>MPMB02203424.1_pt1 | contig 20592 bp, 16 predicted proteins | sample 1617371 | NCBI WGS metagenome assembly MPMB02 (sample SAMN05944808, study PRJNA350692) | marine metagenome | biome: marine; feature: ODZ; material: water; isolation source: 300 m water sample filtered on 0.2 um supor filter | place: Pacific Ocean | collected 2012-04-08 | depth 300m m
AGGTGACCTCGATGTTATTGACGTTCAGAAGGGGGCTCCCGCTTTCAGACATTTTTATTGGCTCGCATGCGATTGAGCGTCGTCACCCTTAGCACTTGCGCAGGGTGAGTTTGTTCTCCTTCGCATACTTCGCGGCGGCCTCTTCGATCATCGGCCGGATCACGTCCCGCATCGGCGTGAACCATTTGGAGACGAACTTCCAGTTCTTGCCGTCCCACTGCTGGAACATCACCGGACCGCTGCCTTCGTGGTCGGCGCAGGTGATCCGGTGCGAGTACGCGAAGCCCTTGAGACCGAGTTTCGCGAGTTTTCCGGTGCTGAGGTCGAGGTTCTCGAGGCCCCAACGCACCTGCTCGCCGGTCATGGCCTGGTTGCCGAACCTGCTCATGGCGGTGCGGATGGCTTCGACCCCGAACATGGCGTTGACCATGCCGCGGTTATAAAGCACCTCGCCCATGTTGTTGGAAAGCGCCTTGGCCTTGTCGCCGCCGTAGACGTATTTGACGATATCGTCATGCAGCTTGAAGGCGGTGCCGGCGCTGTGGAAGGTGGTCGACTTGTAGCCAATGGACCCCTTACCACCGGGAATCACGTCGGCGTCGGTGCCGGACCACCAGTTGCCGATGAAATGGTCCATCGGATAGTTGATGGCGGCGGCTTCCTTGATGGCGACCGAGTTCATGACGCCCCAGCCGGACATGAAGATAAAGTCGGGCTTGATCCGGCGAACCTGAAGCCAGGTGGCTTTCTGTTCCTGACCTGGATGGTCGACGGCCAGCAACGTCAACTTGTAACCGTACCTTTTCTGCAGCGCCACCAGCGTCGGGTTGGCTTCCTTGCCGTAGGCCGAGTTGTGATAGACGTGGACGATCTTCTTGCCCTGCAGCTTGTCGTATCCGCCAACTTGCCGGGACACGTACTTGACGAAGGCCGACGCCTGGCTCCAATACGTCATCGGGAAGTTGAACACCCACTTGAAGACGCGGCCATCGGCGGCCGAGGTGCGGCCATAGCCCATGGACAGGATCGGCACACCATCGACATCTGATTTCGGGATCAGCTGATAGGTGATGCCGGTCGAATACGGATTGACCAGCGAGGCGCCGGTCGGGCCTTTGCCTTTTAGTTTTTCGTAGCATTCGACGCCGATCTTGGTGTTGTACTTGGTCTCACACTCTTCGAAGGTGATGGTGACGCCGTTGATGCCGCCGTCGCGCTTATTGACCAGGGTGTAGTAATCCCTAAACCCGTTAGCGACGGGAATGCCGGACGGCGCATAGGGACCGGTGCGGTAAACCAGCATCGGGATGAACTGTTCGGCGGCGTAGGCCGCTTTTGATACGGCAATGCCGGTGATGCCGACGGCAGCCACCAACGCGCCCAGAAATAGAGTACGGAATTTCATTGTTTTATCTCCCTTGGGTTATACGGGCCGTTACCGGCTTCTCGTAAAATGCTCAAAAAAACTCTAACACGTTGATAAACCACTGGCCAATGGGCTTGGCCCATATTTTTTCCGTTAATAGGGGAACGGCCATTGTCTCAATTTTTCCTTGCCGATTTGCCATAATCGCGCGAACCCGTGCGGTTCCACGATCAGCAAGAAAACGATCAAGCCGCCGAACACGATTTCCTCGATATGCTTGGACAGATCGGTGGCCATGGGAATGCCGATAATCGCCGGCATATTGGTCAGGAAAATCGGCACCAGGGTGATGAACGCGGCCCCCATGATCGAGCCCATGATCGACCCTAAGCCGCCGATAATGATCATGAACAAAATCTGGAACGAAAGGAAGATGTCGAAGGCCTCTGTTTCGGCGCTGCCCAGCCAGGCGAAGACGCTGAGCGCACCGGCGACGCCGCAGTAAAAGGAGCTGATGGCGAACGCCGTGAGCTTCGTCTGCAGGGGCTGGATGCCGATGATCTCGGCGGCGATGTCCATGTCCCGGATGGCCATCCAGGACCGGCCGATACGGCCGCGGACGATGTTCTTGGCGGCGATGGTGAACACCACCAGGAACGTCAGCGAGACGAAATAGCGCGCCTCCGATGTCGCCCGGGGGCCGGTGACCAAAATCCCGAACAATGTCCGGGGCGGCGCCGTGATCGTGCCGGACGGGGTGTCGTTGTAAAACCAGCCGACTTTGTTGAACAGCCACAGGATAAAGAACTGCGCCGCCAGCGTGGCGACGGCCAGATAAAATCCCTTAATGCGGAGCGACGGCAGCCCGAACATGACACCGACGCTGGCGGCGATCATGCCCGACATCAAAAATACGATGATGATGTTGATTTCGGGAAACGCCGTGGTGATCTTGTAGGTGGCGTAGGCGCCGACCGCCATGAAGGCGCCGGTCCCTAGGCTGACCTGACCGGCGTAACCGGTCAGCAGGTTCAAGCCGACGGCGGCCAGCGAGAAAATCAAAAACGGGATAATGATGGCTTGCAGCCAGTATTCGTTGGCGATGAAGGGCACCACGGCATAAGCGACCACCACCAGCAGGAAGATGAAGACCCGGTCCTGGGCGATGGGAAAGACCTGCTGGTCCTTCTGGTAGCTGGTTTTGAACTGTCCGGATTCTCTATAGAACATGCCGCTACACCCTCTCGATAATCTTTTCGCCGAACAGCCCTTGCGGCCTGAACATCAGGAACGCCAATGCCAGCATGTAGGCAAACCAGCCTTCGATAGCGCCGCCGAAGGCTGGGCCCCAGTAGATTTCCGCGATCTTTTCGCCGACGCCAATGATCAGGCCGCCGATGATGGCGCCCGGGACCGAGGTAAAACCGCCCAGGATCAGCACCGGCAATGCCTTCAGGGCGATCAGCGACAGCGAGAATTGAACCCCCGACTTGGCCCCCCACATGATGCCGGCGACCAGCGCCACGATGCCGGCAACCGACCACACGATGACCCAGATGGTCTTTAACGGGATACCGACGCTGAGCGCCGCCTGATGGTCGTCGGCGACGGCGCGGAGCGCCCGGCCGATGGTGGTTTTCTGGAAAAACACCACCAGCGTCGTGACCAGCACGGCGGCAGTCCCGGCGGCGAACAGGTCGAACTGGTTCAACAGGATGCCGGAGATCTCGAACGATTGATCCGGGATGCCGACGTTCAAGACCTTGACGTTGGAGCCCCAGGCGATTTGCCCCACGCCTTCAAGCAGGAAGTTAAGCCCGATGGTGGCCATGAACAGGATAATGCCTTCCTGGTTGACCAGGTGGCGCAGCATCATCCGTTCGATCAGCATCGCCAGGACGATCATCACCAACACGGTACCGGCCAGCGCAAATGGGATCGGCACCCCGCGTTCCATCAGCCCGACCAAGGTCAGCGCCGCGAACAGCACCATCGCGCCTTGCGCGAAATTGAAAACGCCGGACGCCTTGAAGATCAGCACGAAGCCCAGGGCGACCAGTGAATACATGATGCCGGTCAACAGCCCGGTGATCACCACCTCGGCGAAGAAAACGGGGCTTGAGGCCATGTCCAGGAACGGCGCCACGAAAAGGGTGTTTAGGAGTTCCATGGCCTAGTTGATCCTTATCCGTCTAGTCATGGCTGACTCCCAGATAGGCGTCGATGACGTCCTGGTTGGCGCGAACCTCGTCGGGCGAGTCGTCGGCGATTTTGCGGCCGTAATCCAACACCACGACGCGGTCGGAAATATCCATCACCACGCTCATGTCATGTTCGATCAGCGCGATGGTGGTGCCGAATTCGTCGTTGACGTCGAGGACATAACGGCACATGTCCTCTTTCTCCTCGTGGTTCATGCCGGCCATGGGTTCGTCCAGCAACAACAGGTCCGGTTCCGCCGCCAGCGCCCGGCCCAACTCGACCCGCTTTTGCAAGCCGTAGGGCAGTTTGCCGACGGGAGTCTTGCGGATCGCTTCGATTTCCAGGAAATCGATAATTTCCTCGACCTTGGCGCGATGTTCCAACTCCTCCTTCAGCGCCGGGCCGAAATACAGCGCCTGCCAGAGGAAGTTCTTTTTCATCTTCAGGTTTCGCCCGGTCATGATGTTGTCGAGCGTCGACATGCCCTTGAACAGGGCGATGTTCTGGAATGTCCGGGCGATACCCTGTTCGGCGGCTTCGTGGGTCTGCATCTGGTGTCGGGGGTTGCCTTTGAAGGTGATCATGCCTTCCTGGGGGTGATAAAAACCGTTGATGCAATTCAGCATCGAACTTTTGCCGGCGCCGTTAGGACCGATAATGGCGAGGATTTCATGTTCGCGGACATCGAAGCTGACGTTATCAAGCGCCTTGACGCCGCCGAAGGAAATGCTGATCCCTTCCACGTCCAGCAGCACGTCGCCGATGGTTCTTGCCTTTGTCATGCCTTGGGCCATGGACTCTATTCCGCCGCTTTGGCCTGAGCGCCGGTGATGCATTCGGCTTCCCGGATTTTCAGATCGGCGTTGATGATGTCGGTGCGGCCATCCTCGAACGTGACCTCGGCCTCGACCGCGCAATGGTCGGCGTCGGAATACAGCGCGTTGATCAAGTCGGCGTATTTTTCGGCGATTGGCGCACGGCGGACCTTTCGGGTGCGGGTCAATTCGCCGTCGTCGGCGTCCAGTTCCTTGTGCAGGATCAGGAAGCGGTGGATTTGCGATCCGTGCAGTTTCTCATCGGCGGCCAGATCCCGGTTGACCTGGGCGACGCAATCGGAAATCAGGTCGTAAACCGAGTCCTGCCCGGCCAGGTCCGTATACCCCATATAGGCCATGTTCCGCCGTTCGGCCCAGTTGCCCACCGATTCGAGGTCGATATTGATGAAGGCGGCGACATAGCCGCGGTTGTCGCCGAAGGTGACGGCTTCCTTGATGTGGGGAAAAAACTTGAGTTTATTTTCGATGAATTTGGGCGCGAACATGGTGCCGTCATTGAGCTTGCCGACGTCCTTGGAGCGGTCAATGATATGCAGGTGACAGTCTGAGTCGAGATAGCCGGCGTCGCCGGTATGGACCCATCCGTCTTCGGTCTTGGTCTCGCGGGTGGCTTCGTCATTCTTGAAATAGGCCTGAAAGACTCCGGGGCTGCGGAACATGACTTCGCCGTCGTCGGCGACCTTGACCTCGACGTCGATGGCCGGGGTGCCCGAACTTTCGGGGCGGACCTCACCGTCAGGCTGGATGGTGATGAACACCGAGGCCTCGGTCGAGGCGTACATCTGTTTGAGGTTCAATCCCAACGAGCGATAGAAGGTGAAAATATCGGGACCGATGGCTTCGCCGGCGGTGTAGCCGACGCGCACCTTGGACAGGCCTAAAACGTTCTTCAACGGCGCATAGATCAGGATATTGCCGAGCCAATAGCGGATTCGCTCGGCCAACGGGACCTCCTTGCCGTCCAGGATGTCCATGCCGACGCGCCTGGCCACCGCCATGAAGTAATGGAACAAGCGCTGTTTGATTTTGGCGGCGTCCTCGATGCGGATCATCACCGTGGTCAGCAGGCTCTCGTAAATACGCGGCGGCGCGAAGAAATAGGTCGGGCCGATTTCGCGCAGGTCTTCGAGCACCGTTTCCGAGCTTTCCGGGCAACTGACGCAGAACCCGGTGACGTAGGACTGGGCGACGGAAAAGATATTGTCGCCGATCCACGCCATCGGCAGGTACGCCAGCATGCCCTCATCTTCGGTCAGGTTTTCGCGGATGGCGCCGTTGCGCCCGGTGATGATCAGGTTATCAAAACTCAGCATCACGCCCTTCGGCCTTCCCGTCGTTCCGGAGGTATAAAGCATAATGGCGATATCGGACCCGATCGATTGATCGACCGCGGCCTCGTAAAAACCGGGGTTGTCCGCATCAAAGGCGCGGCCCCGGTCTTGGATGTCGGCATACAAATCCAGGAACGGCTGATCGTAATGGCGCATGCCGCGTGGAAAATGATAGATAATGTGCTCCAGGTGGGGCAGCGTCTCCCTGATTTCCAACAGCTTGTCGACTTGTTCCTGGTTCTCGACGATGGCGAATTTGATTTCCGCGTGGTCGTAGATGTAGCGCATCTCATCGGAGACGGAATCCTGATAGACCGGAACCGGGACGGCGCCGAGCGTCTGTACCGCCGTCATCGACCAGTACAGATGCGGGCGGTTGTCGCCGCAGATGGCGACTTTATCGCCGCGCCCGACGCCGATATCCGCCAAGCCGCAGGCCAGGGCCCGGATTTCGTCGGCAACCTGACCCCATGTCCACGACAACCAGATGCCGTAATCCTTTTCGCGGTTGGCGGGGTTGTCGGCGCGCACCCGCGCATTCTCCCGCAGCAGCTTTGGAAAGGTATCAAGGTTGCCGGAATCCGGCACTCCGCCGTTCATTGGTGGTTCTCCCAAGGACGCGATATTTTGTTTATTGAACAGTTATTATTATTGGCGACCGTGGGACTTTGGGGCTTCCGGGGAAGCCTTATGTGACCCAAGGTGCGTCAATAATGAGCCATATACAGCGCCCGACCACAAGTCGAAAAAGCCGAGGTGGTACATTCCTTTGTCTTGTCAATTGTCCGTGGTGGGCCAAAATAGAGGCTTATAGGAAAAACCGTGGTGAATCCTCTAACTTTTCCGTGAACACCTGAGCGCTAAAGGAGATAAGCCTTGCCTTTCACCGGCCAAGATTCTTTAAAAACCCGCCGCACCATGACGGTCGGCGATAAGGAATACGATTATTTCAGCCTTGAGGCTGCGGCAGAGGCCGGCCTTGGCGACGTCTCGCGCCTGCCGTTTTCGTTGAAGGTGCTGTTGGAAAACCTGCTGCGCTATGAAGACGGGGGCTCGGTCACCGTCGATGACGCCAAGGCGCTTGCGGGATGGCTGGATAAAAGCAGTTCCAGCGACGAAATCGCCTTCCGCCCGGCCCGCGTGCTGATGCAGGACTTCACCGGCGTGCCCTCGGTCGTCGATTTGGCCGCCATGCGCCAAGCCATGTCCGACATGGGCGGCGATCCGGAAAAAATCAATCCGATCAACACCTGCAATCTGGTCGTCGATCATTCGGTGACCATCGATTTCGCCGGCACCCCGGACGCCATGGAAAAGAACATCGAACTCGAGTTCGAGCGAAACGGGGAACGCTATGCCTTCTTGAAGTGGGGCCAAGGCGCTTTTTCCAACTTCACCGTGGTGCCGCCGGGAACCGGCATCATCCACCAGGTCAACCTGGAATTCCTGGCCAAGACCGTCTGGACCGAAGAAGAAGACGGCAAAACCATCGCCATGCCCGATACCGTCGTCGGCACCGACAGCCACACCACCATGGTCAACGGGCTGTCGGTTCTGGGCTGGGGCGTCGGCGGCATCGAGGCCGAGGCCGCGATGCTGGGCCAGCCGGTGACCATGGTGATCCCGGAAGTCGTCGGGTTCAAGCTGACCGGGCAAATGCAGGAAGGCGCCATGGCCACGGATCTGGTGCTGCGCGTCGTCGAAATGCTGCGGGAAAAGGGCGTGGTTGAAAAATTCGTCGAATTCTACGGCCCCGGCCTCGATCAATTGAGCCTGCCCGATCAGGCGACCTTGGCCAACATGGCGCCCGAATACGGCGCCACCTGCGGATTTTTTCCGGTCGATGCTGGCACCATCAAGTACCTGGAACTGACCGGCCGTCCGCAACAGACCGTTCAACTGGTCGAGGCCTATGCCAAGGCGCAGGGCCTGTGGCGGGACGCCGACACCCCGGTCCCGCAATTCACCGACACCATCGAGCTTGATATGTCGAGCGTGGTTCCGGCCATTGCCGGGCCGAAGCGGCCCCAGGACCGGATCGACCTGACCGAGTCGAGCCAGGCCTTCTCGGAAACCTTGAACACCATCGGCGGTGTTGATGCGCCCAGAACCACCGATGTGGAGGGTGAGGCGTATTCGCTTTCCGACGGTGATGTGGTTCTGGCCGCGATCACGTCGTGCACCAACACGTCGAACCCGTCGGTGTTGGTGGCGGCCGGCCTGGTGGCCCGCAACGCCGTCGCCAAAGGGCTGACAACGAAACCCTGGGTTAAGACGTCGCTGGCGCCGGGCAGCAAGGTGGTCGCCGATTATCTTGAAAAAGCCGGCTTGCAGGGGGATCTGGACACGCTTGGGTTTTCCATTGCCGCTTTCGGCTGCACCAGTTGCATCGGCAATTCCGGGCCTTTGGCCGAACCCATCGCCAAGGCCATCAACGACGGAGACCTAGTCGCCGCGGGCGTTCTCAGCGGCAACCGAAACTTCGAAGGCCGCATCAACCCGTGGGTCAAGGCCAACTATCTGGCGTCGCCGCCGTTGGTGGTGGCGTATGCGTTGGCCGGCTCCATGACCAAGGATGTCTATAATGAACCCTTGGGCGAAGATGGCGATGGCGCGCCGGTTTATCTGAAAGACATCTGGCCGTCGAACCAGGAAGTCGCCGATACCGTTGGTGCGTGCCTGGGCCGCGATATGTTCGAGCAGCGCTACGGCAATGTCTACGAAGGGCCGAAGCAATGGCAGGCGATCGGCAGCGAAGGCAGCGGCCTGTTCGATTGGCCAGAGAGTTCCACCTATGTGAAGTATCCGCCGTATTTTGAGGGCATGGGGGCGGAACCGTCCGACCCCCAAGACATCCATGGCGCCCGCCCGCTGTTGATTCTGGGTGATTCGGTGACCACCGACCACATCAGCCCCGCCGGCGCCATCCCCAAGGACAGCCCGGCCGGCGATTACCTATTGGAATATCAAGTCAGGCCCGAGGATTTTAATTCCTTCGGCTCCCGGCGCGGCAACCACGAAGTGATGATGCGCGGCACCTTCGGCAATATCCGGATCAGAAACGAAATGCTGCCGGGCACCGAAGGCGGCCTGTCCAAACACTTCCCATCAGGCGATGAGGCGTCTGTGTTTGCCACCGCCATGCGTTATGCGGAAGAAGGCGTGCCGTTGGTCGTTGTCGGCGGCACCTTGTACGGCACCGGGTCGAGCCGCGATTGGGCGGCGAAGGGGTCTGCGTTGTTGGGCGTCAAGGCGGTGATCGTCGAAAGCTTCGAGCGCATTCACCGTTCCAACCTGATCGGCATGGGCGTGATGCCGTTGCAGTTCAAGGACGGCCAGGGCCGAGAGTCGTTTAAATTGGACGGCTCGGAAGTCTGGGATATCACCGGCATGGAAGACGGCATCAGCACCGGCATGGACGTCGCCGCCAAGATCACCCGCGCCGACGGTTCCACCGAAGACATCACCCTTCTGTGCCGCATCGACACCCTGGATGAGGTCGAATACTACCTGCACGGCGGCATTCTCCATTACGTGTTGCGCCGGATGATCGCGGAAGGGTGATAGAATCATACCGACACCTGTAATCTGGCTGATGGGTCCGACCTCGGCAGGAAAAACCACCCTCGCCCGTGCTTTAAGCGAACGCTTGCGGGCTGAAGGGGCGGCGCCGGTTATGCATTGGGATGGCGATCAGGTCCGCGACATGCTCGGCGACAACCTGAGTTTTGCCCCGGAAAGCCGGTTGCTGGTGGTGCGGTCTTTAGCGACGATGGCGCTGGCGTCGTCAGAGGCCGGTGTGTTGACGATCGTCTCGGCACTGACCGCCCATGATGACGCCCGCCAATTGATCCGCGATATGCTGCCCCGGCTGTTGGTTGTTTACGTAAAGTGCGCCGTTGAAACATGCATGCAGCGGGACCCCAAGGGTCTTTACGCCCAAGCGGCGGCGGGGGAAATCGATACCTTGATCGGCTATAACTCGGACTATACGCCGCCGCAAAAGGCGGACCTGGAACTCGACACGTCGTCTGAAAACGTCGATGCTTGCGTGCAAAAGCTTGTCGATTTCCTCGGCGGCCAGGGCCTTTTGCCGGACGGCCAAACTTGAAAACAGGATAGCAGGCGTGAACAACATCAAGATACTCGCCACGTTAGGCCCCAGCTCACTTAAGGAAGACGTCATCAGCGCTATGACCGCGGCCGGGGTGTCTTTATTCCGGATCAACATGTCGCACACCGCCGCCGAGGAATTGGAAGATCTGATTCCCTTCATTCAGTCGTGCACGGAGGTGCCGGTCTGTCTCGATAGCGAGGGCGCGCAAATTCGTACCCAGCGGCTGGTTGACGGCGGCGTCTCAATGGACGCCAACGACCAGGTCCGGCTGCATGTCGATCCCATCAAGGGCGATCAAGGCAAGCTGTCCTTTCATCCCGCCGGCATTGCGGGTGAATTCGACATCGGCGATTTAATCGATATCGATTTTCATGGCGCCCAGTTGAGGGTGACGGAAAAATCCGAGGCGTTTTGCACCGCCGTCGTCGAGACGGCTGGGAAGATTGGGGAAAACAAGGCGGTCAGCATCAATCGGCCGATTCCGATGCCGGCGATGACGGAAAAGGACCAGCGCGCCATCGAGATCGGGCGGCGTTTCGGCATCCAGAATTTCGCCCTGTCCTTTGCCAACGCGCCCGAGGATGTCGATGAATTCCGCGCTTGTATCGGCGACGATGCGACCCTCATCACCAAGATCGAAAGCATCCGGGGAATCCGCAATCTAGTCGAGATCGCGGACAAGGCGGACGCCATTCTGATCGACCGCGGAGACCTGTCCAGAGAGGTTGCGATCGAGAAAATTCCGTTCTTGCAGCGCCGCATCGTGTCTTCCGTAAAGGCCCGTCATAAGCCGGTTTACGTGGCGACCAACCTTCTTGAATCGATGATCGAGTGGCACCAGCCGACCCGCGCCGAGGTCAATGACGTCGTCAGCACCCTTGAGATGGGTGCCATGGGGCTGGTGTTGGCGGCCGAGACCGCGATCGGCGACCATCCCGCCGCCGCCGTCGAAACCATCCGTCAATTGATCGATCATTTCGACCGCTGGACGCCGAACACCAGCTTCGATGAACTGCTGTCATCGGATTGACTGTCGTCCTATCTACATAGCAAGACTCTAGCGATTTTCGGGAATGATGTAGCCGCCAGTCTCAAAGGCCCTTAGGAACTGATTATATTTGCCGCTGGCATAAAGCTTTTTGAGGCCTCGATTAAACGCTTCGAGAAAATATTGGGCGTTGGGTCGCTTTTTCGAAAAAAGCAAATAGTCGTAACTGACCGGTTTCACATTTTCGGGTCGACTATCCAGTTGCGTGATTTCCTCTTCGGCAAAATTTGATTGCAGTTCGTATGTGGCCACCCGGCCTTTGCTGATCACCATATCGACCCGGTCAAACAACAGCATCCTGAAGGCCTGTTTCAGTGTGTTCACACGCTCGACATGAATGACGCCATCGGCTTCCGCCTTTTGAAAGTTTTTTCCATAGTTGTAGGAAATGATTGCCGCGAAGCGCTTGCCATTAATTTGACTGTAATCCCGGTGAACCGGATTCCAATCAAACCGCAGGCCCTTGCGGTAAAAGAACTGTTCGCGGTCCACTTGAATCACGGGGTCACTGTAGTGGAAGAACTGGTCTCGATCCTCGCGCTTGGCCCATGGGATGGTGCCGTCAACCTCACCATTTTTGGCGAACTCGAACGATCGGGCCCCAGGATAAAATTGATAGACAACCTCAATGCCTTCATTGCGGAAGGCTTCACTGACAATATGACCATCAATGCCGAAGTGTTTGAGCCTCTCGGATGTATACGGTGGGTACTCCTCGGTGGCGATGTAAACGACTTTCTTATCGTCACCGGCAAAGGCCGCCGTCGACGCCAATACAAGAAGAAGGAGAATTCGGATAGCGGATTTCATAGGATTATTCCGTGAAGCCCCCCTAGTTTCCAGATTAATTATGCTCTGGATTTGATGAACTTTCATCACATTTCCGTGAATCGGGCGTCTTCACCTTGATGTGATTTGGGCTGAATCATACCCTCCTTTAATTTGGGGCCATGATTAAAACGCTCAAAACCCTGGCGGCGGCGGTATGGTTTGCCGTTTCAATTCTGTTTGTCACGTCCGAACCGGTTGCCGCCGCCGAACCGGCTCCCTTGACCGTGGTCGAACTGTTTACCTCGCAAGGGTGTTCGTCGTGTCCGCCGGCCGATAAATTCCTCGGCGATTTGGCCAAGCGCGACGATATATTGCCGTTGTCGGTGCATGTTGATTATTGGGATTACATCGGCTGGAAAGATCCCTTCGCCGATCCCAAAAACACCCAGCGGCAACGGCGTTATGCGAAAAAACTGGGACTTCGCTACGTCTATACGCCGCAGATGGTGATCCAGGGCGCTTTCGATGCGACCGGGTCCGACCGCGCCAAGGTGAAGCGGCAAATCGGCCAAGCGGCCAAGTTAGAAAAGCTGGCGGTAAAAATCAGCCGCACCGGGGATGGCGTTCGCGTTGTCATGCCGGATGCCGGCCGGGTGGAAAACGCCGCCATTTGGCTGGCCGTGTTCGACCGTCAACACGACACCGAGGTCAAGCGCGGCGAAAATTCCGGGCAGACGCTGCGCTATCACAATGTCGTCCGGGGCATGACCAGAATCGGCACCTGGACGGGCCAACCCCTGGAAATCACGACCAAGGCTTCCGATATGCCGTCTGCGGGCCGTGACAGTTGCGCGGTGATCGTGCAGTCGGTCAAGACCGGGCGCATCCTCGGCGCCGCCAAAGTCGATCTCAACAAAAGTTAGCCTATTTCTCCAAACCGGCTTGTACCCCGGCTTGTTCGATCGCCAGGATGGCGTGTTTGCGCTCCACCCCCCAACGGTAGTTGTGGATGGCGCCGGATTTCAGGATCACCCGGTGACACGGAATCAATAAACCAATGGGATTGGCGCCGACGGCGCCGCCGATGGCGGCGGCGATATCCTGGTAGCTGACGACGCCGCCGCGGGGAATCCGCATCAAGGCCTCCCAGACCTTGATCTGAAAATTGGTGCCCATCACCAGCAGCCTGGGCGGTTTGCCGCCGGGAACCTGAGAAAACGCGTAGCTCAAGGCCTGTTCCGCCGCCGCCGATGTGATGCCGGTGTCATTGATTAATTCCGCCGCCGGCCAATCGTCGGCGAAGGCCTTGATGGCGCCCGCCTCCCCCCCGGTACCGTCGTCGCCGTCGGTGACAAAGCGAAGCCCGCAAATTCCGCGTTCGGTGACGCCGATCAGGACCCGGCCCAGCGGGCTGTCATGAAGGCCATAGTGGATGCTTAGGCCCTGTCCGCGCAGTGCATATTCGCCGGGCGTCACCGCCTCGCAGGCGACGAACAGGTCATGCAGACGCCCCGGCCCCGATAGGCCGAGGCCGTAAGCGGTGTCGAGAAGATTGGTCGGGGTATTCAGCAATTTTTTTGCCTGGACCAGGGTGACGTATTGCAGGAACCGCTTCGGGCTGAGGCCGGTCCAGGTCTTGAAGGTGCGCTGAAAGTGATGCGGGCTGATGCCGGCAACGCGCGCCACGTCGTCCAGGGACGGTTGCTCGGCGTAATGGCGGACCAGATAGTCAATGGCGGCGGCAACGTCGGCATGGCGGTCGGCGGCGGAATCGGTGCGTGGCGTTGGCGGCATGACGGGACCTAGGTTACGTCGGTTTCGGTCCCCCTTGATACGCCGCTCAGGTGCCGCCCGCCACCCGTTTCTTGCGGCGGTGCATAGCCCGATCAGCCCTTCAGCCCGCTTTCCATCACCGCCGACAGCCGCCGGGAAAACGCTTTCGCATCAACCACCGCCTCGCCTTCAATGATGCGGGCCTGATCGAGCAGCAAATGCGCCGCGTCGGCGATCAGGCTGTCCTTGCCGTCACTGTCCTTGGCCCGTTTGGCCAGCCGTTTAATGAGGGCGTGGGTGGGGTTGATCTCCAGCACCCTCGGCGTCAAATCGGGCATGCCGGCCTGGCGGTTCTGTTTCAACATTTTTTCCAGGCGCGCATCCATGTCGCCTTCGCCGGTGACCAGGCAGACCGGGCTTTCGGTCAGGCGTTCCGACGCGCAGACGTCCTTGACCGCATCGCCCAACACCACCTTGAACTGCGCCAGCAACGGCTCGATCGCTTTGCCGGCCTTGTCCTTTTTGGCGTCCTTGGCGTCGTCCTTGTCCTTGCCTGAGTCCTCGACCTTGTCGAGGTCGGCGCCGGCCCGGGCCGCCGATTTAAAGGCTTTGCTTTCGAATTCGCCGACCGAGGGCAGCCAGAAATCGTCGACCGGGTCGGTCATCAACAGGACCTCGACGCCCTTGGCCTTGAAGCCTTCCAGGTGGGGGCTGGCGGCGATGGCGTCGGCGTCTTCGCCGGAGATATAGTAAATAACCTCCTGGCCGTCTTTCATGCGCCCGACATAATCCTCAAGGCTGGTCCAGCCGTCCTGGGTGGTGCTTTTAAATCGTGCCAGGGCTAAGATTTTTTCCCGGTTTTCCGGCTCTTCGTAGAGGCCTTCTTTCAGGACCGCGCCGAAATTGTCCCAGAATTCGGCGTATTCTTCGGGTTTCTTGTCGGCCTTTTTCTTCAGTTCGCCCATGATCCTTTTCGCCAGGCCGGAGCGGATTTTCGCCAATTGCGGATTGTGCTGGAACATTTCGCGGCTGATGTTCAGCGGCAGGTCCTCGGAATCGACGATGCCGCGCATGAACCGCAGATACGGCGGCATCAAGCCCTCGCAATCATCGGTGATGAACACCCGTTTGACGTAGAGTTTGACCTGCGCCTTGCGGTCCGGGTGGAACAGGTCGAAGGGCTGGGTCGAAGGGATGAACAACAGGTTGGTATAGGACAGCACCCCTTCGACGCTGTTGTGGAGCGTCAGCCACGGGTCATCGAAGGCATGCGCCGCGTGGTGGTAGAATTCCGTGTATTGGTCGTCGGTGATGTCTTTTTTCGGCCGCGTCCACAGCGCCGAGGCGGTGTTCAGCGTCCTATCCCCGTCCTCTTCTTTGCCGTCCCCGTCTTTTCCGCCTGGGCCTTTAAGGATGATCGGAATGCCGATGTGGTCGGAATGCTGTTTGACGATATGCTCGATGCGCGCCGGATCCAGGTATTCCTTTTCCTTTTTGTCCAGGTGCAGGATGACATCGGTGCCGCGCGCGTCGCGCATCGCTTCGTCGATGGTGAATTCGCCCTTGCCGTCCGACGACCATTGCCAGGCTTTTTTATCGCCGGCCTTGCGGGTCAGCACCTCAACCTTGTCGGCGACCATGAAGGCGGAATAAAAACCGACGCCGAATTGGCCGATCAGCGCCATGTCGTCCCCGGCGTTGGCGTCTTTGCCCTTTTTCTTGTCCTTACCCTTTGCCGAAGCTGCCATTTGGTCGACAAAGGCCTGGGTTCCGGAGCGCGCAATGGTGCCTAGCACCTCGGTCAGGTCGTCGTGGTTCATGCCGTCGCCGTTGTCGGTGACGGTCAGGGTTTTGGCCTTTTTATCGATGCCGAGGGTGATTTTAAAATCGGCGTCGCCGCCGGTCAGTTTTTCGTCGGTCAGGGCGGCGTAGCGGAGCCGGTCGCAGGCGTCGGACGCGTTGGAAATCAGCTCACGAAGGAAGATTTCCTTATGGCTGTAAAGCGAGTGGGCAACGATATCCAGAAGTTTGCTGACTTCCGCCTGAAAAGTGAATTTTTCTTGCGCCATGGTGTCCTCTTGTTTGCGTGTTGGGCATTGATATGGAGCAGCGCCCCCGGTGATGCAAGCCCCCCGGAGAGACTGCCTTGACGTGGCCCTGCCCCGGAAGCCAAGCTAATACCAAGGATAAGGCCATGGGTTTATTCGATATCGATAAGGAAAAGCTGGCGGCGGCGCGCGACCGCCTGTTGGCCGAGATCGACGCCAACGCCGCCGAGACCGCCAATTGGACCGGGCGTTCGAAGTTTTCCGGCGCGGTGATGGCGGCGATGGCCAAGGTGCCGCGCCATGAATTCGTCCGCCCCACCGATATCGTCGCCGCTTACGTCAACCGGCCGCAATCCATCGGCCACGGCCAGACCATCTCGCAGCCCTATATTGTCGCCCTAATGACCGACCTTCTGGATTTGGACGAAACCCGCCGGGTGCTCGAAATCGGCACCGGGTCGGGGTATCAGACGGCGGTGCTGGCCGAACTGGCGGGCAAGGTCTTCAGCCTCGAGTGTGTTGAAAAACTCGCCGCCCCGGCAAGGGATCGATTGGCCGGCATGGGCTACGCCAACGTCGAGGTCGATACCGGTGACGGCTTCGACGGCTGGCCGGATAAAAGCCCGTTTGACGCCATTATCGTCACCGCCGCGCCGGAACGCATTCCCGAGGCTTTGGTCGAACAACTGGCGCCGGGCGGGCGCATGGTCATTCCCCTTGGCCGGGTCCACGAAACCCAGTTTCTGACCCTGGTGACCAAGGACGCAGATGGCCGGGTCGGCGAGCAAAACATGCTGCCGGTGGCCTTCGTGCCGATGGTTCGCGGAAAATCCTAGTACCCGAACCTTGCCATTGTGGCCAAAAATCTGCGATTCTTAACCTTATGCAGATCGACACCTCGTCTGAACGCGCCCGCATCGTCGCCGTCCTGGGGCCGACCAATACCGGCAAGACCCATTTGGCCATGGAGCGCATGCTGGGCCATGCATCGGGGATGATCGGATTCCCCCTGCGATTGCTGGCGCGGGAAAATTATGACCGCGCCGTCAAGCAAAAGGGCCGCGCCCAGGTGGCGCTGATCACCGGCGAGGAAAAGATCATCCCTGCCGGCGCCCGGTATTTTTTGTGTACGGTGGAATCGATGCCGCTTGACCGCCAAGTGGCGTTCGTCGGCATCGATGAAATTCAGATGTGCGCCGATGCCGACCGTGGCCATATTTTCACCGACCGGCTGCTCAACGCGCGCGGCCGCGACGAAACCATGTTGATGGGCGCCGATACCATCAGGCCGTTGTTGGCGCGCCTGGTGCCTGGGGTGTCATTCGAGACCCGGCCCCGGTTGTCGGTGTTGAGTTATACCGGCGAGCGCAAGACGGCGCGCCTGAAACCGCGCACCGCCGTCGTCGCCTTCTCAGCCTCGGAAGTTTATTCGCTGGCCGAACTGGTGCGCCGGCAACGCGGCGGCGCCGCGGTGGTGTTGGGCGCGCTCAGCCCGCGCACCCGCAACGCCCAGGTCGCCATGTACCAAAACGGCGAGGTCGATTACCTGGTCGCCACCGACGCCATCGGCATGGGCCTGAACATGGATGTCGGTCACGTCGCCTTCGCCGCCACCCACAAATTCGACGGCAGCAAACGGCGCCCGTTGACGGCGGCGGAACTGGCGCAGACGGCGGGCCGGGCCGGTCGCTATATGAACGACGGCAGTTTCGGCACCACCGGCGCCATCGGGGCGTTGGACCCCGACGTCGTCGAGCGCATCGAAAATCACCGCTTCGACGCCTTGAAGTTTCTCTATTGGCGTAACCCGGACCTGGATTTCTCGTCGATGGCGCGGCTGCAGCAAAGCCTGAACCTGCCGCCGCAAACGCCGGGGCTGCTAAAAGCCAGGGAGGCCGATGACGAGGCGGCGCTCGGCCATTTGGCCAAAATGCCGGAGATCGCCGGGATGGCGTCGTCCTCTTATACCCTCAGGCTGCTGTGGGATGTTTGCCGCATTCCCGATTTCGGCAAGGTGATGACCGACGCCCATTCCAGCCTGCTCGGCGAAATTTACCGGCATCTGATGGGGCCACAGGATGGAGGCGGGGGAATGGACGCCGGCGCCAATGAAACCGGGGGCCGTCTGCCCACCGACTGGATGGCGGCGCAGGTGACGCGCCTGGACAACACCGACGGCGATATCGAAACCTTGGCCACCCGCATCGCCGGGGTCCGCACCTGGACCTACGTATCGTACCAGTCCAATTGGCTCGATGACGCCAGGCACTGGCAGGAACGCACCCGGGCCATCGAAGACAGGCTGTCGGATGCGCTGCACCGGGGCCTGACCCAGCGCTTCGTCGACAAGCGCACCGCCGTCCTGGTCAGCCATTTCAAGGACCGCGACGACCTGCTGACGGCGGTCAATGGCGACGGCGACGTCACCGTCGAGGGCCATTACATGGGTCATCTGGAAGGCTTTCGGTTTGTTCCCGACGGCCCAGGGGACGGCGGCGCAAGCGGTAACGACGATGTCGCCGCCAGGAAAGTCGGCAACGCCGCCGGGCGGGCGCTGCGGGGCGAAGTGGAAACCCGGCTGAAACGCTTAGAGGCCGACGCCGACGAACACTTCGGGCTGGTTCCGGATAGGCTGCCGGATGAGGGCCCGGAGGAGGGCGCATGGCCCCGCCTGATCACCTGGCGCGGTCATCCGGTGGCCCGCCTCAAAGCCGGGACGGAAATATTGCGGCCCGTGGCCGAGCCTTTGTTCAGCGACCTGTTCGAGCCGAGCCAGCGGGACCGCGTCGGCCGCCGCCTGCAGACCTGGCTGGACGTTCAGATCGCCACCCTGTTCGCGCCGCTGCTGGCGGCGCAGAAGGCGGACCTGGCCGGGGCGGCGCGGGGGGTAGTCTTTCAGCTTGCCGAAAACCTGGGCTCGGTTCGGCGCGACACCGTCGCCGCACAGATTGAGGCGCTGGGCGGCAAAGGGCGGAAAAGCCTGCGGCCTTTTGGCATTCGCCTCGGCCGCCACCGGGTGTATTTGCCGGAACTGCTCAAGCCCAACGCCGTCCTGTGGCGGGGGCTGTTACGGGGACTATCGATGGAGGCGGCCGAAATACCGCCGCCGCCGGGGTCGGGCCGGGTGTCGCTGGACGTCCCCCCGGGCGCACCGCATGGTTTCTTTGAGGCCATGGGCTTCGTTGCCTTCGGCGCCCTGGCGGTGCGTTGCGACATGGTCGAGCGGTTGGCGGCGAAGGCCTGGACACTGGCCCAAAAAGGCGCCTTCGAGGCGGTGCCGGAATTGCTGTCCCTGGCCGGTTGCGGGGTCGATGAAATGGCCGATATTTTGGCCGGGCTCGGCTACAAAGGACGCCCGGGCAAAGACGGAACGCTCAGGTTCCACCGCACCAAAAAGCAGACTCAAAAACCAAAAAACAAACCCAAACCGGCGGTGGCCAAGGATTCTCCCTTCGCCAAGCTGCAAAACCTGAAGCAGGCGGGCTAATATTGGACAGCCAGCGCCTGGATAAGTGGCTGTGGTATGCGCGGTTTTTCAAAAGCCGGTCGCTGGCGACGAAATTCTGCGCCTCGGGGAAGCTGCGCATCAACGAGACGGTGGTCAAAAAAGCCCATCATGCGCTGCATGTCGGCGACGTGCTGACCTTCCCCAAGGGCCCCCACATCCGCGTCGTCAGAGTGGTTGATCTGGGCACCCGGCGCGGCCCGGCTCCGGAAGCGCAGGGCCTCTACGACGACCTGGAACCGCCGCAACCGAGGAAAAAAACCGACCCCCGCCCGGTCAAAGCGGCGCAGCGGGATGCCGGCAGCGGCCGCCCGACCAAGCGGGAACGGCGGGAGACGGACTTCCTGAAAGGCCGGCGGTAAAAAATAGGCGCGGAAGGACGTCACCGACCGGCTCGGTGCGGATTAAAAAACCCTGACAGGGACTAAAAAAAGAGGCCGGGGCTAAGGTTTTATTGCCCGAATAATTTTTTCAGCGATTTGCCGGCCTCACCGACGCCCTCCTGAACGGCACTGCCGGCGCTGCCGGCGCCTTCCTGGAGCTTCTTCGCCGCTGCCGCCGCGCCTTCGGTAACGCCCTTGGCCAGGTCTTCAAGGCCGAGCCCGCTCACCGCCGAGCCGATTCCCTCGGTCATGGAACCGATGACCTTTTGGATCACCTCGGCCGGATCGGCGCCTTTTTCCTCCTTGCCGACGTCTTTGAGGTGGATATCGGGCAGCGCCGCCGTCATCTTCTTGCCGGCCAGGAACCCGGCGCTGACGCTGATTTCGCCGCCGCGGATATAGATGTTTTCGATAATCATCTTCGGGCCCTCGCCCTCGCTCTTTTTGGCGCCGCCGCCACCGCCGAACTGTTTTGAGTAGGCATCGACGTTTTTCTGGATGGCGTCGATGTTGGAGTTGGTGCCGTCCAGCTCATAGGTGACCTGGGGCTTGCTGATGACGATCTCCTTGATCACGATCGGGTCCTTGCCGACCGAATCGACATCCAGTTTGATGCTGATGCCGCCCAATTCGAAGGCGCTGGGGGTTTTGAAACCGGCCGGATTGCCGACCTTCAATCCCGACAGCGCGCCGCTGCCCGAGGTCAGCGATATTTCCACCTTGTTGAGGCTGACCTGGGCCTTGGTCGCTTCCGATCCGTATTTTTCAACCGCCTCCTTGATCAGGCCGTCCAGGTTGGACAGCAAAAACGTCACCGCCACGATGACGATGATGACCAATGCGCCGACGACTCCGCCGCCGATCATAAAGCTTTTTTTCATTTTAATTCCTCCTTGGTGGTTTCGGCGCCGCGGGGCGCAATCCTCCCGCACGGCCTAGATAATGGATTCTTCTTCCTCTTCATCGGCGCTCAGCGGCGCCGCGGAAACGGCCAGGGAACCGGCTTCCATCAGCTTGATGCCGGCTTTTTTAAGCGCCGCCAGCGCCGCCCCGTTGACGGCGTAGCGGACCTTGAAATAACTGTCGCTGGGCACCCAGAACCGGAGCCCTAAGATGATGCCGCCGTAGGTGAAATCGTGAATGCCGACCTGCGGCTTGGGCCCGGCGTTGATGGCGTCGATGGCGCCCAGCGCGTCGCTAAGCACCTGGATG
>MPMB02034861.1_pt1 | contig 20413 bp, 20 predicted proteins | sample 1617371 | NCBI WGS metagenome assembly MPMB02 (sample SAMN05944808, study PRJNA350692) | marine metagenome | biome: marine; feature: ODZ; material: water; isolation source: 300 m water sample filtered on 0.2 um supor filter | place: Pacific Ocean | collected 2012-04-08 | depth 300m m
ATCCCACCCTCTCCGCCATGACCCCCGGGTGGGCCGTTCACGGGCCACTCATACACTCGGGCGTCTGCGCTTGTAGCTCAATTGGATAGAGCATCTGATTACGGATCAGAAGGTTGGGGGTTCGAGTCCCTCCAAGCGCGCCAAGTGGCTGCCTTCAGACGGATCGGCAATCGCCGGCGTCGGGTGACACTTCATAGACCAGTCACGGTCCCTCCCGAACTTAGGCCGGGAGAGGGATGCCGGATTCGACCTGTGTCCCCTTGGGCCGGCCCCGGTTGACAGGTCTTGCGCCAGCGTTGACTTCAACGCCAACTAGCTGATCGTTGCGATCCCGGGACTCACCCGCTGACGAACCGATCAATCACCGGCTCGATTATCGCAGCCACAAGGTCCTTGTACTTGCCCACAACCTCTCTTACGCCCTCTGGAACATCGAACATCCACATTCCCGATGCGATGAGGAACACTGCCAGAGTGCCACGAAGGAGGTACCTGGCTACTAGACCCAACATGGTCAGACCTATCATCACAGTTACCAACAACTCGGTTGAAGACAACCCGTCCAGGTTCTGCACCTGCTCCAGCAGAGGCTGTTCCATGAGGCCAGCGTACCTAACAGGTCAGCACTGAATCCGTGCTGCGAATCTGCATCTTCCCCCTTTACGGCCCCAACCGCACCAGGGACCACCAGCCCGAAGGACACGCCAACCGCCGGTACTTCTAACCGCAAGGACCGCAATACCTACCCCTCCACCATCACTCTGACCTGGTAGTAAAGGCACCATGACCACCAAGTCACCTCCATCCGTTGACGCCTCCCTTGTCGACTTCGCCGTCTCGATCGCCCGCGAGGCCGGTGAGTTGACCCTCGGACTCTTCGGAAACCCTGACCTGGCCGTCAAGAGCAAGGGCGACGGAAGTCCCGTAACCGTTGCGGACCGCAGGGCAGAACTACTCCTCCGCGAACGAATCTCAGACTCACACCCCAACGACTCGATTATCGGCGAAGAGGAGGAGGACAGAATCGGTAACTCCGGTCGCACTTGGATCCTCGATCCCATCGACGGCACCGTCTCGTTCGTCCAGGGCGTTCCCCTGTTCGGCAACCTCGTCGCCCTTGAGGACCGCCATGGTCCAGCCGTGGGCGTCATCAACATCCCGGCGCTCGGAGAGTGCGTCTGGGCCGGTCGAGGGCTCGGATGCTTCGTCAACGGTGTTCCCACGAGGGTCGGGAACCAGGCGGATCTGGCCGGGGCCTGCATACTCACAAGCGGGGTCGACTACTGGGAATCAGCCACCCGCCTGGACCCCCTGGTGGCAGCTGGCTCCATCATCCGGACCTGGGGGGACTCGTACGGATACCTACTTGTAGCCACCGGAAGGGCCGATGCAATGGTCGACCCCATCGTCAACCGGTGGGATGTCGCCCCGATGCTCACCATCCTGCCCGAAGCGGGTGGGGTGTTCACCGACCTGACAGGCATCGTCACCGCCGACGGAGGCGATGCGATTGCCACCAACCCCATCCTCCACGGTGAACTCCTGGCAGCGATAGGCCGCTCACCGGGCACCTGAAGGCTCAGACGCCCACGCCATCGCCCTCGAAGATCTCGGCGACCAGGCCCCGGTCGGCCAACTCACCAAGAAACCCGACCGGTTCAACGGCCTCAGCCAGCCCGGCCATACCACGAACGCCCACCCTTCCATCAAGTACCCACTCGACGGCGGTGGCCGCCACTGCCGCCGCACCAACGGCCGGCCGCTCTGTGGCCCCGAGCACCAGGGTCTCCCGGGCGCTTCCCCTCCGACCCCTCAGCTCCACCCTTACCGCACCTGTGCCACCCTCGGCGTGGGTCGGGGTCAGCATCGGCATCGCCGCCGTCAGGCGGTCACGACGGGTCGCTGCCATCCTGGAGGTGACCCGGCCAACTCCTGGAAAGGCATGGTGGAGGAGCACCGGGTCCGCCAGCGCAGCCCTGTAGCAGTCACGCGGACCGACCGGTTCCGGGAACCAACACAGCTCCCTTCCTGAACCACCTGGTCGTCTTGTCCAGGCATCGTTGCGCCAGTCGTACGAGAAGCGGCTCAGGGCCCGGTGGTGGACCAGGGCACATGCCGGTCCGCCAGCGCCCATCTTGTATACGTGAATCTCCTCAACCTCGTCGAACCATGACATGCCATGGGCAACGAGCACACACGACAGGCCCGGTGCAAAACCGGCTCCCACGAGAACCGGAATACCTGCATCACGTGCCGCCCGGTCAAGTTTCAAGATCGCGACCGTCTCAGCCAGTCCGTCGCACACGAGTACGGCCGGCCGGCCAGCCGTAATCGTCTGCTCAACTGCCGCCAACTGTGTTCCGCGGGGACTGGCCACCACAACTGCATCGGCATCAAGCATCGTCGGGAAGGGGTGGTGTTCGATCACGACACGGTCACCGATCGACCGTGCGGTCCGGGCCAACACTTCTGGTGACACGTCACGCAGGAGAACCTGGTCGACGCTGTCCGAGGCAAGGAGTTGTCGTGCAACCCTGGCACCCACGGCGCCGGCACCGAGAACAGCCACCCGCATCAGCGCAGACCCGGTCCGGTCAACCTCCGCCACCCACCGAACTGCATGGGAGCCACAACCCTTCCACGCAGGCGCAGGACCGTGACAACCGCTGCGGCGACCGATACTGCGGCAGCCGCCTGCCTAACGGCCCTCACGATGGCCCTCATGTGCGCCTGACCTCCCCGGATCGATCGGCCAACCCGGACGCCTGCCGAAGACAGTGACGGGGTTGACGTGGGGCTAGCTGGAATCGAACCAGCGACCTCACCCTTATCAGGGGTGCGCTCTAACCGACTGAGCTATAGCCCCGCGGACCGGAAACGGTATCGCCCGGCCCCGACCGCTGACTACCCGGTGGGCGGTCTGTCAGGTTGACCCCGTCCGAGGTCGTAGGCCGGTATCGCAGGCTCGTCGACCTCGTGGTCGCCGCGTCGGAGGTGTCGCTGTCGAACTGCCGTCTCCTCTTCGATCATCGTGAAGCGGACCCCGCCCACGAGATCGCTTATCAGGTTGAAGAGGACCACGAGTACGACGGTTGCGCCGGTACCACCGATTACCAGGACAAGGCCACCGAGAGTAAACACCCGCAGTATCTGACCGGAGTCGAACTCGAAGGTCTCAAGGGTGAACAGCTCCTCGACGAAGTGCTCGACCTTGGCGATTGTGCCGGCATCCTCTGCGGCCCCCCAGAGCATCCGGGTGGATATGGCAACGAGGCCCCATACGCAGAAGTAGAAGGCCAGCGAGACCTTGAGCACCGACCACGGTTCGATGTGCCTGAGAAGGCGGCGCACCCGGCGCACCCGGTAGCCGCCACGCCCCGTACCTGTGACCAGCGACCCTGCCATGATACGTGGCAACCGGTTCCTCGTTGGCTTTCGTACACCGGGCCCGACAGCTCGCCTCCCTGTCGGGGAGCGGCCGGCCCTGAGGCCTCCCCTGAACAACTGCCCGCCAGGCCTACCCGCAGGTTGAACGGCCGGGTCCGGAGTATCTGATTCTCTAGCAGAGGCAATCTGAGCCAGCAGGTCCGCTGACGACTGCGGAGGCGGCGTGTGCGGAGACAGGCCGGCTGGCTCACCCTCACTATCCACGTCATCAGTTCTCTGGTCGGCCACGACACGGAAGTCTACGGCTCGGTAAAGCGGCCACAGGGTTCGCCCGGGCTGCACAGCACGGCAACGGCCCTTGCTGTGGCTCGGGCACGACCCACACTGACCACTACCAGCACCTCACCTCCAGCGTGTTCCAAGGACTCGAGATGGACTCCGTTGGCAACAGCGAACTCCCTGGCGACGGTGCATCCATCGCCACGTTCGGTGGCCGCGGCCAGCGCCGCCGCATCCGCCGCAGATCTCGCCCTCGCACGGTCAACGGCGATCAACCCCAATTCAGCGACGAGCAGGGCCATTGCGGCACCAAAGGCCACCATCACCAGAACAAGCGGCAGGATCTGCCCGAAATCACCTGTGCGACCTCGACAGTGCACGGTTGTCCTCCTGTGAGATGACACACGTGCGTGCCGGAGCCTGCTGGCGCGACGCTCACGGTCTGAGTGCCGTCGGGAGAAGCCGTATCAGGGTGCCTGCCAATGACGCCAGGACGGGAATCGTCAGTCTGGGTTCTCGTCCTGGGAGGGAACCGGGGAAACAGCAGCCACCTCATTGCCCTCACCGGGGGACATGACGGCGACGCCGGTTGCACCGCGCCCCTGGACGGATATATCGGCGACCGGCATTCTGATGATCATGCCCCCGGTCGTGATGGCGAACACGTCGTCGGCCTCGTCGACCACGAGCGCACCGGCCACCTGACCGCGGTCATCGGTCGTCCGGATTCCCCTAACGCCCAGCCCACCACGGCCCTTGCGGGTGAACTCCCCGATGTCTGTGCGCTTGCCGAAACCCTTCGTGGTGAGGTGAAACACCGTTGCACCGGGCCTCACTACCGCACAGGACACCAACTCGTCGTCGCCGCGGAACCCCATGCCCTTGACTCCGGCTGCATCGCGGCCCATCGCCCGGACGTCGTCCTCTCCGACGCGCAACGTCTGGCCAGACCGAGACACCAACAAGAGGTCGTCTTCGCCGCTGGTCGGCACAACTGCGACCAGCTCATCGCCGTCGTTGAGCTTCACGGCTATCAGCCCGGCCTTGAGGGACGAGTCGTAGGCAGTGAACAGGGTCTTCTTGACACGCCCCGACCTTGTGGCGAAGAACAGGTAGCGGTGGGTTTCGTAGTCGCGGGTGTCGACAACCGCCTGAATCCGCTCGTCGGGCTGAAGGGGCAGCAGGTTCACGATGGAGGTACCCCTGGCGGTCCGCCCCGCCATTGGGATCTCATGAGTCTTGAGGCGGTACACCCTTCCCCGGGTCGAGAAGAACAGGAGATAGGCATGCGCGGTCGTGTGGATGAGGTGCGAGACGGCGTCCTCCTCCTTGAGGCGGGCCCCGGTGACGCCCTTGCCACCGCGGCCCTGGGTGCGGAACTCGGTGACCGACATCGTCTTGACGTAGCCCGAGGAACTCATGGCGAAAACCATCTCCTCGTCGTCGATCAGGTCCTCGATGTCAAGCTCACCGGGGTCGTGGGCAAGTTGGCTGCGACGTGGTTCGGCGTACCTGTCACGGACCTCGGTCAGCTCGTCCTTTACTACGCCGCGGAGACGACCTTCGTCGGCCAGCACCTCTTCAAGGTCAGCAACGACGACAGCCAGTTCGCGGAGCCGGTCCTCGAGGCTGGAGCGACCCAACCTGGTCAGACGGACCAGTTGCATGTCGAGGATGTGGTTGGCCTGTACCTCTGTGAACCCGAAGGCTTCACCCATCAGGCCCTCGCGTGCCGTAGAACGGTCAGCTGACCCGCGGATGAGGGCGATGACGACGTCGATCGACTCCAGGGCCTTGATGAGACCCTCGGTGATGTGGGCCTCAGCGCGGGCCTTGTCGAGCCGGTAGCGCGACCGGCGACGGACCACCTCGACCTGATGGTCTATGTAGGCCTGCAACATCTCGCACAGGTTCAGGGTCCGTGGTACGCCGTCGACGAGGGCAACCGAGTTGACCGAGAAGGTGGTCTGAAGGGGGGTTCGCTTGAAAAGGTTGTTGAGGGTAACGAGCGCTGCTGCATCACGCTTCAGCCTGATGACGATTCGTGTCTGACCCTGTGCCGACTCGTCGTTGATGTCGGCGATGCCGTCGATCTCACGTGCGTCGACCAGGTCGCGGATCTTGGACATGATCTGGTTGGGGCTGGCCTGGTAGGGCAGCTCGCTGATAACGATCTGGGTTGATCGGGGACCCTCTTCGATGTCGGTGCAGGCACGCATGCGAATGGTTCCGCGGCCGGTCCGGTAGGCCTCACGGGCGCCGCTGCGCCCAAGGATCAGGGCGCCTGTGGGAAAGTCGGGGGCCGGGAGGAACTCCATCAGGTCATCGGGGGTGGAATCGGGGTTGTCGATGAGACAGACCGTGGCGTCGATCACCTCGGCCAGGTTGTGGGATGGAATGTTGGTGGCCATGCCGACGGCAATTCCCTGGCTTCCGTTCACGAGGAGGTTGGGGAACCGGGCCGGCATCACGGTCGGCTCGGTGAACTCACCCGAGTAGTTCTCGGTGAAGTCGACTGTGTCCTCGTCGATTCCGTCAAGAATCGAGAGCGCTATGGGCTTCAGGCGGCACTCGGTGTAACGGGCGGCCGCCGGTGAGTCGTCGGGTGAGTACCCGAAGTTGCCCTTGGGGTGGACCAGGAGGTGGCGGACGCTGAAGTCCTGCCCCATCCGGACGAGGGCGTCGTAGATAGCCTGGTCGCCGTGAGGGTGGTACTTGCCCATCACCTCACCGGTGACCCGGGCGCACTTCATAGTGGGGCGATCGGGCCTGGCTCCGAGGTCGTACATTCCCCAGAGAATCCGTCGATGGACCGGCTTGAGGCCGTCCCGGGCATCGGGCAGTGCCCTCGCCACGATCACCGACATGGCGTAGTCCAGGAAGGATCTCTCCATCTCCTCCTGGATCTCGATTGGCTGGATCGACCCGACGATGGTGTCGCCCTGGGTGGAGGTGGTCGTCTCGTCGGCTGTTTCGGGGGTCGTGTCATCCATCAGATGTCCAGGAACCGCACGTCACGGGCATTCGTCTGAATGAACTTCTTGCGACTCTCGACGTCTTCGCCCATCAGGACCGAGAACACCTCATCGGCGATTGATCCCATCTCCACCGACACCTGGAGGAGGCTCCGACTGGAAATCTTCATTGTGGTCTCACGAAGTTCATCGAAGTCCATTTCGCCAAGCCCCTTCAGGCGTTGGAACTCGCGCTTGTGGCTTGGGTTGTCAGCCATGAACGCTGTCTTTGCGTGGTCGTCCTTGAGGTAGGTCTTCTCCCTGCCGACGACCGTCGAGAACAGCGGCGGCTGGGCGATGAAGACATGGCCTGCATCGACAAGGGGCCTCATCTGCCTGAAGAAGAACGTGAGGAGCAGGGTACGGATATGGCTTCCGTCGACGTCGGCGTCGCACAACAAGATGACCTTGTGGTACCGGATCTTCTTGAAGTCGAAGTCGTCTCCGAAGCCGGCTCCTATCGCCTGAATGAGCGTCTTGATCTCGGTGTTTCTTAGCATCCGGTCGGGACGGGCCCGCTCCACGTTGAGGATCTTTCCCCGGATGGGCAGGATCGCCATGGTGCGGGGATCGCGAGCCTGGACGGCAGAACCGCCGGCTGAGTCGCCCTCGACGATGAACAACTCGGACTCACGTGGATCACGCGACGAGCAGTCCTTGAGCTTGTCTGGCATGCCGGCACCGTCAAGGGCCGACTTGCGTCGCGCCGACTGCCGTGCCTCCTGAGCTGCGATTCTGGCACGCTGGGCACTGATGGCCTTCTGGGCGATTCGCCTCGCCTCGGAGGGGTTTTCCTCGAGCCAGTCGGTCAGCTTGTCGTTGGTGGCCTTCTGGACAAGGGAGCGGATCTCGACATTTCCCAACTTGGACTTTGTCTGGCCCTCGAACTGGGGATCAGGAAGGCGGACGCTGATAATTGCCGTCAGACCCTCGCGGATGTCCTCTCCCTTGAGGTTGTCGTCCTTCTCCCTCAAGAGGCCACGGTTTCTTGCGTAGCGGTTGAGGACCCCTGTGAGGGCACTGCGGAAGCCCTCTTCGTGCATACCACCCTCGATGGTGTTGATGCCGTTGGCGAACGAGTGGAGACCATCGGTGTTGAAACCGGTGTTCCACTGGAACGCCAACTCGACCTCGTTGCCGTCCTCGTGCTGATCGAGGTACCCGACCAGGGAGAACAGCGACTCCTTTGAGGCATTGAGGTGCTCAACGAAGTCCCGGATGCCGCCCTCGTAGCAGAAGGTGGTCGCCTCAGCCTGGGCACCTTCTGGGGATCGTTCGTCGTTGAGGGCTATCTCGAGGCCACTGTTCAGGAACGCCATCATCTGCAGGCGTTCGAGGAGGGTCTGGACCCTGAAGTTCACCTCGTCAAAGACCGCCGGGTCGGGCCAGAAGCGGACCGTGGTACCCGTGTGGCCCTCTGGTGCTGGGCCGGTGTCAGTCAGGCGGGTGGTGAGGCTTCCGCCGTTGGTGAAGTCCATGTAGTGGCGACGGCCGTCACGGTCGATGTCAACCTCGAGACGACTGGACAGTGCGTTCACTACCGAGATCCCCACACCGTGAAGACCACCTGAGACCTTGTAGCCATCGCCTCCGAACTTGCCCCCCGCGTGAAGGATCGTGAGAACGACCTCGGCGGCGGTGAGGTCGGGATACTGGTGGTGCTGGTCGATAGGAATACCGCGACCGTCATCGGCCACCTGGCAGCCGCCTTCGGGGAGAAGGGTCACTTCTATGCGCGAACAGTGACCTGCCATGGCCTCGTCGACGGCGTTGTCGACGACCTCCCAGACGAGGTGGTGCAGGCCCGTCGGTCCGGTGGAGCCGATGTACATCCCGGGGCGCTTGCGAACGGCCTCGAGGCCCTTGAGGACGGTAATGTCGGCAGCGCTGTAGGTGGCCTCTGTGCTTGTCATCGGGCACCTTCCGGGCGCGTGTCTGGAGGGGAGGAAAGCAGCACTTGTCTGCTCCTGCAGGAAACACAAAACTGCAGGTCAGATGGCCTTATCACGACCCGACCAGCCTATCACCCCGATGGCCCTGACCGGCGGCAAAACGGTTGATTGGCCGGGCACCCGGAAGGGGCCTTCAGAGCCCTGGTCGGCGTGCCACCGTGGCTTTGACGGACGTGACCCGACCTGGGCCCACAAGGCCATTGATCCGGTCCAGCAACTGCGCCTCCAACCATGCAATCTGGCTGGCCCAAGCCGGATCGTCGACCCGCACCAGCAACTCTGAACCACGGACAGCGACGGCCACCACACCTTTGGCCAACTCCGGCCCAACGATCTCGGGCCAACGCTTCACGATTGTGGAGGTGGCATCGATCTCAGGTGCTCCGAGGCCTGCCATCAACTGCTCAAGGCTCCTCCGAATCGGCTCTGGACCCGAGTTAGGCGTCACGTCGTCGTCACCACCCCAGCCTCGATCCGGATCCGCCTGTCTGCGACCACTCCCTCGGGTAGGTCCCCGGCCGTGGTCACAACTGTCTGGGTCTGTGGCAGCAGTGAAATGAGGGCTGCTGCCCTATCCGGATCAAGTTCTGAAAAAACGTCGTCCAACAGGATTACGGGATCGCTGCCGGTACTGGAGGTGACGACCCTGTGCCCGGCCAGCCTGAGTGCAACCGCCAGCGACCGCTGCTCGCCCTGGGAGGCGTGGCTACGGGCCGGTAGGCGGTCAACCGACAGGCTTACCTCATCACGATGGGGGCCAACGGTGCTGGTACCCCGCCGTAGATCATCGGGCCGTGCCCTGGCGAGAGACTCTTCCAGGCCCGCCTCACCCCAGGCACACTCGTAGGCCATCTCCAGTTCAGATTTGTCGGAACTCAACGACTTCACCAACCCACCGGCCACGGGAGCAAGTTCCTTCAGCAACTCGACACGCCTTGCAGCCAGGTCACCGCCCACTTCACAGAGCTTTGAGTCCCATACATCAAGCGATGTCGAGATCTCGGGTGTGTCCCGACCACCTGCCTGGCGAAGGAGACTGTTTCTCTGGCGAAGGATCCGGTCGAAATCTGACCTGAGGCCATGGTTGGAAGGCGCAATGTCGACCAGCAGGTCGTCGAGGAACCTCCTCCTCTCTGCCGGCCCACCCTTCACGAGCACCAGGTCATCAGGTCCGAAGATCGTCGCACGCACGTGTCCGATGAAGTCACCCTGGCGCGGGACCCGATTGTGGTTCACCTGCAGGCGGTTGCGGCCGCCCACCACCAGTTCCGCCTCAAGAAGGGTGCTCCGCCCACCATCTTCCACCTCGGCCCGGATGACCGAGCGGTCAACGGTGGACCTGACCATGGAATCGACTGCGGCCCCACGAAACGAGGACCCCTGGGCCAACCAGGCGATCGCCTCTACCAGGTTGGTCTTACCCTGCCCGTTGGCCCCGACGACCGCCGTGATACCGCCCGACAGGTCCAGTTCGACCGACGTGTAGTTCCGGAAGTCCTTCAGCCAGAGCCTGCGGACCAGCATCGTTCAAGCCAGCCCAGGCCGTGTCAGGAGACGCGGACCGGCATCAGGAGGTAGAGGAAGCCCGCTTCGCCGATGCTGCGTATCACCGCCGGCTTGAGGGCATCGGTCGTCTCCAGCCTGACCTCGTTGCCGGGGCTGACCTCGAGGCCGTCGAGCAGGTATCCGGGGTTGAATGCCACGGTCAGGTCGTTGCCCTCATACGAGGAATCCAGTGTCTCGTGAGCCTGACCGACATCCTGGGTGATGGCTATCAACTCGAGACCGTCTCTGCTCATTGCCAATCTCACGGGAGTCGCGTCTCTTGCAAGTAGCCCGACACGACGCACCGCATCTATCAGCGCGACCCTATCCACGACAAGCACGTTCGGGTGATCGGATGGGATGAGCCCTCTGTAGTTGGGGAACTCCCCCTCAATCAGACGGGTCACGATGGTCACGTCGTCGACTACGAACGATGCTTCGCGATCTGCAAGCCTAATGGTGAGTTCCTCGGCATCGCCCAACAGACGCCCGGTCACCTCAAGGGCCCGGGACGGAACCAACACCGTCTGATCACGCCCCAGAACAGAGGTTCCAGGAAGGTCACGCACGGCCAGGCGATACGAATCGGTGGCCACGAAACGGAGACCATCATCTTCGGCAGCCAACAGAACACCGGTGAGAATCGGGCGCGAGTCGTCACTGCTTGCGGCCTTGACCACTTGTTCCAGTGCAGCTGAAACGCTTTCGGCATCGAGTGTGACAGCATCTCCACCAGGTTCCTCGAACCTGGGGAACTCGTCGGCCGACATGACCCGGAGGTTGAAGTCGGACCGGCCGGCCACAACACGAGCACCTTCGTCGTTGACGGTCACGGTTATCTGACCGCTGTCAAGTGACCTCACAATGTCAGCTACCAGTCTTGCGGGAAGAACAGCCTCGCCGTCCTGCTGGCCCCCAACCTTTGAATCAACCCTGATCGTCAGGTCAAGGTCACTTCCAACCACAGCCAGGTTGTTGCCCACCAGGTGGAGGTGAAGACCAGACATGACAGGTGGGGCACTTCCACGGTTGCTGATGGCACGACCAGCAATCGAAAATGCACGATCGAGGACATCACGTTCACAGCGGAATTTCACAGGCTTGTTACCTTTGACTCAATGATAATTTGATCAGGTAATTGGGGTAATAGGGGTTGTGTATTGTGGATGATTACCCATTCTTGCTGGTGGGAAGGGCAATAGTCATCCACCGATGATCCACCGTGATCCCCAGCCTGCAACACGATCCGTTCTGGTCTGTGGGTTAACGGCCCACGGTCCACAGGTGATCCGCAGATCACTCCACTCATGGTCACAGTCCTCAGTTGCCGGTCTTGATGGCTGACACCAGTGCTGTGACCTGGTCGTAGATCTCGCGTCGTTCCGACATGAGTTTGCCGATCTTGTCTACGGCATGGATGACAGTGGTGTGGTCCCTGCCGCCGAACTCCCTTGCAATTGCGGGGTAGCTGAGGTCAGTGAGTTCCCTGAACGTGTACATGGCCACCTGTCGGGCGGTCACGAGTGGGCGTCGTCGGCTTGCGCCGATGAGCTCATCGTGGCTGAAACCGTACATGGTCGATGTCTTGGAAAGGATCAGGTCGGGGGTGATGGGCAGGGGCAGGTTGTTGGTGATGAGGTCTCCAAGAACCGTCAGCGCCATGTCACGTGTACATGGAACGTCGTTGAGGCTGGAGAATGCTGCAACACGTGTCAGGGCTCCTTCTAGTTCGCGGATGTTGGTCGTGATGTTCTCTGCGATGAAGAGGAGCACCTCGTCTGGAACCTGGATGTTTCCAGCCGTAAACGTGGCCTTCTTGTGAAGGATGGCCAACCTTGTCTCAATATCGGGGGGTTGGATATGGGTGACGAGGCCCATTTTGAAACGGCTCCGGAGGCGGTCTTCGAGAGTTGGAATCGAGTCGGGCGAGCGGTCGCTCGTCAGAACGATCTGACCGCCTGCCTGCTGAATCGAGTTGAAGGTGTGGAAGAACTCCTCCTGAAGCCCCTCCTTGCCTTCCATGAATTGAATGTCGTCGACCAGGAGGACGTCGATGTTCCTGTAGTGCTGTTTGAACTCTGGAAGGGTCTTGTTGCGGATGGCCTCGACAAAGCGGTTCATGAACGTTTCGCTGGATACGTACCTGACCTGGTAGTTCGGGTAGTGGTCCTCCACGTATGTGGCCACAGCTTGAAGGAGGTGCGTCTTTCCGAGTCCGGCTCCGCCGTAGATGAACAGTGGGTTGTAGGAGCGTCCAGGAGTTTCGGAGACAGCCTGGGCAGCGGCGTGTGCAAAGCGGTTGGATGTTCCGATGACGAAGTCATCGAAGGTGTTGCGGTTCCGGCCCGGCGAGGCGGTTGTCGGAGTAGGCGTGCTGACAGCCGGCTGGGTGGGTGTGTCGAGTTGAATGCCTGCCGGATCGATTACATCGACGGAGTCAACGGATGGATCTGGAAAGGTGATCTCGTCGACGGTGTCCGGGAACGTCTCCTGGTGGCTGTTTTCCACCCGGATAAGGAGGTTCAGTCGATCGTCGCCGGCTTCGGACACCGCATCGTGGACGAGGCCGTTGTAGCGCCCTTCGATCCTCTGCTTCACCACGGTGCTCGGTACGACCACGATGAGGGTGTCGTCTTCGAGGGAGATCGGCCTGGCAGAACTAAAGGTGGTTTGCCAGACCACGTCGGAGACCTGGGCTCGAATGGCCTTGCCACACGATTCCCACAATTGCGTTGCGTTGCTCAAGGCAGTTCACACTCTTTCATCAAGGCAATGGCTCCTTGCGTGTTATCCACAAGTGTGGATTCTTCTGTGGATTCCGGGTCTGATCGGTGAATTCTGACCTGGTGGGCACCGATGCCCCTTCCAGTGGGCGGGGCAACGTAGCACCGGAGAGAGGTTCTCGCACAAGTGGCAAAAGCGTGAGTTGAATTACCTGCTCAGGTGCTGGTTTTGGAATGTAGTCGGTGGCTACCACCGCGTGCCAGATCCGCCACGACGCAGCAGTTCAGATGGACCATAGCCCTGTGGATAGTGTGGATAACTTCCCGATTGAGGTACTGAGGGGTCAGGTACTGAGACTGCTGGTTGGCGCGCGCCCGGGGTGCCCCCTAGCCTCATTGGAACGACGCTGCCACCGATCCTCAACCTGGGCGGTCAGTTGTCGCTACCGACGATACGTGTCGGTCCATATGAGATCTGTTTCCGTGTCCGACTTGTTCTGGGCATGGTCAGAGACCAAATCGACAGCACCTGGGCGCTCCCCTTCCTGATGACGCCCACCGTGCGACCAGGAGCCAGACGATGAAGCGTACATACCAGCCAAACGTCCGCAAGCGGGCCCGCAAGCACGGCTTTCGCAGGCGCATGCGCACCAGGGCGGGCCGGGCAATTGTGAAAGCCCGGCGCCAAAGGGGCCGATCCCGACTGTCGGCTTGATCCGTCGACTCCGCTACCGAGACGACTTTATGGCCCTTCGTCGTGATGGTCGAACAGTCCGCCGCGGACCCCTTGAGGTCAGGTTCAGGGCATTTGATCCCGATCCACCCAATTTCCATGACGGTGGGCCAAGGGTGGCCTATGCGATCAGCCGTGCCGTCGGGGGCGCCGTTGTGCGCAACCGAATTCGTCGTCGACTCCGCACTGTCATGACTGAACTGGACAGACAGGTCGACGGGCCTCCGGATGGAGACTTCCTCATCCGGGTTCTGCCGCCTGCGGCATCGTGCGACCATGCGACGCTCCGGCGTCACCTGGTTGCGGCGGTAGGCGAACTTTCGTCCGAGGAAATCCGATGACAGCAGTAGTTGAGGTTAAGAGCACTGGCCAAAGCTTTGTTTCGGGGTTTCTGTGTAGCCTTGTTCGTGCCTATCAGCGCCTGACGGATGGCCGGCCAACACCGTGCCGGTACCTGCCCACCTGTTCCAACTACGCCCTCGACGCCATTGAACACCAGGGTGCCGGACGAGGCCTGTGGCTCACCTTTCGCCGACTGTCACGATGCCATCCCTGGGGTGGACACGGCTGGGATCCGGTTCCTACTGCTGACGGCGTTGATTCAACAGATCGGGGGTCCTGGCGATGTTCGACCTGATTGCCATGGTCCTGGCCTGGTTCTACGACCTGGTTCCATCGCTGGGCCTTTCAATAGTTCTCCTGACACTCGTCGTGATGGTTGTCGTAACCCCGCTGACCCTCAAGGGCACGCGGTCCATGATCAAGATGCAGCATCTCCAACCTGAGATGAAGAAGATCCAGACCCGGCACAAGGGTGACCGGGAGAAGATGAACAAGGAGTTGATGGCCTTCTACCAGGCCAATGGCATCAATCCCATGGGCGGTTGCCTGCCGCTGTTTGTCCAGGCGCCGGTATTCATCGTCCTCTACAACGTGTTGCGTGGTCTGACGCGACGACTCTCCGAAATCGGTGAGAACGCCGGTTGGATTGCTGGCCGATTGGCTTCTGACCAGCCACTTTCAGGCGCACCGGCCGACCCACAGGTCTTCTATCCCGACTACGTGGCAGCCGATTCACAACTGTTCGTGGATCTCAGCCAGCAGACCGAGATGGTGTCGTGGGGTGTCGATCTCTCGAGGTCGGCCAGCGATGCCCTGTCGGCGGGAATCGTTCAGGCACTCCCCTACTTCTTCCTGATCCTCGTGGTCTTCGGCAGCTCCTGGATCCAGCAGCAGCAAATCAGGGGCCGGAACAAGGACTCCCCGGTGAACCCACAGCAGCAGATGATCATGAAGGTGATGCCGTTCTTCCTGCCGGTCATCTCCTACAGCCTGGACGCGGCGCTGGTTCTCTACTTCGTCATCTCGAACCTCTATCGGATCGGCCAGCAGTCCTACATCACCCGAAGCCTCTATGGACCTCACAGCCATGCGGCGGCAGTTGTCATTCCTGAGCCTGCGGAGGAGCCCTCCGAAAAGCCGAAGAAGAAGGGTGGCGACTCGGGGAGTGCCAAGTCCTCAGGCGGTGCAAAGAAGCCGGGTGGCAGTGCATCGGGCCCGGGCACCTCGTCGACGGCGCGGCGGGCCCGTACGAAGGCTGGAGAACACAAGAATAAGTCTCATTCGGTAACAGAAGATACCAATACCACCGGAAAAGGTGGCCTGTTTGGGCGTAGGAAGGCCAAGGAAGCACCTGTTGACAAGGGTAAGTCCGGCAGGACTGGAAAGAAGACGACAGATAGGACCAACAGGCCACAGGCTGATCGTTCCGGGGGTGGACGTACCACCCCGCCCGGGACACAGGGAGCCCGCAAGGCCAGGAAGAAGCGGAGGAAATAGACAGTGGAGTGGATAGAGACAACCGGCACCACGCTGGACGAGGCAAAGGAAAGGGCCCTCGATCGTCTGGGGGTCGCTGAGGACGAACTTGAATACGAGGTGCTTGAGGAAGCCACTAGCCGGATGCTGGGCCTCAAGCGAACCGATGCCCGGATGCGTGCCAGGGTGCGCCCGACCAGCCCCCGTTCGAAGACCGAACGTAGGGACCGAAACCGGCGGGGCGACAGGTCGCGAGGCAGGGGCAACCGGTCAGGGAAGGGAAAAGGCAGGTCAGAATCGAAAGAGGACACCTCGGACGGTAACGGCCGCAGCGAGGGCAACAAGGGCGGTAGGGCCGGCGATGACCGTGGCACAGGTGGATCAGGACGACACCGCGGCGAAAGATCTGACGGCCGTTCAACAGAAAAGAACACAACAGGTGGATCAGGCAGGGATAGGGGTGGCAAGATCCCGTCCAAGGAGAAGGCAACGGCCGACAACGGCCGCGGAAACCGTGAGGAGAAGGCAGACGTGGAAAAGATGGACCTGTCGACACAGGCCAAGATCACAGAGGGCTTCCTCCAGGGACTTCTCGACAAGATGGGCCTCGACGCCCGGGTTGCAAGCACAATTGACGAGGATCGCTTGACGGTTGAGGCCCACGGTCTGAATCTGGGGCTCGCCATCGGTCAGAGAGGCGAAACCGTCCGTGCGATCACCGAGCTATCCCGAACGATAATCCAGCGGAAATCCCAGGGATCTGCCGCCGGTTCACTCATCGTCGACATCGGTGGCTACCGGGAGCGCCGTAGGTCATTCCTTGAGGGCTTCGCCCGAACGCAGGCTGAGGCGGTGCTCGAAGACGGTCGGGAGCGTGCCCTCGAGCCCATGGCGGCATCTGACCGCAAGGTTGTCCACGACGTTGTGGGTGAGATCGAAGGTGTTTCGACGGCCTCAGAGGGCAGCGATACATCCCGTAGGGTGGTGATCCTGGTCGAAGGGGCCGGTTGATTCTTTGACCGGGAACGTCCGCGACGTTCTCGAGGCGGCGGCGGCTGAGGGCTTCGCAACCCCGGCTGCGGCAGATGCCGGGGTGGAACACAGCACGGGTTTCTTGCGCCGCGGGGTCGATCAGGCACCAATTCGCCTTGATGCTGGTGATCTTGGAGTCGACATCGGGTCCGGTGGTGGGCTCCCGGGCCTTGTTCTTGCGGGTTTGACTGACGGGAACTGGGTTCTGGTTGACCGTGCCGCAAGGCGCTGCACCTTCCTGCGTTGGGCTGTCAGTGAGTTGGACCTACTAGATCGGGTGGAGGTTGTCTGCGGAGACGTCGTCGACGTTGCCCGGGGATCCCTCCGGGGCGTGGCAAACCTTGTAACCGCACGGGGTTTCGGGCCTCCGGCCATGACCCTGGAGTGTGGCGCCCCCCTTCTTTCAGAGGGTGGCAGGCTGGTGGTGAGCGAGCCTCCCTCGGGTGATTCGAGGTGGTCCCAAGGGGTTCTCAGAGAGTTGGACCTGGTGGACGAGGGTTCCTGGCACTCTGGCTCGGCCAATTACAGGGCCTTCGCGTCAGGGGGCTCCTGTCCGGAGCGCTATCCGAGGCGAAACAGCCGCCAGGTCGTTGATCCGTTGTTCTGAGGGGCCAACCCATGGTTTCCGCGACGGTGTTTCACGTGGAACATGTCGGTTCACTGTTCCAGTGGCCTGTCCGGAATGGGCCACAGAGGCGTGCTTGCTGAGGGTCCTTGCAATCGGCGGGGTCCGGGAGCAGTATCCAGTCAATGGAATCTGAGAATCGTCCAGCGCGGGTGATGGCGGTCGCCAACCAGAAGGGTGGGGTCGGCAAGACAACGACAACCATCAACCTCGGGGCTGCCCTTGCAGAACAGGGGAGCAGGGTCCTGCTCGTTGACCTGGACCCGCAGTCAAATGCCACAACGGGCCTCGGTGTTTCCAGCCGCGATGTGGAAGCCTCTGTCTACGACGCCCTGTTGCACAATGTTCCGCTGGCTGACGTGGTACTGGAATTGGATGTACCCGGCCTCTCCCTCGTTCCCTCCAGCCTCGCCCTGGCTGGTGCCGAGATCGAGCTGGTAACGGCATTCAGTCGCGAGAACCGTCTGCAGCGGGCCCTCGAACCGCTCCTGTCGGACTACGACTGGATCCTGATGGACTGCCCTCCGGCGTTGGGGCTGCTGACGGTGAACGCACTCGTGGCCGCCGACGAGGTCCTGGTGCCGATTCAGTGTGAGTACTTCGCCCTCGAGGGACTTGGGCAGCTGGTCGGAAACGTGGACCTGGTGAGGGCCAACCTGAATTCAGACCTGAAGGTCTCGACGATTGTCCTGGTCATGTTTGACGCCCGAACCAACCTGTCCCAGCAGGTTGCCGTAGAGGTCCGCTCCTACTTCGGTGATCGGGTCTGTCGCCAGGTGATACCCAGATCCGTACGTCTCTCCGAGGCGCCGTCGTTCGGCCAGCCGATAACCGTCTTTGACCCGACATCCCGGGGAGCACTGGCATACAGGCAACTTGCACTGGAGGTAGCCGCATGAACCGTCCAACAGGACTGGGTAGGGGGCTGGCAGCCCTGATACCCGAACCAGCGGTAAATCCGTCCGAGTTGGTGGGGGAGGGTGATTTGGAGATAAATAGGAGTCATTCCCGATATATTGACATTCCGGTCGAAAGCCTTTCTCCAGGCAGGCTCCAGCCCAGGAATGACTTTGACGACGAGCGCATGGACGAGTTGGCCCGCTCGATCGGCGAGGTGGGCGTGTTGCAGCCGGTACTGGTCCGCCAGACCAGCGACGGTTTCGAGCTGGTGGCGGGAGAACGTCGCTGGCGTGCCGCCTGCCGGGTCGGCCTCACCACCATTCCCGCGATCGTCCGTACGACCGATGACAGGACGGCCCTTGAACACGCTTTGGTCGAGAACCTCCACCGTGACGACCTCAACCCGCTCGAGGAGGCCCAGGCGTACCACCGCCTGATGGACGAGTTCCAGATGACCCAGCAGGAGGTGGCCGAGAGGGCCGGGAGGAGCAGGCCTGCTGTCGCCAACTCCGTGCGACTGCTTCAACTACCGGATCGCATCCTCGGGATGCTGCGCGATGGCCAGATCTCGGCAGGCCACGGAAGGGCACTGGCAGGTCTCGACGACCGGCAGGTCCAGGAGACCGTTGCCGACCGCATCAGAGACGAAGGCCTTTCGGTCAGGCAGACCGAGGACCTCGCAAGGGACCTGATACAGCCGGTTCAGACCCCGGTGATTGCACCCATTCCGGGGTCGACAGCCGACGCTGCCCTACTTGAGGTCGAGCGGCTGCTCTCCGCTCGATTGGATACGACCGTCAAGGTGACGACCCGCGGGCGTCGGGGCAGGATCACGGTCGCTTTCGCAGACAGGGACGATCTGAGCCGAATATTCAACATCCTCAACCCCTGACCCCGTCGACAACCACGAGCACCACGGCCGGGTGACGGGGGTGTTGCCGGCTGTTCAGGATGGATCAGCGGCCGGATCGGCGACCCACGCAACCACGGCCCCTGCCAGGGCTTCAGCCACCTCGGCTGTGGCCTGGACAACGGATGCAGGTGGTGCCAGCGAGCACAGGACCGCAGGCATCCGGGTGCCACGCAGGATCGGGAGGCGCATGCCCTGTGCGGGGGCCACGTCCAGGCCGGCACCAGCCAGTGCAGCGGCACAACGATGTGCCAGCCGGAGGCCTCCCTCGCTGCGGAAACCCTCTGTTTCGAAATAGGCGATCCTGCACCCGGGGTGATTCTCGATCCTGAGGCCCAGGTACATCTCGGCATCGAACTGGTTGGCGGTATCGGCCTGGATCGAATCGTCGGGGTGGTCGAGGGCCACCACGTAGGCCCCCCGGTTGCGTAGTGATCTGGCCAGAGCAGTGGTCAGGACGGCCGAACTGCCGAAATGCCCTATAGCCATACGACGGTTGGCCAACTCGGGCCCACTGCGCCGCAACTTCTCCAGCTCGCGTACCTGCGCGACCGGTGTTGAATCGGCTGAACGGCCACCCAGGTTCCTGAGTCCCCTGACCGTCGACGGTCCGGCTATACCGTCAGGCACAAGGCCCGTGTTGCGCTGGAACTCGAGAAGCGCTCCTGTCGTGTCGGGACCGAATATGCCGTCGATCCTGCCTGCATCGAACCCGAGGCTTCCCAGACGGAGCTGGAGGTCGGCGATGTCGTCACCACGCAGCATGGGTGAGTGCAGGTACAGGTGACGATCGCCGAGGCGGTGGCCGGCCTCGACCAGAGCGGCTGACGTGGCTTCGTCGAGCAGCCCGTGTTGGTTCAGGCCCCTCTCTGCCTGGAACCCGATGAGGCTGGATGTTGTGCGCTCACCGAAGAAACCATCGGAGGCCTCGGGCCCGGTGACCGGGAACGACACGGCGTCCAGACGTCTGTGCAGGTCACGGACTACATCGCCGCTCATGCCGGGGCCGGGAGGCGTCGGTTTAGCCATTGGTGCCCGGTTGGTCGGAAGGTGAAGCGGTGAACGGTGGCCTAGATGAAATCGGCCAGTTCCTCGAGCAGTTGGGGCTTGCCCTTGGCGCCGACGAGGTGTTTGGCCGGCTCACCACTGTCGAAGAGGATCAGGGTTGGAATGCTCATGACCCCGAAGCGCTGGGCCAGGCCGGGAGAGTCGTCGACGTTTACCTTTGCCACGCTGAGAGAACCCGCCTTCTCGTCGGCGATCTCTTCGAGAATCGGTGCGATCATCTTGCACGGCCCACACCATTCGGCCCAGAAATCGACCAGCACCGGTCCACTGGCCGAACCGATCTCCTCGTCGAACGTGCTGTCGGTCAGGTTGGTGATTGCGCCTGCCATTGTTGTGTCTCGTCTCTTCCGGGTCGATTCGCTGACTGTGTGTTCTATCCGATCAGAGCTCGGATGGGGTTGCAGTGTGACATCCGGCGATCTACCGG
>MPMB02204937.1_pt1 | contig 20390 bp, 18 predicted proteins | sample 1617371 | NCBI WGS metagenome assembly MPMB02 (sample SAMN05944808, study PRJNA350692) | marine metagenome | biome: marine; feature: ODZ; material: water; isolation source: 300 m water sample filtered on 0.2 um supor filter | place: Pacific Ocean | collected 2012-04-08 | depth 300m m
AGGTGTTATTGGCTTTATAGGATTCTTCCTGATGTATCCTACTATAAGTGCTGAGGGTTCAGATACTTTTGATGCAATGAGCCGTGCATATAGTTATGTGCTTTCAAGGCCCGCACATTTTCTATCATTATTGATCTGTATTATAGTATGCGGTACTATCCTGACTTTATTTGCAAGCTTTGTAGCTTGTATGGTTATGAAGACTACCTACTTTACCGTTGGAATAGGTATGGGAGCTAAATTTGAAACTATAAGGGCTTTTATCGCCGGATTGAGTGGTGAAGGCACATCAACAGGAGCACTTGGTACTACATCTATGAAATTTGCTGCCTTAATGTTGATGTTATATATAGTTTTGGTTAAGGTGGTTGTTGGAAGTATAATAGTTGCGTTCGCAGGTTCAGCAAGCACTATTGCTTATTTAATATTGAGAAAGGATGTTGATGGCACAGAATTGTTTGATGTATATGAAGAAGAAGAGGCAGTGCCAGAAACAAAGGAAAATGCTGAGACCCCTGGTGTGAAAGAAGAGGAACCAGTGCCGGAAACAAAGGAAAATGCTGAAACCCCTAGTGTAACAGAAGAGGGAACAAAAAAAGAGGGAACAAAAGAATTATGGGGAGCAGAAGTAAAGACATTTGAAGAACCGGAACCGGAGCCGGAGCAGGAGGAACCAAAGGCTGACGAAAATAAACCATCAGATGAATCATCTGATGGTAATGGATCGTCGCCTGGAAAGCCTGAATAAAGACAGCTTGTATTGTAAATAATTTGTAGCAAAGCACCTTTTATGTATCATAATTGGGGTGAATAATAATCTAAATACATAGATTGCTTTGAAACTTTTTCAGAAATTATCCGGTATTTCACAAGATGTTTATCAAACCTAATAGATTTATCATAATAATGTTTAGGCCCTTGTAATGTTTCTTCCCATAGTAACCATCGTAGGAAGGCCTAATGTTGGTAAGTCTTCTCTCCTGAATTGCTTAGCCAAAAAGCGCATTTCAATTGTTGATTCAATGAGCGGCGTTACCAGAGACAGAGTGTCCGTAGAGATTGAACACGAAGGAAACCTGTTTGAACTTATTGATACAGGCGGCATAGGTATAACTGATATTGAAGATATTGCTCACGAGGTAGAGGTCCAGATAGAAATAGCACTTCAAAAGGCAAGCCTGATTCTCTTCGTTGTTGATGTCCGTGAGGGGATCACACCATTAGATGTTGAGGTTGCAGAAAGACTGCGAAAAAACAAAAAACCACTTCTTCTCGTTGTTAATAAGTGTGACGACGCAAAATTTGACCCTCAGGCAGGAGAGTTCTTCAAGTTGGGTCTGGGGGAACCCTTACCGATATCCGCATTGCAAAGGTATGGCAGAGTAGATCTTTTAGACAGGATTGTTTCTACCTTTCCAGAAATAGATACAAAGCCTGCGAAAACAGATTCGTTAATGAAGATTGCTATTGTAGGAAAGCGGAATGCGGGAAAATCTACATTAATAAATACGCTTGCTCAAGAGGAAAGGGTTATCGTCAGTGAAATTCCCGGCACTACGAGAGATTCTGTTGATGTGAAGTTTGAAATAGATGGGAAGGAATTTATTGCAATTGATACTGCTGGAATAAGAAAGAAGAAGCAAATTCAGGGTTCTATAGAATTTTATGGCATGGCCAGAGTGGAGAGATCTATCCGTCGCGCCGATGTTGTGATATTGCTGATTGATGCACCCAGGGAGATATCTCAGGTAGACAAGAAGATCGGTGATTATATCAAAACCCAATTAAAGCCATGTTTGTTGGTTGTAAGTAAATGGGACCTCGCAGAAGAAGTCGAAATCGAGAAATTTATTAAATATGTCCATGCCCGTTTACCCGGACTGCATTTTGCCCCTTTGTCATTTATAAGTTCATTCAGCGGTGAAAACATAATCGAGACTATTGAGTTAGCACAGGAATTATATAAGCAGGCTAATACGCGAGTATCTACAGCAGAACTTAATAATGTCCTCGAACACGTTTTTACACGTCATCGTCCAACAAGGAGGAAATCTAAAATCTCAAGAGTTTATTATGCCACACAGGTATCGGTTTGTCCACCGACTTTTGTATTGTTCGTCAACGACAAAAGACTTTTTGATTCAGATTATGAGCGGTACCTGTCAAACCAATTGCGAGATAATCTTCCTTTTAGCGAAATACCTCTAAAGTTTTACTTCAGGCCTAAAAAACGAGAGGTAAAGATTGGCTCTGAAGAACAAAAGGATCTGGGCGGTAGAAGGAGGAAGTGATTACCTTTTTGCTGTAGGGCATACCGTTTGTACAGGTAGCTAGAATCGTCATATCTCTAAAGGTTAAGCAATCTGTAACCATCATGTATTGCTACTGGTAATTCTAACCATGAATCCTGACAAATTAAAAGACAAGTTTATTGGCTGCACGCTTGGTACTCATGTTGGAGATGCGCTTGGAATGCCTGTAGAAGGATATGATTGCAAGACAATAGAGATGAAATATGGTGAGTTAAGAGAAATGCTTGATGTGCGTATGGGAGCAGGGACGTATACTGACGATACGGAGATGATGATTGGGATTGCAGAATCACTGATACAATGCAGGGGGTTCAACGGTAGGGACATGGCGGGCAGATTTGTAAAATTATATAACCCTGAAAGAGGGTATGGAGGTGGTACAGTAAGAGCCCTTTCTCTTTTAAGGGAAGGTATTGACTGGAACTTTGCCGGAGAGAGGGTGTTTGGAGGCGGATCGTTTGGTAATGGATCCTCTATGCGAATAGCCCCAATCGGAGCATTTTATTATGACAAACCCGATGATCTTCGTAAGATAGCATGTGAGTCCAGCAATATTACACATGCCCATCCATATGGTAAGGAGGGAGCCGCACTGCAGGCGTTTGCCGTAGCTAAAGCAATCAATTCCGATCCCTCGGAAGAACTGGACAAACAATCATTTGTTTCGGATATGATTACGTTTGTTTCAGACGAGGGGAAACTTTATAAGGCTAAACTGCAACATATAAAAGAGCTTTTAGAATACGTGCATGATAAGGCTGAAGTAATCGACAGATTAGGCAACGACAGCAGCGCTCCAAATTCTGTCCCGACAGCCATATACTCATTCATTTCCCACAGTCATGATTTTGAGGATTCTGTCTCATATGCGGTATCGCTCGGAGGTGACACCGATACTATAGGTGCAATGACAGGCGCTATAAGCGGTGCCTATCACGGAAAAAGTGGTATACCTCAAAGATGGCTGAATGTACTGGAAAATGGCGAAAGAGGCAGGGGTTATATTGAAATGCTTGCTGAAAAGTTGTGGGAGTTAAAGTCACTTTAGTAGGAATTGTCAAGTTTGTCTACTTTATTAGTACCGCTTTCTAATTGGATATTCTCCCACTTTACCGATAAAAGGTTGAATAAGGAGCCAATGGAATCTGAGATATCTGGATTCCCTGAATTGGTTGAGGCCAATAGTCATTTTCAGATGGTTGTCTTCCGGTTGAGCTTTGTAAGTACCAAGAAGCCTGTCCCACCAGGGAAAATTAAATCCATAATTGCTGTTGGTTTCGCCTGGTTTTACAGAGTGATGAACCCTGTGCATATCAGGAGTAACTACCAGGAGTCGTAATAGACGGTCAGCTTTTATGGGAATACGAATATTCCCATGGTTAAACATTGCTGTTGCGTTTAACAGGACTTCAAAAATAACTACTGCCACAGGAGGCGCTCCAAGGGCGGCAACAATAAGCATCTTAATAATCATAGAAAGGATAATTTCTATTGGATGAAAGCGTGAACCGGTGGTAACGTCAAAATCCAGATCTGTATGGTGCATGCGATGTAAACGCCATAACAACGGAAAGGTATGGAACATGACATGCTGCAAATAGATGATTAAATCTAATAATAGTACGGCGAGAAACAATTTAACGTAGCTGTTTAAGGCTGTATTATTCAGCAAGCCCCAGTTTTCTTCCTCTGCCATAATAGCGAGACCTACGGCCATCAGGGGAGACAGAAAGCGTAGTAGCAGTGTGTTAAAGAATACAATTCCCAGGTTGTTGATCCACCGTAAGCCTTTCGATACAGACAGTTTTCGCTTGGGACTCACTAACTCCCACAAAGCAACGGCTATGAATATACCGAAGAAAAACACTGCCCTTATTGCGGATTTATTAACTAAAACATATTCTTTCACATGTCTATTTTAATATACTTGTCTATAATATCCTGGAAAAACTATGTCCTGCTTTCTTAAACTCCCTTCTAAGTTAGTTTGTAATCTCCACCTTTTCTTCCGCTTAACCTTGACAGAAGTTCTCTCCTCAGTCCCCAGGCGGTTACGTCCGGACCGGCACCGGGGGATTCTATTATATATTTCTTATCTCCATTAAATATTTCTGTCTCGACAATGACTTTATTTGAGGAACCTTTCAGGTTTCCCAGTGGAGAGCCAGGAAGAACTTCTCTCAGGCCGACTTTAAAAATGGAATCACCATTTTTGTTTAGATTAAAGTTGGCAACATATCTTAATGTTTTTCCTTTACCCTTAGCAGAAGCAAATTCATCTTTCATTTCCTGGTCAGCATCTTTTACAGATTGCATGAATTCATCTACATCTTCGATCTTTAAAAAAGATTCACTAATGAATCCTTCAAGTTCAATGTCTGACATTTCAACCTCATGCCCGAATGTTCTGGCACAAATTATCAGCTTTCTGGCTACATCCAGGCCGTTAAGGTCATCTCTCGGATGCGGTTCGGTGTAACCCATGCTTTTCGCGTCGCCCAGTATTTCTGAAAAACTCCTCTCTCCCTTTTCCAGTTCAGCACATAAATAACCCAGGGTTCCAGAGAAACACGCCTCTATCTTATTTATCATCTCTGAGGTGTCATAATAGTCAAGTAAATTGGAAACAGTATTAGCACCGGCCATGACCGTACACCGGAATCCATACCTCTCTCTGGGTCTGGTAAGCGCTATAAATACGTCAGTTGGATAAATGGAGAGCGGGTTTTTGTTTGCGGTAACTATGCTTTCATCTGAGTCATTGATTACCTTTAGATGGAAATCTCTTAAATCATCCTTTCCTGAGGTAACGTCAACAAAAACAATTTCACCGGACATTCCCTCATCTTCAATCAATTTTAATAATTCTGCTAAATTGTCGTATTCGCGGAATTGGTCTAAACCTTGCATATGTTTATTAAATGCTTCTTTTGAAGATTTCCATTTATGAACTCTCTCAGGATTTTTCTGGATTTCCAACCCTTGTTTGTTAAACCAGAAACCTTTACTGTTTGCCAGCGCTATTATGTTAGTAGGATTAAGATGCTTATTGGAGAAAACTGTATCATGTTGAATCACCTGGGACAAAAATTCCCTGCCAACATTGCCGCTTCCTCCCAATATAACCACATTTTGATCAGCCATGTTTCTTACTCCAGGATATAAAATTAAATTTTGTTTTAAATACAGACCCGACAAACAATCCGTCGTGTAAAAAGGCTTCCCTGCCTACCGGCCGGCAGGCGCTACTCCTCATTGCCGAACACAGGATTGTCCATAAAACCACTCAAGGCCAATGCTCCTCCGGAATGGATCAGGAGTATATTTCCATCTAATGACTGGTCTTGAATAGTATGTTTTGCCATAATAAAAAGTTTGGCAGAATAAACTGGATCCGTGAGAATCCCATCCTCTCTGGCAATACACTTTATTTCTCTGAAAATGGCTCTATTAGTACCACCAAAAGATTTTGCAATTGTAGAATAATATAGTTTATAGTCAGGCCGTGACGGAATTAAAATTTGAAGAAAATCTTCGGTATATTGGATTATCTGTTCCAATCCGCATTCAAAGGTTTCAAAAGAGCCTGCCAGGACTACTATATGAAATTTTGTCTTTTTGTTAATAGCAGCAGCTCCTGCTAACAGAGACTGTGCGACCATACCTGTACCGGAGTCTATAAAGATGTGATCGAAAGTGACTCCGGATTCAGCTTCATTGCGCAGAATATCTAATAGAATGCTCAAAGAACCAGGAAGAGCCAGGCGATGATGGCCACCTTCCGGAAGTACAAAAATCTTTATTCCCTGCGCGTTTTCCTTCTCTATATAATTGTTGACCAAAGTTTCAATGTCTGCCCATTGATCACGTGAAACCCAATGTATTTCGTCATCGTCAATAAACAGTGAAAGCAGTTTTAAGTTACCCTGTTTATGAGATGGTGGCCCTAGTAGAAAAGGTGTTATCTTAATACCATTTTCAGTCAGGGTCTGAGCAGCAGAAAGAACGTTGTTAGAATTTGCCCCGCCAATTACTACTACCTCTTCAATCCCTTTTAGTTTTAATGCGGGGATTATTGATGCGTGCTTACGCAACTTGGTTCCAGATACACCAAAGCTGAGTTCATCATCACGTTTAATCCATATATTAGAACGGCCAAACCAGTGTAATCTATGAATACGGCTCTGAAGATTAAAGGATTCGGCAGTGTCCAGCTGGCACGCTTTTTTGATTTTCTTGTGAAATTCGTTTTCCTGTATCACTTTTAATCCTTTTGCTACAACCGCAACTTACAATACATAACTCGTAACCGGCAACCCGCTTCTAGACATTAAACCTGATCTCGATTATTTCATTTGGTTGGACAATATAATCACGGTCAACCAGTTTTGCCACCCCTTTTGACTTGCAGTCATTGAAATTATGGCAATTCATGTAATCCTCAAAGCTGACAACATCGCCCTTAATGAATCCGCGGGCAAGGTCAGAATGTATCTTCTCTGCACACGCAATAATTTCCGAGCCCTTTTCTACGAGCCAGGCATGCGACTCCTTGGGGCCGGATGTATAAAAGAACATATAATTTGCTTTATCGATTGCTAATGCAATGATGGTGTTGATGTTCTCGCTGCCTTCGATTTGGACTACGGGCTTGAAGCTGATAGGGGCTGTGGCGATCATTATTTCCATTTCCTCATCATTGAATTCAACGTCGCATAGGGGTGTTTCCTGTTCCAACTGTTCAAGACACTTTGTCATTAATGTTTTTTCGCTGCCGTCTTCCAGTTTCGACAACCTGGTCTCGATCTTCTCAATGTCAAGAATCAAGATATCCAGAATATTGCTTTTGGGAACTACAATAGCATCAGACTGTATAAACTCGTCCTTTATAAATTCAGCAAAAAATGGAGCAACCTTTTTGGCTTTGTCTTTCTTCTCCAGAGCAATAAGTGTTTCGTCTCTGTATTTTGTTTTTCCTTCCGGTAGATCAATACCAGTAAATCCTATTTTCAATTATTTCTCCTTTATTTCAAAGAATTATGTATGGCCTTACCATATTATCCGTTATCTTTAAATTACAGCTAACAAGAGTTCTTGCATTATAAAGATTCAGTGTATTATCAAATATTTGCGGAAATTGTCAAATTGTTATTGGCTTTTTTGTAGATTATATTCAAGAGGTTGGAGGTACATCAGGCATGTAAGGCGAGGTAGGAACAATAATGTTATATTATTAATAGCATTAAAATTTTGCTTTTACGTTATGAGGTTTGTTAAAATAATTAAATATGAATAAGCCAAAAGTACTTACTGAAATTTATGATAGTCTGTTTAAATCATTTGGAAAGCAGTATTGGTGGCCGGGAGATACCGGTTTTGAGGTAGTAATTGGAGCCATACTTACTCAAAATACAAATTGGACAAATGTTGAGAAGGCTATTAAGAATTTGAAAGCCGCAAAGGTATTTACGCCTAAAAAATTATACGAAATAGAAACAAAGAAGCTTGCTGAACTTATCAAGCCCTCAGGATATTTTAATGTCAAAGCGAAAAGGCTCAAACACTTTATAGAATGGCTTTTTCTGAATTATAATGGTAGTTTATCAAAGTTGTTTAAGCAGGATTTTGCCACATTACGCAAGGAGTTACTCTCTGTAAACGGTATAGGGAAAGAAACGGCAGATTCCATAATCTTGTACGCTGCCGAGAAGCCCACGTTTGTCGTTGATGCATACACGAGACGTGTCTTAGTCCGACATGGGTTAATAACTGAGGATTACGATTATGAGGATATTAAGTCCGTCTTTGAAGACAATCTTCCGGGAAATGTGCCTTACTACAATGAGTATCATGCCCTCATCGTAATGGTTGGGAAGCATTATTGTAAACCCAGAATGCAGTGTGAAGAGTGCCCGTTAGAAAATGTTCACCGCATTCGCCAAACTACCCGTCGGGCAGGAAGCACGAAGAGCGCAAGGAAAATCAAAAGTGCTAAAAAGAGAAAATGAAATACCGAAAGAAACTGTAGATATCGTGAGAAAGTTTATTTGCCAGGAATACCCGTGGATGTTATTATTAACAAAAACTATTTCATAAAAATATATAACTCAAAGTAGCATCAAGAAAGTCGAAACATTGAGATGGACCTAATAGTAGATGGTTATAATGTGATATTTAAAATCCCCGAACTGGGGTACAGTACTGAAAAATGTGATATAGAGATTTTGCGTAATAGATTTCTTGCCCTACTGGAGCAGTATAAAGAGAAAAGAAAGCACAAATTAATAGTAGTGTTTGATGGCAAAGGTCATGGTAATTCATCCGAGGCAAGAGCGGTGGGCATAGATGTAGTTTTTTCCAGACAGGACCTTGATGCAGATGAGGAAATCAAGAGGATGGTAAGTAATAGCGAAAACCCCAGGCATATTACTGTAATTACTGCTGACAGAGACATAGAACAGTATGTAAAGAAATACGGCTGCAAGGTTGTAGAACCACTGGCGTTTTATAGAGATATGAAAAAGAATGTTGCTCGTTTACAGGCCTCTGAGGAGGAAGGCAGGTTATTTAACAAGGAGGAGGGTGACGAGCCGGCAAGCAAGTACTTAGGTCCCACTAAGAAAGAGGCTGAGTACTGGTTAAAGGTATTTTCGAATAAGTCAGGAAAGATGTCAGATGATTGAGAAATTGACTATAGAATTCATAGCAAAACTGGAGCACGAAAAGGGTTACTCTGAACACACTTTGAGGGCGTATCATAAAGACCTGTCGCAATTTGATACCTTCTTAGATGACGAGAAATGCAGTAGTTTAAAAAGCGTTAACCATCTTCTGTTGAGAAAGTTTCTTGCCGTATTGAGAACTAATAATTACTCGAAAACCACTATAGCCCGGAAACTGGCATCAATACGATCTTTCTTCAAATATTTAATTCAGGTAGGCGAGCTTGTATCAAATCCTTTTGAGGCCTTGCGTACTCCTAAACAGGATAAGAAACTGCCTCATTTCTTAAGCATAGGCGATGTGGATGTTTTGCTGAAGACACCTGATTGTTCAAATTCAATGGGGTTAAGAGATTTGGCTATGCTGGAAACGCTTTACAGTACGGGAATAAGGGTAAGTGAACTGGTAAATTTAGGAGAGGAAGATATTGATTTCTTTGGCGGGATGATAAAAGTAACGGGTAAAGGCAAGAAAGAGAGGTTGGTGCCAATCGGCAGTCATGCAGTTAAGGCGATAAAGGAATATCTTGATTCCAGATCGAAACGTAAAAAAGATGAGAAAAAGAAGGCAGGTCAGATAAGTAAGAACAAGCCTCTTTTTCTTAATAAATACGGCAACCGCCTTACGGCAAGAAGTGTTGCGAGAACGCTTGATAAGTATTTAAAGTTGTCGGGTATTAATCTGCTTACATCTCCACACACATTCAGGCACAGCTTTGCAACTCATTTGCTGGATAAGGGAGCCGACCTGCGATCTGTCCAGGAGCTGCTTGGCCACTCCAATCTTTCCACCACGCAGGTATACACACACGTAACAACAGAACGTTTAAAAAGCGTATACGAGAAATCACATCCGCGTAAATAGTTGCTGAGCATATACAACTATCCTATTTATTCTACAAGTGGATATATTACCTGACTACAAGGTTTACGAGCTTCTTTGGAACGACTATTGTCTTTATTATCTTTTTGCCATCCAGATTCTCAATTATCTTCTGGTCTTTCATCACGCGTGATTTCAAGTCGTTTTCATCTATCTCTGACGGTACAACCAGTTTGCTTCTGACTTTGCCGTTTATCTGGATCACCATCTCTACCTGATCTGCGGCAATAGCATCTTCATCATATGCCGGCCAGGGTACTGAGAATATGCTTGGATTATGTCCAAGTATTTCCCACAATTCTTCACATATGTGAGGGACGAATGGTGCCAGAACCTTTACAATAGATTCAAGTGAAAGCCTAAGTACATTAAAGTCATTAATGCTTACTTCCTCATTAATAAATTCTTTGTCTCTAAGTCCTGCACTGAAATCCAGGACCATATTGAGCAGTTCCATCACAGCAGCTATTGCAGTGTTAAAGCTCCATGATTTCTCAATATCTTCGGTGACCTTCTTTATAGTTATGTTTATGTACCTATAAAGTTCTTTTGTCTCTTTTGAGAATAAGTCGCGTTTGATTTCTGTATCAGGAACATTCTTGAAATGTTCTTCAAATTCTGTAATATTATTCCATAGCCTGTTCAGAAAACGATACGAACCTATGACACCTCGATCGTTCCATTCGGCATCTCTCTGTGGCGGGGCGATAAATAATGTATATAGCCGTTGTGTATCAGCGCCATATTTTTCTGTGATCAGGTCAGGATTAACAACATTGTGCTTTGATTTGGACATCTTGGCTCCGTTTTTGATGATCATACCTTGAGTAAAAAGATTTCTAAAAGGTTCATTGAAGTTTATGAGTTTGAGATCAAAAAAGACCTTTGTTATGAATCTTGAATAGAGGAGATGCAGGATTGCATGTTCGATACCGCCTATATATTGGTCAACAGGCAGCCATTTATTCACGTATTTCGAATCAAATGCCTGAGTATTATCTTTAGAAGAGAGATATCTCAGGTAATACCAGCTGGAATCAACGAAGGTATCCATCGTATCCGTTTCCCGCTTTGCACTGCCTCCACACTTCGGGCATGTCGTGTTGAGAAATTCTTCCACATCGTCAAGTGGGCTGCGGCCATGAGGTTTAAATTCTACATGATCCGGCAAGAGTACAGGAAGGTTTTCATCCGGTACAGGTACTGTGCCGCAGCTTTCGCAGTATATGATTGGTATTGGTGCACCCCAGTATCTTTGTCTTGAGATTAACCAGTCTCTCAATCTGTAGTTAATATTTCGTTCACCAATGCCATTTTCTTCAAAGAAGTTTATAATCTTAGGGATAGCCTCCCTGTTAGGTATTCCGTCAAACCGGTCGGAATGAACCTGTACTCCATCTTCAACATAGGCTTTTCCCATAGCTTCGGGGTTCAGTGTGGTATCATTGTCTGAAGGTTGAATGACTATCTTTATGGGCAGATCGTATTTCCTTGCAAATTCAAAATCCCTCTGGTCATGAGCAGGTACAGCCATGACGGCTCCGGTTCCATATTCCATTAGTGCATAATTTGAAACCCATAAAGGCACTTTCTCACCGTTAACGGGATTAATGACATATCTGCCGATAAAGATCCCTTCCTTCACAGTCCCTTCAGACGTCCTTTCAATGGTGCTCTGGCCTCTGGCCCTGCTTACAAATTCAGATACGGGTTTTTCATATTCAGTACCATTTATCAATTCGTTTATTATGGGATGTTCGGGGGCTAATGACATAAATGTAACACCGAAAATAGTGTCCGGCCTTGTTGTGAAGCATGGGATTATCTCGTGGGTTCCTTCTAATTTAAAATTTATCCTTGCTCCTTCACTTCGACCAATCCAGTTTGCTTGCATTGTCTTAACTTTTTCCGGCCAACCATCAAGTGCCTCGAGATCATCCAGTAATCTCTGAGCGTAATCACTAATCCTGAAAAACCACTGTTCAAGATCTCTCTGCTCAACCCTGGTTTCACATCTTTCACAAAGGTCATCAACAACCTGTTCGTTTGCCAGTACAGTTGCACAGGAAGGGCACCAGTTTACGGCTGCTTTTTTCTTGTATGCAAGATTACTCTCGAATAGTTTAAGGAATATCCATTGTGTCCATTTATAATAATCCGGTTCGCAGGATGTAACTTCCCTCTCCCAATCGTAACCCACACCCCATCTTTCGAGCTGTACTCTCATCTTCTTGATGTTGTTCCTTGTGTGAATGGAGGGGTGGATACTATTGGCAATTGCCGCGTTTTCTGCCGGTAGGCCAAAGGCATCCCATCCAATTGGCGAGAGGACCTTGAAACCCTTCATGATTTTGTAGCGGGAGACAACGTCTCCGATTATATAGTTGCGTCCGTGTCCCACGTGAAGCGTACCGGAAGGATATGGAAACATTACGAGGCAGTAAAACTTGTCTTTGTCACACTCATTATCAACCCTGAACAGGCCGCTTCCTTCCCAGAAATCCTGCCATTTCTTCTCTATTTCACCGAAATTGTATTCTTTATTACTCATAATGGATATTTACTTGATGATGTGTAAAAGCAAAATAATCTATTTTGCCGTAGTTTAAGAATCAAATTATACCAGTCGAGATTCTATCCTACTACAATTATTTTACAATAGACTTATTTCCTGTAATTCCACTCATCACAGGCATATTTCTTGTCTCTTAATTTCAGTGCAGATTCCATTTCTTCTTCTGTCAGTTGCGAGGAAGTAAGTGTGATACCAAAGACATTCTTGAAACTACCTGCCAAGTTATCAAATAGCAGTTGAATTCCCTTCTCCCGTGAATCCATATTATATTGTTCCTTCCATCTCTTATGTACGTCTAAATATCCCTGACAAAGAATAGCCCCCTGAGACTTTCTTGCCGCATAACCTGCCACCTTGCTACCGTTTATCATGATGTCATATTTTGCAGGTGTTACAGAGCAAGATGACTGCTGTGAGAGGCGATTATTCAAAGATTTTCTTTCTTGTGCTGAGCGGTGTGATTCTTCTTCCGGTAGATAGAATGTACATGTAAAACCAAGCCTTTCTAAACCCCTTAGTAATGATTCGCCAACAAGTTTGTAAAAAGATGTGATACCTTCCTGTCTGTTGGATTGTATCCTTCTTTTAACTATTGAAAATGTGATATCATTGCCATGATAAACTATGCCACCACCCGTGGGTCTGCGTACAACCGGGATTTTTTTGCCATTTGGAGCCTTAAAGACGTTTTCTATCTTTTGAAAATAACCAATAGAGCAGGAGATTTCTTTCCATGTGTAAAAGCGTATTGCCGCCGGTCTGTCTTCAGAATCGATGCATTTTCTGGTCAGCGCCTCATCAATTGCCATATTCATGTACGGATCGACGTCAGGGGTAAATAACAATCGCCAGTTATTATTGCTCACTGTTTTCATTTGGTGAGTACTTACGATAATTCCTTCCTCCATCTCAGATCTGGTTTTCTGGCGGCTTGTACTTCATCGAGTCTTGAGACTGGAGTATTATGAGGTGCTTTTTTTAGTATCTCCGGATTGGTTTTGGCTTCTTTCAGGATTTTAATTAAAGCGTCAGCAAATTCGTCAAGTGTTTCTCTTGTTTCAGTATCCGTTGGCTCAATCATGAGTGCGTCTTCTACAATTAATGGGAAATATATAGTCGGTGAGTGAAATCCGTAATCCAAAAGCCTCTTTGCAATATCCAGAGTTGTAATGCCGTTTGCTTTGAGCTTTCTTGTTGATGCTACAAATTCATGCATACATCTTTCACCGTATGGAATTTCAATATAATCGGAAAGTCTCTTCCTGAGATAATTAGCGTTTACAAGGGCGCTTTCAGAGATCTTTCCGAGTCCTTCACTGCCAACAGAAACTAAGTAAGCGTAAGCTCTTATAATAACTCCTATATTACCGTAAAAGGGCTTTACACGTCCTATAGAATCAGGAAAGTCATATTGCCATCCGTATGAATTATCTTTTTTTATGATTATGGGAGCAGGCAGAAATGGTATAAGTTTCTTTACTACACCCAATGGGCCGGCACCGGGACCACCACCACCATGAGGGGTGGAAAAGGTTTTGTGAAGATTCAGATGCAACATATCTATACCCATATCTCCCGGTCTTGCAATTCCCAGCATTGCGTCCATATTTGCACCATCAAGGTATAACAAAGCGTCAACATCATGTACAATCTCGGCTATCTTCAATATGTCCTTTTCAAATAATCCAAGTGTGTTCGGATTTGTAAGCATTAAGGCAGAGACATCATTGTCAATAATTCTTTTTAATGCCTCTATGTCAACAAGACCTTGGCTATTTGATTTTATCTCTACAATGTCGAATCCACACATTGAAGCCGATGCGGGGTTTGTACCGTGTGCGGAGTCAGGTATAATTATTTTATTCCTTCTTCTGCCCTCCTTAACATTATAAGCGCGGGATATTAACATCCCGATAAATTCACCGTGAGCACCGGCGGCTGGTTGCAGTGAAAATGCATCCATACCACATATTCCAATAAGAGTTCTTTCAAATTCATACAGGATTTGGAGAATGCCCTGGCATTGTTCTTGATTTTGATATGGATGAAGATTTACGAAGCCTTCATAACTGCTGACGTCTTCATTAATCTTCGGGTTATATTTCATTGTACATGAGCCGAGTGGGTAGAAATTCGTATCGACACTGAAGTTTAATTGACTTAACCTCGTGAAATGTCTTACAACGTCAATCTCGGCTACTTCAGGGAGTTCAGCAGGGCTCTTTCGCAGAAAACGTTCAGGTAGGGGCGTAGTGTCATTCGCCTCTACAGGCACGTCACACTCAGGTAGTGAATATGCAGTACGGCCAGGTGATGATTTTTTAAATATTAGTTTCTCCAACATGATTGCACATTTCCTTATTACACTAAATAATATTTGAGACGGCTGAAACAAGATCGTCTATATCTTCTTTTGTTTTTGTTTCGGTTACACACAGAAGCATGGCGTTATTAATATCCGGATAAAAGTGTGATAAATCAAGGCCGCCTATAATGCCTGATTCAAAGAGGAGTCTGTTTATCTCTTCTATTTTATAGTTGTCGGAAAACGTTATGGCAAACTCGTTAAAGAAGGGTTTGTCGAATAAAGGCTCTATTCCGTCAAGCTCGCACATTCTGTCTATTGCGTAATGACTTTTATGAATGTTTAGATTGCCAATATCTATCATTCCAGCTTTGCCTAGTGTAGAAAGATAGATGCATGTCCGGAGAGCAAGGAGTTGTTGATTAGTGCAGATATTCGATGTTGCCTTGCCCCGCCGGATATGTTGCTCTCTTGTCTGGAGTGTCAGTGTAAAAGCATGCCTGCCTTTTGCATCTGTAGTAGCACCCGCAAGCCTTCCTGGCATCTTCCTCATAAACTCTTTGCTGACTGCGAAAAAACCGGCATGCGGGCCACCGTAATTAATATAACTGCCCAATGCCTGAATATCTCCAACTGCTATGTCAGCGCCGTATTCACCCGGTGGCTTGATTATGCCTAATGACATGGGATTAACACATGCAACAAAAAGGGCTTCATTTTTGTGGGTTAATCCAACAAGTTCTTCAGTCTCTTCAAGACATCCAAAAAAGTTTGGTGTCTGGATTAAGACACATGCTGTATTATTGTCAATTCTGGACTCAAGGTCTGAGACGGATGTAATGCCGTCCTCCATTTCAATCTCAATGAGTTTGACATCCAGTTCCTGCAGGTAAGTTGATAATACCCCTCTGTATTCGGGATGTACGGTTTTTGAGACCAGGACGTTCTTCTTCCGTTTGTGTCTTATGGCCAGTACAGCAGCTTCTGCCAGGGCCGAAGCTCCGTCATACATTGAGGCGTTGACTATGTCCATTGCCAGCAACTCACACATCATACTTTGAAATTCATAAATTCCCTGTAGGGTTCCCTGACTAACTTCAGGTTGGTAGGGGGTGTAACAGGAGTAGAATTCTCCTCTACTGCTTAGATGGTCAACCACACTTGGGATAAAATGTTCGTACGCACCAGCACCAAGATAAGAAGTGTATTTGTTCAGGTTTGCGTTTTTATCACTTAATGATTTGAGGGAATGTTTTAACTCCATTTCGGACATACCTGTAGGTATGTTTATCTGTTTACATAATAATTCTTCCGGTATGTCTACTAAAAGGTCTTCAATTGAATTAACGCCGATTTCTTTAAGCATTAATTTAATGTCAGACTCAGTGTTGGGGGTATAGTTTATTTTGCCTGGCACAGTTTTTCATAATCCTTGTTTGACAGAAGTTTGGTTAGTTCTTGAGGGTCTTCCATTTCTATAATAGAAAACCACCCTTTGCCATAAGGGTTTTCGTTTACCAGTTGCGGGTTGTTCTCAAGATCGGTGTTTGCTTCTATAACCTTACCAGATACCGGTGCATAGATGTCATATGCCGCCTTAACTGATTCAACAACAGTACATGCAGTACCGGCTTTAACAATTCTATCTAAGTCAGGTAATTCTATATACACAACATCACCAAGCTCACTTTGCGCATATGACGTGATGCCAACTCTAACCTTATTATCACCCTCTTTCTTTACCCACTCATGGGTCTTTGTATATAACAGATCTTCCGGAAAATCCATTTATCTACCTTTCCCTGTCTAAAGTAATAAAGGGTGTATCTACAATCTGAGCAGGGTAATCTGTGCCCCTGATCTTTATATTAACCAGGCTTTTGTGTTCTGCGAAGCGTTTGAGTACATAACCAAAACCTATGCCTATTTCAAGGGAAGGACTGAACGTCCCACTCGTTACCTTGCCTACGACATTGTTGTTATGTGTTATTTCGTTGTCTGTCCTTGGTATTCCCTTATCACGCATCTTGAATGCAACAAACATTCGTTTTAATCCATACTTTTTCAGTCTTAATAAAGAGTCTTTACCAATAAAGTCTGTCTTGTCAAACTTTACAGTCCAGCCAATGCCGGCTTCCAGTGGTGTTATATACTCATCGATATCGCTACCATAGAGCAGGTAGCCGGCTTCTAATCTCAAGGTATCTCTTGCTCCAAGGCCTGCGGGTTTAAGATCCATGTCTTTACCTTTTTCGAGTAATATATTCCATAAGTCTACGCAATGTGAATTGTTGACAAAGATCTCAAATCCATCCTCGCCCGTGTAACCTGTTCTGGATACTGTTAATTGCATTTCTCCCACTGTCACTTCCATAAAATAGAAATGAGAGAGTAAGGAACATTCATCTCCTAATACCAGACGTATGATTTCTTTAGACTTTGGTCCTTGCACGGCCAAAAGAGATATTTGATCACTTACATCATTTATATTCACATTATCTGTTTTAAATTTACTTATCCATTTATTGTCCTTTTTAGTATTGCCACAATTTACTACGAGCATATATTTATCAAGGTTGTATTTGAAAACAACGATATCGTCAAGAATGCCTCCCTCTTCATCGCAGATAGGAGAGTATGCAGCTTTATGGTCAGGCAGGTCACTGATGTCATTTGTTATAATTTTCTGAATTAATTCCGTTGCCCCTTTTCCCTCAATAACTATTTCACCCATATGTGAAATATCAAAGAGGCCTGTATTGTTTCTTACGCATTTGTGTTCACTTATAATGGTACTATATTCCAGAGGCATAAGGAAACCATGGTAATCTACAATCTTTGCCCGGAGGCCTACATGTACGTCATATAAGGGTGTTTTCTTGTTACTAACAGTCAACGGGATATCCTCTTTCTTAAAAATTTACTTGTAAAGTTTATGTCGTATTAATATATTAAACTTGAACGAAAATATCAAAAGGAATAATTATGAAAGTTATGAAATCAGTGCAGGATGAAAAAATCAGAAGGATCCTTGTTGCTTGTGTTGTATTAATCGTTATATGCGTAGTGTGCATACTTGTCTCCATAAGGTTTGTGGGTAAATACAGGGACAAGGTTGCTGAAACAGCATCATTAAAGCAAAAACTGTATGATTTTGAGCAGGATATTAAAAAGCTGGATATCAAGACAAAGGAGCTGGAGGCCATGCGATATGATCTGAGCCTGGAGAAAAGGGGAATAACCAAAGATTATTCTACCATTAAAGATAAATATGTCTCTCTTGGAAAGATGATAAAGACATTGGAAAGGGATGTCAATAATTTACAGAAAGCATTTAAGATGGTTGGAGTGAATGAAACTGATCCTGTAACGGATGAAGAAGATGGCAGTGGAAATGAATCGCAATTGAGAGTGCTGCTAAGTCGAAATGATGAGTTACTGAGAGAACTGGCCGTTAAGACGAAGGAAAAGATGATACTCAAGATTGCATTAGAGTCACAGGCAAAAAGATTGGGTCTGTCAGAGCAGTATGACCCGGAACTAAAGAAAATATTGAAAGACCTTGTGTCCAGTCTGCAGTAAGATAATCATTTCAATTCCTACCTGATTTAATTTACAAGTAAGTCCTGATTGTATCTTCAAAAGGCTTTGGCTGTATCTTGAAATCTCTCTTCATCTCAGTAATGTCACAGACGTTGTCTTCTCTGAGCATGATTAATTGATCCCTGTTCAAGGGTGGGTTTGATGATGTTTTCTCCATTAAGAAAGCGAGGGGCTTAAACATTGCCACCGGCAGGTGTATCTTGAATCTGCTCTTTTGCATAACCTTCATGATCGTATCAAGTATTTCGTTGAACGAAATTGCATCCGGGCCGCCGATTTCGTATGCCTTGTCTGAAATGTCGTCATTGACTGCTGCCTCGTAGAAACAATGCGCTACATCGCCAACATAAATCGGCTGCATCCTGGATTTGCCTTTTCCTATCACGGGAACCATGCGGGTGATAAAGGTCTGTTTAATCATTTTTGCAAACATATTTACAAACTCGTCATCCGCACCGCAGATGATTGGAGGCCGGAGGATTACGTATTTCAGGCCGCTGTTTCTCACAGCCTCTTCGGCCTGCCACTTTGTTTTATGATATCTACTTATGCCGTCGGGCCTTGTCCCCAGTGCACTCATATGTATGTATTTTTTAATTTCTGCATTTCTGGCAGCCTCTAAAACATTCTTTGTTCCTTCAGTATGAATTTTTTCAAATGTTGCGCCTTTTATTTCCTTTATAATCCCCACCAGATGTATAACAGTGTCAATGCCCTTAAATACTTCTTTAAGTGTGTCCGGCACAAGAATGTCACCTGTATAAAACTCCACATCAAGGCCATCGAGTACATCCCTTGGAGAGGAATCACGCACAAGGCATCTTACCTTTTGGCCTTTTTCTGCAAGCAATCGTACAATATTTCTTCCGACAAATCCTGTACCGCCTGTGACCAGAATCATATCACATACTCCTGATTATTTGATTTCTTCTTATTCTTTAGTTGCTTCTTCTTCAAGCGCTCTACATGAATAATAAGCGTATCAACTGTCTCCTTCAGCAGATCGAGTTCGTCTATTGTCAAATCGTTTAACTGTTCAAGATTGTACTCAATCGTATCGATTATCTTTTTGGCAGGGCGCTGCATTGGACGCATAAAATAAGTTGTAATAGTTGCCACTATAGTTCCAAAAAAGATTGCGGAGCCTATTACAATCCATATAGCTCCAATTAACTGAGCAGTATCAGATTGCGGCGTATCAGCTATGCCGGCTGTCGAAAATGCAGCTATACCCCAATACAAGGCATCACCATAAGAGATTATGTTTGTCCCTTCAATGCCTCTTTCGGCAAAATACAATCCGGTTGAAAAAGCAAGCCACAGTATAACCAGAAGAAAAATCATTTTTCCAAATGGCGTGTGAGTTACGATATCTTTTATAAATCTCTTGGGCCTCGAATTTAGCTTTGTTCTTCTCATAGGTTATTTATACTATAAATATTCGGATTTCTCCAGCCGTTATTTCGCCATTTTTATTCTTTCAAATACACCTTCAGATGCTATTCGTAATTCAGAAATGCTTTCAGGAATCTTTCCGATTGTCTCCTCAATCTTAAAAGGCTTGCCAAAAACCATCTTTATCCAATGTCTTCCTGTCAGCAGGTCAATTACAGACCCTCCGAGGACACTAACAGCGCCGTCAAGATTAGACTCAATCTTAAGAGGTACAATCAATTTATTGCTTTTGGCGGCCACATATGAAATTCCCCTGCGCGGTCTTCTCGTTATGCGTACGCCTCTGTTTAAACCGCCTTCAGGGAATATGACAACCCTCTCATCCTGGTCTAATTTTTTTATTAACGGCCTGCTGGATAATTCCAGATCCCTGCCACTTCTAGCGCGAATCGCTCCAACAAAGCGATAAAAAAACAGTAATTTATAAAAGAAATCACTTGCCATGTAAAAAAGCGGAATATATTTCAAACGAAACGGCAGGGCAATAAAAACAGATATGGGGTCCAGATATGAGACGTGATTTACGGCAAGAATA
>MPMB02012984.1_pt1 | contig 20311 bp, 15 predicted proteins | sample 1617371 | NCBI WGS metagenome assembly MPMB02 (sample SAMN05944808, study PRJNA350692) | marine metagenome | biome: marine; feature: ODZ; material: water; isolation source: 300 m water sample filtered on 0.2 um supor filter | place: Pacific Ocean | collected 2012-04-08 | depth 300m m
CCTGATCCCCGTCCATGAGGATATTTAAGAAAGTTTTGACACCCGCTTGGCCAAACGCCCGGTCACCTCGCGGAAATCTCGAGCATACGCTCGATCGGCTGCCGGGCGCGTTCGATGATGTCGCCGGGAAGCGTCAGCTCCGGGGAACGGTTGGCCATGCAGTCGTGCAGTTTTTCGAGCGTGTTCATTTTCATGAAGTGGCACTCGTTGCAGGCACACTTCTCGGTCGGCGCGGGGATGAACTGTTTCTCGGGGCATTCCTTCTGCAAGCGGTGCAGCATGCCGAGTTCGGTGGCGATGATCACCGCCTTGGCCCGTGAGTCGCGGCAGAAGTGAACCATTTTCTCAGTGGAGCAAACCTCGTCGGCGAGCATGCGCACGGCCTTGGTGCACTCGGGATGCGCCACCAGCGGCGCGTCGGGGTGCTCTCGGCGAATCCGCGTGATGCTCTCGTGCGTCCACTCGACGTGCACGTAACAATCGCCCTGCCACATCGTCATGGGCCGGCCGGTCTGCTCGGTCACCCACGAGCCGAGATTCTCATCCGGCACAAACAACAAATCGCGATCCGCCGGCGCGGCCTCGACGATTTTCTTCGCGTTGCCGCTGGTGCAGATCACGTCGCTCAGCGCCTTGACCTCCGCACTACAGTTGACGTAGGCGATGGTGTAAAAGTTGGGGTTCGTCGCCTGCAACTCGCGCAGCTTGTCCGGCGGACAGCTCTCCTCGAGCGAACAGCCGGCGTCGCGATCCGGCAGCAGCACGGTTTTTTTCGGCGACAGAATCTTCGCCGTCTCGGCCATGAAATGTACACCGCAAAACACGATGACCGCCGCATCGGTTTCGGCCGCCTGTCGCGAGAGGCCCAGCGAGTCACCCACGTAGTCCGCCAAGTCTTGAATCTCCGGCACTTGGTAATTGTGCGCGAGGATCACGGCGTTGAGATCCTCCTTGAGCTGGAGAATCTCCCGGGAAAGCACGTCAAGCTGCTCCGGCGGGGTCCGCCGCTCCACGCGGAAACCGGCGGCGGCGCTCGGCTGGATCTCGGTCATGTCGATCACGGCAGAAACGGTACGTCTATCGCTGGGCCGGGTCAACCGGGGCTTGCCTCGATTGGCCAAGCGGGTATTTTCCCGTAGCAACATGAGCACACAAATCACCCGCCGCCGTTTCGTCCAGCAAAGCGCGTTTACCCTCCTCGCTGCCGGAAGCGCGCGGACCTATGCCGCCAACGAGAAGCTCGACATCGGCATCGTTGGCGTGGCCAACCGGGCCAAGGCCAACCTCAACGGTGTCGCTGGCGAAAACATCGTCGCGCTGTGCGACGTGGACAGCAACTTCCTCGCTCGCGAGGCCGGGCGCTTCCCGCGGGCGCACCAGTACGCCGATTTCCGCCGGATGATCGGGCGCGAAAAGCTCGACGCGCTCGTCGTAAGCACGCCGGACCACACCCACGCCGTCGCCACCACCGCCGGCCTGCACAATGGCCTGCACGTTTACTGCGAAAAACCGCTGACGCGCACCGTCTCCGAGTGCCGCGCCGTCACCGAACTAGCCCGGCGCAACAAGCTCGTCACGCAAATGGGCACACAAATCCACGCCGAAGATAATTACCGTCGGGTTGTCGAGTTGCTGCGCGCCGGGGCAATCGGCACGGTGAAGGAAGTACACGTCTGGGTCGGCGGAAATTTCGGCGGTGGCTCCCGTGGAACCGGGAAACACAGAGTACCGGCCAATCTCAATTACAACCTCTGGCTGGGGCCGACTCGCTATCACATCCCGTATCACCCAACGCATCATCCGTTCAAGTGGCGGCAGTGGTGGAACTTCGCCGGGGGCACGCTCGCCGACATGGGCTGCCACCACATCGACCTGAGCCACTGGGCGCTTGGCCTGCGGCACCCCAACCGGATCGAGGTCGTCAAGGGACCCAAGCCAGACGCCGAGGCCACGCCGTATTCGCTCGTGGTTGATTTCCATTACAAAGCACACGGCAAACAACCCGCCACCAAGCTGCGCTGGTATCATGGCAATCACCGCCCGCCACACTTTGCCAATGGGCTACTCCCCGAGTGGGGCAACGGCAGCCTGTTCGTCGGCAGCAAGGGCATGCTGCTCGCCGACTACGGCAAACACGTGCTGCTGCCGGAAAAGGAATTCAAGGATTACGAGCGACCCAAGCCCAGCATCCCCCGCTCGCTTGGCCATCACCGAGAATGGATTCACGCCATCAAGACCGGCGGCACCACGACCTGCCACTTCGACTACGCCGGACCACTGACCGAGGTGGTGCTGCTCGGCAACATCGCCCACCGCACCGGCGCGCCCCTCGAGTGGGAACACGTGAAAATGAAACTCACCGGCCACCCGAAGGCCGCCGAGCTCATGCGGCACCTCTATCGCGCCGGCTGGCACCTTTGACCGGCGCTTGGCCAAGCGCACGAAAGACTGGCCAAGCCGGCCAGCCGCATGCTAGATTTCTGCCATGCCAATCGACCAAGTAATCAAGGAAACCGAGGAAAAGATGGCCAAGTCCGAGGCGGCCATGATGCACGAGTTCGAGGGAGTCCGCACCGGCAAAGCCAACCCGGCGCTGGTGGAGAACCTCATGGTGGACGCCTACGGCTCGACCATGCGCCTCCGTGACATGGCCGGCATCACCGCCCCTGAGACACGAATGATCCTCATCCAGCCATGGGACGCCGGCACGGCGGAGGCCATCGCCAAGGCCATCCAGGCTGCCAACCTCGGCCTCAACCCGGCCATCGACGGCAAGGTCATCCGCCTCGTCCTGCCGGAGCTCAGCCAGGAACGCCGCGAGGAACTGGTCAAGGTGGCCAGAAAGATCACAGAGGATGGCCGGGTGGCGGTGCGTCATGTCCGCCGCGATGCCAAGGATGGCCTGAAGAAATCAGCCAAGGAAGTCGGCGTCTCCGAGGATGAAATCAAGGGTGCGGAAAAACAGGTGCAAAAACTGACCGACGACTTCATCAAAAAACTCGACGGACACCTCGCTGACAAGGAAAAGGAAATCCTGACGGTGTAAGGGATCGATACTCCGAATTTCAGACCTCACTTTGCCCGGTTCCGGCAAGTTCGCAAACGACTCCCTCTCACGGCCTCGAGTGAGCGAATGGACTCCTGGAGCCGTTGGGCATTCGCAGGGACTCGCAGGAGATAAGCCGTCTCTTCAACAGCCACCTCATTCTCAAGAAAACTTACGTCCACTGGCTGTTTTTCTTTTCCACTGATATTCATTTTGCTACAGCTACTTTGTTCGCCTCCCGATTTGTCGGGGTGAATTTGTGGATCAGCTTGCCGGTGTTGACGTTCCAGAGCCGGAGGATGCCGTCGAAGCCCCCGCCGACAGCCAACCTACCGTCCGGTGTCACGTCGCTGGTGTGCATGTAGGCACTAGTGTCCGGCAGGCGGCGCACCTCGCCACCGTCCTCTTTCACAACTTTCACGACATGATCACCGGCTGAGACGACTGCCTGCGTGCCGATGCCAAGGAAGTGCACCGAGGTGACTTCTTTGTCGAATCCGCTGAATGATTTCTTTTGTTCGCCGTTTAATAGGTTCCAGATTTTCACCGCCTTGTCGGCGCCGACGGTGGCCAGCACGCGGCCGTTTTGCTGCCAACTCACACCCAGCACGTGGCCGGTGTGCCCTTCGAGCGCCCGGAGTTCCCTGCCCCGGCTGGTCTCGAACACACGCGCAAAGCGGTCGGTGCCGCCCGTGGCCAAGCGACTGCCGCTCGGAGAGAAGGCCAGCGAGCAGACCGTGTCGCTGTGTGCCATGGGGATTCGCAATTCCTCGGAGCCGTCCTCCATGCTCCAGATGAAAATCTCCCCGCCGCGCGACGGGAATCCGCCGCCGGTGGCGAGCCATTGGCCGTCGGGGCTAAAGTCTAGTGCGATCACACGGTCCTCGAACGGCGATTCATCGTTGCCGCCGATGGATCGTGCCAAAGCCCACATCGGCTCGACGGCGAGTATCGCCATCTCCGGAGAATCGCCGGTCAATGCCAGCCGCCCGTTGCTCAACGGCTGAATAAACCGTGCCGGCCGAGCGAACGAGTCAACGGCATGCGAACGGATGCCGGTGGCGCTGGCCCAAGCCTGAACCCGCCCATCGACGGACAGCGTGTAAACCAGCAATCCGTCGTCCGAGTATGTAGTATCGATCCAATCCTGCATCCCCGCGGCCGCCACCGACTTGGCCTCGGCGAGCGCTGCTTCGTGCCGGACGGGCAGTTTGTCGGCTTCGGCCTGCGCTGCCCTGGCTTGCTCCAGGTTCGCCTCGGCAGTTTGGATGTTTTTGCTGGTGAACCCAACTTCCGACTTGGCCAAGTCAACCTCACGCTTGGCTTTCTTGATCGCATTGCCGGCATCGGCTGTTTTTTTATCGAGCGCTTTTTTCTCCTCCGGCGTTTTCTTTTTGCGTTCCTCGAGTGCGGCCAGGGCTTTCACTTTTCCTTCGAACTCCTCCTGTGCCGGCTTCACTTTGGCCTCGGCCGAGGCGAACGAGCGGGCAGCAGCTTGTGCCCCGGTTTCCGTCTTGGCCAGTTGCTGCCTGGCCGGGGCGAACCGGTCGAGCGCAGACTCGAATTGGTCGGCCTTGCGCTTGGCCAAGGCAGCGGCGACATCGGCCTGCATGGCCAACGCCTCGTCTCCCTTGGCCTTGTCGGCCGAGGTGCGCACGTCTGCGGCCAGCTGCCGGGCGTTCTGAGCAGCCGAGCCAAGTTCCATCAACTCGGCGGTCAGTTTCGCTTTGACGGTGGCGGCTTGGGCCTTGGCCTCGCGGGCCTTGGCCAGGGCATCCTTGGATTCGGCGGTCCGCGCCTGCGCCGCCTTCAACGCTGCGTCGGCACCGGACTTGGCTTTTGTCGCGGTCTCGATTTTTTTCGGCAGTGCGGCGATTTCGTCGGTCAGTTTTTTCAGGCTGGCTTCGCTGTCATTTTTCTCCTTGGTTTTGTCGGCCACGGTTTTTTCATGCTTGGCCAAGGCCTCTGTCGCCTTCTTCGCGGCTTCCCTGTCCTTTTTGAGTTCCTTCTCTTTGCTCTCGACGTTGGCCTTGTGGTAGCCGGTCTCGGCCTTCACAAATGCCAGCGCCTGCTCTGCCCGTGCCACCGACTCGGCGGCGAGCGGGTTGCCTTCCAGTTGGGCTGTCATCGCCCACTTGTTTGTTGACCAAAGTTTCGCCGTCGGCCCTCCGAGGGTGGCGAGTTGTTCGCCGTCGGCCCGAATCCGTAGTCCGGTTACAGGCGCGCCGTGGTCGAGTGCCCCGATCTGCCTGCCGTCCTCGACACTCAGGACCATCACCGTGTTGTCGGCACGGCCGGCAAGCACTGTGTCTCCCCCCGGCAATGCCGCCAGCGCGGTGATGTCACCGCCCGGTTTCCATTCGTGCACATCTTGTCCGGGGTTGATCGCAGCCCAGATTTTGATAATGCCGCCGGGATGCGCTGACACGAGCTGTTCGTCGTCCAGCCAAACGACGGCTTGGACCGCCGGTGGCGATGATTCGCGCGTGACGCGCTCCCCGGTCACTGTTTCCCAGACACGCACTTTTCCATCGGTAAACGACACGGCGACCCGGTTGCCGTTGGGCGACACGGCCAATTGTCCGGCTGCCTGGCCCGGGACTTGGTCGCTCCAGAGCGGCATCATGCTTTGCAGATTGATCGCCTGGACTGCCCCGGCCGAGCCGGCAACGAGCACACGCCCCCGGCCAGGAGCGGCGCCGAATGCTGTGACTGACTCGCCGCCGGACAGCAAGGTCAGCGGGCGGGCCGCCGACGCCGTTTGCCGCCGCCAAAGCTTGGCCACGCGATAACCTCCCGAAGCCAGCATTTGGCCGTCGGGGCTGAACGCGAGCGACTGCACGACATCCCGATGCGCCACGGCGACCGCGGCGGGGTTACCCTTGGCCAAGGCAGGATCGAAAAGCCGGGCGGCAAGGCGGCGGGTCGGCAAGTGGTAGACAAACACCTGATTGCCACGGCCACAGGCGGCGTACTGGCCGTCCGGCGAAATGGCAGCGGTGTAAATCGGCTTAAGGGCGAAAGGAAGCGGACGCCAGTTCAATTCCTGCGTCACCCGTGGCACTTCGCCCTTGGCACCTTCATCGATCCAAAGCTTGAGGAGGCCAAGCTGGTGGGGCGTAAGCTTGCCGGCGCTGACCTTGTTACGCCGCGGCGGCATGAACGGTTTCTCGATCTGCCGGGTGTGGGCCATCAACAGGCTCTTGTTGGCGTCCCCCGGCACGACCATCTGGCCGTTTTCGCCGCCCTTGGCGATGGTTGCGGGTGTCTCGAGGTTCAGTTCTCCCTCGGCATCCCGGGTGTTGTGGCAGGCGAGGCAGTTTTTGCGCAGGATCGGCAGAATCTCGCGGGCGAAATCGACCGGCTTATCGCGACTCAAGTCGGTGACATCAAGCCCGGTCGGCGGCTCTGCTACAAGGAGGGGCGGCGCGGCCAGAACCAGGCTTGCAGCCATCATCGTGCTCAGGATTGCGTACTTCATGACAGGGTGGGGAGAGGCTCCCCTTTTGTCGGCCGGAATGAAAGCAGTATTGCTGCAGGCGCATGAGTTGCCCGGGGGGCATTCCCGTCCGTCATCGACGAAAAAATGGCCCTTTAATTCATCCCCAGCTTTGACTTGCCGGAAAAAAAGTCTAGAGTGGGGAAAGACAGTAGGAGAATATCATGAGCCAGCATCAAGGCAAATCCGCGACGGGCAGCAACCGCAGAACGTTCATTAAGCAGGCTGCCGCGGTCACGGCCGTAGCCGGAGCGGGCAACATCATCAAGACACCGGTTTACGGCCAGAGCAAGGCACCCTCAACCGGCCGGGTGATCGGGGCCAACGACCGCGTGAACGTCGGCTTCGTCGGCGTGGGTAACCAGGGGTTCAACACCCACGTCCGCCAGATCAAGAACAACACCGGCAAGCACAACGCCCGGCCTGTCGCCGCGTGCGACGTGTTCTCCGAATACCGCGACCGCGCGAAGGAATTCATGGGCATCGGGTCGGGCGATGTTTACGACGATCACCGGCGACTGCTCGAGCGCAAGGACATCGACGCAGTGATCATCGCCACAGTGGACCACTGGCACGCGCCGGTTGCCATCGACTCGATGAACGCCGGCAAGCACGTGCTGATCGAAAAGCCGATGACCCGCTACCTCAGCGAGGCGTTCGACGTGTACGACACCTGCAAGCGCACCAAGCGCGTGATGCAGATCGGCGCGGTGTTCTGCATCGAGAAAAAATGGCACCAGGCGGCGCAGCTCGTGCGCGACGGAATGATCGGCCCGCTCGTCCTCGGGCAATCCTCCTACTGCCGAAACAGCCCCAAGGGCGAGTGGAACTACACGATCAACCCAAAGCTCACCGACAAGAGCATCGACTGGAGCCGCTGGCTTGGCCAAACCGGCAAGCGCCCGTTCAACGCCGACCACTTTTTCCGCTGGCGCAAATACCACCCGTACTGCTGCGGCATCCTCGGCGATTTGCTCGCGCAAAAGATTCATCCGCTGATGATCGCCAGCGGCAACCCGGAATTCCCAAACCGCGTTGCCTGCCTGGGCACGAAGGAGATCACCACCGACCGCGACGTGCCGGATAACACGCAGGTGCTGGCCAACTTCCCAAGCGGCTACACGCTGATGGTCGTCGGCAGCACGGTGAACCAGCAGGGTCTGCCGGAGATGCTGCGCGGCCACCACGGCACGCTCTACTTCGGCGACGACAAGGTGGACCTCAAGCCCGAGACCCCATTCGGCGACGAGATCGCCCCGGAGAGCTTCAGCGGCCTCAAGCCAAGTGGTGCGGACTTCTTCGCCGAGCACGCCGACTGGTTCAAAGTCATGCGTAACGGAGGCGAGACCCAGGGCAACATCGATCTGTCGATGCGCGCCCAAGTGGTCATCTCGCTGGCCGAGATGTCCGAGCGAATGAGCCTTACGCTATTATTCGACAAAAAGAGCCGGAAAATCACCACCGGCACCGGCCAGGAGGTGCAACCGCTCAACTACCCGGCATAAGCCACTGGCTACAAGAGAATTACAAAGTCTCGCCAGCTGGGTGGGTGGGGGAGTTTGTGACTTGGCCAGGCGATTGGCCAAGCTTCCGATGCAGATACAGGTTCAACCCTGCTTGGCCAAGTTTTTCCTGTTGTTTCCGTCAAAGAGCCGGTAAGTTGTCCCTGACCTGAAGACATCATCGTGATGTTTTCTGGCGTTTTCATTTATCAAAAGAACAAAAACAATGACAAAGACTCCATCGAACGAGCTGACTCGCCGCAAGTTTATTTCGCATTCCTCGGCGGCGTTGGGTGCCGCCGCGTTTGGCCCCTTCATCCTCCGTGGCCAAAACCTGAACAGCAAAATCAATGCGGCCGCCATCGGTGCTGGCGGCAAGGGCAGCAGCGACACGGATAACAACGCCCGTTGCGGTGCCAACATTGTCGCACTGTGTGACGTGGACTTGAACAGACTCCGGGAGCGAGGGGAAAAATATCCCGGGGCCGCAACCTATCAGGACTTCCGCAAGATGCTCGAGAAGGAGAAGTCCATCGATGCCGTCTCCGTGTCCACCCCGGACCACATGCACGCTGTCGCCGCCATCACGGCCATGAAGATGGGCAAACATGTGTACGTCCAGAAACCGCTCACCCAGTCGGTCTATGAGGCACGGGTCATGCGCAAGGTGGCCAAGGAACAAAAGGTGGCCACACAAATGGGGAACCAGGGGAGTGCCGGCAGCGGATTGCGGCGTGCCGTGCAGGTGATTCAGTCCGGCATCATCGGGGACGTCACGGAATTGCACGTGTGGTCTAACCGGCCGGTCTGGCCGCAGGGTATTGATCGTCCCAAGGGCGCCGATCCGATCCCGGAACACATCGACTGGGACATCTGGCAGGGTCCGGCTGAGCACCGCCCGTACAAGGCGGGGGTTTATCACCCGTTCAAGTGGCGCGGCTGGCAAGCGTACGGTACCGGGGCACTGGGCGACATGGCCTGCCACACCGTCAACATGCCTTTTCGCGCGCTCAAGATGGGGTACCCAGACGTGGTCGAGGCGGAGGACTTCTCCCCGATGAACGACGAGACGTATCCGCTCAACTCCCGTCTTCGTTTCGAGTTCCCCGCCCGTGAAGGCATGGTTCCGTTGAAATTCTGGTGGTACGACGGCAAGAAAGACGGCGCACAGAACCAGCCCAACAAGGACACCGCCTCGAAAATAAGAAACACCTTCGGCAACATCCGGGGAAGCGGCTGTCTGCTCATTGGCTCCAAGGGCCAAATCTACACACCGGACGACTACGGTTCCCGCTACTACATCTCCCTGAACGACGAGAAAAAATTCAAGGACAGCAGAAAACATGGGGCGGACCAGGCGATCGCGGATGACTACTGGAAGTCGCCCGGCCATAACCAGGAATGGTTCGACATGATGAACGGCGGACGCGCTGCGTACTCAAACTTCGACAACTCCGCCTACCTGACCGAGATCATCCTGCTCGGCTGTATCGCCCTGCGGATCGGCAAAAAGAGAATGGAATGGGACGGCCCGAACATGAAGTCGCCCAACACCCCGGAGGCGGCGCAGTTCGTCAAGCGCGACTACCTCAACGGCTACACGCTGTAACAGAGGATTTTCCCCAACTTTCGGGAACCACCCGGCCAGCCAGGCGCTGCGCCGGGTTTTTTGTGATAACCGCGAAGCCCGGTTCTGGGATAACTGCTCACCCCTTACCGCTCACTTTTAACTCCCCTCGCTTGGCCTACAGCTTCCAGCCGGTGCGGTATGGCGGGTCAACCAGCTTGTTGGCCGCTTCGTCGTTGGTGAATTTCATCGCCTTGGCATCCCACTCCAATCGAATACCGGTCCGACCGGTGGAGTCTTCACCCCAGGTGCGCTGAATGGCAATCATGCCAAGCAGCCCGATCTCGCTAAGCGCCCCACCATACTCGAACGGCGAACCCGCTGGCTGATTGTTCCGCACGGCCTCAAGCCAATCCTTTTGGTGACCGCCCCGCACTCGCGGAATCTTCTGATCCGGCCTACCGAACTCCTTCATCTTCGCCTCGGGGATGATCCGGCAGCCCCCTGCCCCGTGTGAGCCGTGCATGATCTTGCCCTTGTCGCCGATCACGACCGCGCCGGTACCAACCACTTTGCGGTTCTCGACCTTGAGTTCGTCGGGCCGCGGGATGGAATAATCGCCGTCGTACCAGACGACCTTCACCGGACCACGCTCGCCCTTGGCCGGAAACTCGTAGGTGATCTTCGTGCCCTTGGGATAAAACTCTTTGTGCTTTATCGGGTCATAACCTTTCGTATCCGCAGTGATCGCCGTCGGCATTCCAAGATCCAGCGCCCAATAGGACGGATCGAGCACATGGCAAATCCAGTCGCCGATGCAGCCGCTGCCGAAGGCGGAATAACCGCGCCAGTTGAACGGCAAATAAGCCGGGTGATAGGCACGCTCAGCGGCAGGGCCAAGCCACAAATCCCAGTCTAATCCCTTCGGCACCTCGTGCTCCTCGGTTTGCAGGGCATGCTGTTTGTTGATCTGGCAGTAGACATTCTTGAAGGCATCGCATCCCAAGTGCACCTCGGAGACGTTCCCGATCGCCCCCGCCCAGACCAGTTCACAAAAGAAGCGGATGTGATCTGAGGAATGTCCCTGGTTGCCAACCTGAGTGATCACCTTTTTATCCAGGGCCGCCTTGCGCAGTGTGCGCACCTCGGCGACCGAATGAGCCAGAGGCTTTTCCGAGTACACATGTTTTCCGCGCCCGATCGCGCCCATGATGGCAACCGCGTGCGTGTGGTCCGGGGTCGCCACCAGCACGGCATCAATCTGGTCGCCCACGGCATCGTACATTTTCCTGAAATCCTTGAATCGCTTTGCCTTCGGAAATTTCTTGAACGAGTGAGCGGCATTACGGTCATCCACATCGCACAACGCCACGATATCCTCGCCCGCCATCGCGCCGAGGTCGGCTCCGCCCCGCCCGCCGCAGCCGATGGCGGCGATGCGTATCTTGTTGTTGGGTGTGTTCTGCCCCTCGGCTGCGCGCAGCACGTGGCTGGACACGACCTGAAAACCAAAGGCAGTCGAGGCTGACTTGAGTAGAAAAGTACGGCGTTTCATGTTTATGGTAACGACTTCAAAACCTGCTGAATCGGGGGAACCCTATCCATACCGCCGTTCATGCGCAAGACAAAAAATGCGCGCCAACTAACCGGTTGACTCCCGCATTGCCGCGCCAACATACTGCCTGCCATCACGCTGCACCGCGGAAGCCGGGCCGGCACACCCAGACCATTTGATGAACGAACTTCTCGCCCAGTCGACGCCGCTGCAAATCACGCTGTTCTGCCTGATCGGAGCCCTCAACACCCTGTTGGATTTCGTGATCTACAATTTGCTGACAAAAAAACTGTCGCGAATCCCCTCTAACATCCTGTCCACCAGCGTGGCGATGGCGTTCAGTTTCTCGGCCAATTTTTTTGTCTTTCAGCCCGAGGTCGTCCGCGCCCCTGAGCAGGCGGCGAAGTTCATCGCCGTGACGGCCCTTTCGCTTTACTTCATCCAGAATGTCGTCATTTATGTCACCTCCAACCTCTGGCTTCAGCCCGTGAGAACCGCGCAGGCTCTCTCGCGGAAATGCCGGTTCAGTCGCGGCTGGAGCGACGCCTTCATCAGCAAGAACACCGTCAAGCTCCTGGCCACGGTGTGCAGCATGATCTGGAATTTTCTCTGGTACAAATACTACGTTTACCTTTGACCGATTGGCCAAGCGCTTGGCCTCCGATGCCGCCCCAGCCGGCACATAGGGGTTGTTTTTTGAATAATGGCCGGTAGCATCCGCGTCCGGACACACAGTTTTTAATCAATGAAACGAACAGCAAAAAACATGACCGAAAACAAAATCAACCGACGGAGTTTTATGGGACACTCCCTTGCCGCCGGCGCCGCGCTGACCCTGCCCACCCACCGCGTGCTGGGTGCCAACTCTGATATCCGCGTGGCCATCATCGGCTGCGGCGGCAAGGGCACCAGCCACCTGCGTGATTTCGCCACCAAGCCGGGCGTCCGGATCGTGGCCATCAGCGACGCCGACAAGGCCCACATGAACAGCGCCGAGAACCAGTTGAAAAACACACTGGCCAAGCAGGACGCCAACATCGACACCCAATACAGGCAGCATCAGGACTTTCGCCATATTCTGGATCGGAATGACGTGGACGCCGTCGTCATCGCCACCCCCAACCACTGGCACGCGCTCCTCACCGTCATGGCCTGCCAGGCCGGCAAGGATGTCTACGTCGAGAAACCGGTCAGCCACTGCATCTGGGAGGGCCGCAAATCCATCGAGGCGGCCCGGAAATACAACCGGATCGTGCAGGCCGGCACCCAGCAGCGATCCGACCCGGCCCTCATCCACGCCGCGGAGGATATCCGCAAGGGAACACTCGGCGCGGTCCAGTGGATTCACTCACTATGGTACCGCCACCGCCAGCCCATCGGCAAGGTCACCGGCCCCACCCCGATCCCTGAAGGCGTCGATTACGACCTGTGGTGCGGCCCCGGCCCCAAGGGCCCACTGATGCGCAAGCGGCTGCACTACGACTGGCACTGGATCTGGGCCTACGGCAACGGCGACATGGGCAACATCGCCCCGCACAACTCCGACGACATCCGCCACCTCCTCGGCATGACCGACGTGCCGGAACGCGTCATGAGCGTCGGCGGCCGGTTCGCCTGGGATGACGACGGCGAAACCCCAAACACCCATTTCGCGTTGTACGACTACAAGGTGCCGATCGTGCTCGAGATCCGCGACATGCCGCACGACAAGGGCAACCGCAGCCGCCGCGGCGTCTCCGTCTACCGGCGGTTCGGCAAGGGCGTCAAGTTCACCAACATCGTCAAGTGCGAGAACGGATTTTACAACGTCACCCGCGGCGGCGGCTTCTCCTTCGACAACGACGGCAACAAGATCCGCCAGTTCAAGGGCGACGGCGGCCGCAACCATGTCGCCAACTTCCTGAAGGCCGCACGCTCCCGCAAATTCAGCGACCTCAACGCGGACATCCTAGACGGCCACCTCGGTGCCGTGATGATCCATCAGGCCAACGTCGCCCACCGCGTCGGCACCGGCTCAACCGTTGACGAAATCCGCGAGCGGGTAAATGGCCACTCGGAGGAGGGTGTCGAGACGCTGAACCAAATGCTTAAGCACCTCCACGCCAACGAGGTCGACCTGAAGAAGGACAAGCCGGTCCTGAGCCCGTGGCTGACCTACAGCAATGACAAGGAACGCTTCGTCGGCGCGCACGCCGAAAAAGCCAACAAGTACGTCAAGGACAACTACCGAGCCCCCTACGTCGTCCCGGAAAAAGTATAGACCAGGCGCAAGATACTAGGCACTAGCCCATTATGACTTGCTACTAACGACTTGGGATTCAGGACTTGCGACCTTTTCGACGCGCTCTGGATTATCCAGCAATGCATCTGCAATCTTCATTTGTCTGGCTAAGCACGCACGCACATCATCGAGGCATATCGCCAGAGGAAACCGAGAATGAATGGGCGAAATGAGAATCGACGATCGACAGAACGGCGTGGCTCTCGTCGTCAACTTTTAAAGGGCGCTGCCTGCCTCATTGCTGTCTATTCAGTTCTTAGCCTAGTGTCCATAATAGCAGCTGACCTTGGCTCCACGCATGGAACGCAATGGTCGCCCTTTCTGCAATGGACTGTCGTCAATCCGACTTGGAGCGGCAATGCCTTCGACGTGCGGGCAACCGCCGAATTCACGCACCACCCAAGCGGGGATACGCGTCGAACGGGAATGTTCTTCATTGGCGGGAAAACCTGGGCATTCCGGTTCACCGGCACGAGAACTGGAAAGTGGTTGTTCGTCACCTCCAGCGAAGACGAGGATCTTCGGGGGCATACCGGCAAAGTGCTGATTTTGCCAAATTCTCGTGCTGACGCACACGGATTCCTCAGGAAATTTGGGAATAAATGGGGCTGGGAGGGAACCGAAAACGTCATCGTCCCACAGTTGGTAATGTGGGATTACATCGTTGGCAGCAGCAACCCACGTATGTTTCACAACAAGCCGGACCTGGTGAAACGCAAGATTGAGCAGTTCATCGTGGATCACGGCTTCGGCGGTTTCCACGTTCCAGTGATCGGCGGACGCTGGTTTGATTTCGACGCCACCAGCGATCGAGTCGAGTCGACGATGGCGGATCCTGCCATCCGCACCTTTGAAGCCTTGGAGTTGCTGATCACCAAGACCCATAAAGCCGGTGGCCTAGTTCATATCTGGCCTTGGGGAGATCATTCCCGTTCACAGACACCCAAAAGTCTGACCGGCGGAATTGGCGGTGTGATTGACGAGCGTTTGCAACGCTACATTGCTGCGCGACTGGGTCCCGTGCCCGGCTGGAGCATGGGTTATGGATTCGACCTGGATGAATGGGTTGCGGCAAGCCAGGTGAAGGCCTGGCGGGACTCGATACACGGCCACATGGGTTGGAGCCACTTTCTGGGTGGCCGACCTGTGGGACCAAACCACGGCACTGATCACGCCGATAACGTCGCATGGAACAAGGAACTAGACTACAGCAGCTATGAACACCACAGACCGACCTACGAGGTCTACCTGGCCGCCTTGAAGGCAATCCCTGGTCAGCCGGTCATGTCGGAAGATCGTTTCCGCATCCGTAGTGTAGGTCGGTATAGGATGAAGGATTACAGCGAAGAGCTCACGCGCCGTGGCCTTTATCACTCGACCATGGCTGGCGGTGTGGCCAATATCTGGGGAACCCAACCAGAGCATAGCCCAGACGGCGTCTATTCCAACAAAGACCAGATCAAGACCTATTCGGTCTTTTTTCATGGGAAGGACCGATTCCTGGCGGACATGGTACCCGCAAACCAAATGAGCGCTGATACCGACACGCGTATCCTCCTAAGTCGACGAACCCAAAGTCTTTGCCTATACCGTGAGACTGCTGCGACCATACACGTCGACCTTACGGATATGCTAGGCCCACAACCGGTGGTTGCAGTCGACACAAAAAAGCCGTACTGGGAAATCGATCTGGGCAACCTGCAACCGAAGGCCCAAACGATCAGGCTACCGATGGTTTCAGATTGGGTTCTGGCGGTGGGAAATTTCAAGATTGAGCGTTAGGTGAGGTAAAGAATTGAAAGCTGAAGGGAAATGAAACACATACAAATCACAACAATCGCAGCTGTTCTGTTGGTGGGGTGTGCGTCTAAGTATAAAAGCGTAATGCCAGAACCATACACATACATTTCAATTCACCGGGCTGCAATGTATGGAAGAGCCATAATCGTGAAACAACATTTGGATGCTGGTGCGAATGTGAATGGGAAGGATGATCAAGGAGGGTCTCCTTCTCATTTTGCGGTTGGCGGAGGTCACAAGGAAGTCGTCGAGTTGCTAATCTCTGCTGGTGCAGATGTGAATACTAAGGATGAGGATGGATTGAATCTTTTACATATTGCGGCTATGGAAGGTCACAAGGATATCATTGAATTAATAATCGACAAGGGTGCGAATGTGAATGGGAAGAATGTGAATCGAACATCTCCTTTGCATTATGCAGCAGTTTACGACCAGAAGGAAATCGCCGAACTACTTCTCGTCAAAGGCGCGGATGTAAATGCGAAAGATGTTGATGGTGAAACACCGCTAGATCAGGCAGAAAGTGAAATTGCCAACCTCCTCCGCAAACACGGTGGCAAGACGGGTGAAGAATTGAAAGCTGAAGGGAAATGAAACAACCCATCATCATAACAACAATCGCAGCCGTGCTATTGACGGGGTGTGCGACCCAAGCGAAGCAATTGTCTCCTGTAGCAGAATCTAAATTAGATGAACCCGTTGCTGAAGTGCCAGCGCAGTCCTTGAAGCCTTTGTCAGAAGCAGATAAAGCTCTGATCGATGCTGCATTAACAGGAAACATCGAAGCTGCTAAACAAGCCATTGTTGATGATGCGAATATGAATGTAAAGGGTTCGGGTAGATGGACTCCTATGCATTTTGCAGCTTGGGGAGGCTACAACGAAGTCGTTAAACTGCTGATCGCTAAGGATGCGGATTTGAATGCAGAGGATGTTAATGGCAAAACGCCGCTAGATTGGGCCAAAGGCGAAACCGCCGTCCTCCTCCGAAAATACGGCGCTAAGACGAGTGAAGAATTATCAATTCATGTAGCTGCCGAACGTGGAAACATCACAGTCTTTAAACAGCACCTAGCTGCTGGGGAAAATGTGAATACGAAGGATAGAGTTGGCAAAACACCACTAGATCGGGCCATCACCAATTACCAAACCGAAACAGCCGACCTCATCCGCAAACACGGCGGCAAGACGGGTGAAGAATTGAAAGCTGAAGGGAAGTGAAACACCTCCTATTCACAACAATCGCAGCCGTGCTGTTAGTGGGGTGTGCAACGACGCAGTCGCCAGAACCATCGACAGCCAAAGCGCCAGACATCTCAATTCACGAAGCTGCCTTTCGAGGAAATATTGAAGCCGTCAAACAACACTTGGCTGCTGGCACGGATGTAAATGCGGAACGTAGGGAAATGACCCCTTTGCATTGGGCCGCTAGTGAAGGTCACAACGAAGTCGTCAAGCTGCTAATCACCAAAGGTGCGGATGTGAATTCGAAGAATGATGCCAGATGGACTCCTTTGCATTATGCGGCTGAGGAAGCACACAAGGAAGTCGCCAAGCTGCTAATCGCTAACGCTGCAGATGTAAATGCGAAGGGTTACATGGGAACCCCTTTGCATGTAGCCGCTAGTGAAGGACACAAGGAAATCGCTAAACTGCTAATCTCCAAAGGTGCGGATGTGAATTCGAAGGATGGCTTTGGGGGGACTCCTTTGCATCGTGCGACTTGGGACGGTCACAAGGAAGTCGTCGAACTGCTAATCGCCAAAGGTGCGGATGTGAATGCGAAGGATAAGTATGGAAAGATTCCTTTGCATCGTGCGTGCGAATGTGAAAAGGAAATTGCTGAACTACTACTCGACAAAGGTGCGGATGTGAATGCGAAGGATAATGATGGCGAAACACCGCTAGATCAGGCCGAAGGTGAAATTGCCAACCTCCTCCGCGAACACGGCGGCAAGACGGGTGAAGAATTAAAAGCTGAAGGGAAGTGATAACTCCGCCAGTGCGGCCGCCTTACTTGGCTTCAGCCTTGAGATAGATGCTCGTGGGTGGTTTCTCAAAGTATCTCAGCAAGGCAGGACAAAGCCACCCTTCCATCTCAAATTTGTCTGACCAATAGACATTGCCGCCAGATTCTTCGCGCAGCCACCTGATGCATTCGTCGTATTCGGGGAACTCATGCTGGGAGAAGGTTAGGCGAAATCCGTTGACTGCATTGGGGATTTCCGCCGTTGCCCTGTCCAGAAGGACATCTGGACTGATCCGCAATTGGCTAGTGAACTGAGATCGGACACCCGTGACGAGGTGTTCCTTATCCAGACCTACCCTCTCGTCGTCGAAGACCCATACCCCTTCCCATTTGTACGGGAAGATGATGTTGATCACGTTCATGGCGGTCATCGTTCCCAGAAGATGAGCTCCTTTTCAACCTCATCCATCAACTCGCCGATAAATGTCTCGATGATGTTTTCCACGGGTTCAGAATCTTCGTTCCAATTCTCAGCGCCTCTTGGTACACGACCGTCGCGGCCTTTCCGCAATCGGGAAGAAGCCAATTTTCAGGCCGACGAGGAATCTCCGAGTCAGCAGCGGGAAGTCGCTAGAATCGAGAACCTTGCGCTTAAGAGCAGAGTGCTTTGCGACGGATGAGGAGGTGAAGGTGGATCAGCACCGTCAATGTCAGGGCGAGGGCTGTGTATTGGTGCAGGCAGTGCAACGTCTCTTGGCCGTGTGTGCCGAAGATGGGAAACATACCCAGCACCATCGACAGGCTGACCGGCACGACGAGAAACGCCGCCAACCAGAAGGTTAGTTTCCAGCCCAAGTCGGGCGTGTCTGCCACTTCCTGTTTTTTCAGGCACAACAGGCTTGTCAATCTCTGGCGGTCATTTTCGTTCAAGAGACATTGCTGTCCCCATGTGATCACGACAAATCCGACACAAATCACAAAGACCGGGGCGAGGCCAACGTGCAGCATGAGGGTGTAGCCGTGAATTTGTTCGCCAAAAAGCAGACGACCGGAGAAGCCGCTTACAAACAGAAGGAACAAACTGACCAAGGCCAGAGTGCAGCCAAGGCGCTTGAGCCTGGCCAAGCGGCCGAGATCGTCACAGCAGCAACACCACCGGAAGCGGCCACTCTCTTTTTCCGCACCGCCCTTGGCCAAGCGCGGGCGAGGCGACATGAGCCAATGCACCACGATCCCCGTCAGCACAAGACTTAAGCTCACCCATGTGATGGTTTGAAACATCGCTTCAGTTGTCAGTCATCAGTTTCAAGTTGACGGTTTCACTCGCATCTCGTTCCTCACTGCTTACTGCTCACTTTCTTCCCGGCTGCCTTTACGACGTTGTCCAGGCCTTTCAAGGCGAAGAGCAGCAACCCCATGCCCAGCAGGGCACAGGAGATGATCACAACCACTTTGAGCCAGGGGCGAAACAGGAAGGTGAAGGCGAACATCTGGAAATAGCCGCGGTCCAGTTCCTCGAACTCCACCATTTCCCTGGTGGCACTCCGGCCTCCCTCCGGTGCGATGGGTGAATCAACCCCAACTTGGCCAAAGATGAACGGCGACTTGTTGTCGTGGCAATCTGCGCAGCGGCCGTTCGCGCCAAGCGACTGCGCGGCGGGCCGGACGTTATGGGCGATTGGCCATTTGTACGGCTCGGCCGCTTCGTGTTCCTCCGACACGATTACGCCGTTACTGCCGCGGTATAACCGGCCACCGGCGATGTACACCGGCTCCGGCTTGGGCTGACCTTCCTCGGCAACGGCTTCGAATTCTCCAGCCAACTGCTTGAGCACCCCGACAATTTGCTCGTCGCTGAGCGGTTTCCAGTCGTCAACGCGCTCGACGTTTTCTTCTTCCAGGCCAAGCGCGTCAGAGGCGAGTTCCTTGACGAGATCGGGCGACACCGGGGTGACCTTCCCCTTGGCCAAGCCGCCCCAGTAGGCGGGCCAGAACATGTTGTGCGGCCCAATCTTGCCGTTGTCCATTCGGGCAAAGACCGGGGTCAGCACGTGCGGCAGTTTTTTGTTCACGGCGTGGCGGCCATGCAGACCAAGCTTGTGAATCCGTGAGGTGCGCACTCTCCCAGCTTTCGATGCGGGAAACGTCCCAGAGTGGCAGGCTGTGCAGGAGAGTTTCTCAAGATGAACCGGCGGCAATCCCTTGTGCGCAGGGACAGGCGCACCGAGGTGGCCTCCCAGCCGGTCGCTGGGATCTCCGGCTTCCGGATTCCCAAGGTGACAACCCCGGCAGGAGAGCGCAGCAACGTTTGCCGGTTCGTATGCTTTTGCGTAGGAGGAGTCGCCGGTTACTTCACCCAATGGCTCGATGTCGCCGCGGCTGATCATGTGGTTCGCACCGTTGCGGTGGCAATCGGCGCAGCTCATTCCGGAGGCAAGATGAATGTCCTCGTTATGAGTCCATTCCGTTTTACCTGACGTGTCCATGTCCTGTGTTGAGTGGCAGAAGTAGCACCGACTGGCCGCCGGCTTGCGAACGATGTCGAAGAACACCTTGTTGTTGGCGTCGAAGCGGCTCTTGTCGTAGGTGGTCCGGATTTTGTACTCGGTTTCAGGATCGTAAAACTCGTCCAACTCGGAGGCGTTGCCCTTCACGGTGGCCAAGCCGCTGGCTACAGTGGCAGCCCAGCGATAATTCTGGCGGGCGGCCTGCAGCGCGGCCCCGCTCTGGTCCTGCCGGGGATCGGCATGGTGGCAGGCGAGGCAGTTGATCTCATACTGGCCGGAGATGGGCCAGCGCAGGAATTCCTCCGGATCGGCGTCCTCGTCATCATCGGCAGGCGGCATCTCGCCGTAGTTGCCGCCGGGATAGTGGCTGCTGAAACGTTTCAAGAACTTCCAGGGTGAGATGGACAACTCACTCGGACTGTATGTGCCTTTCCAATCACGGTTAGACATTGGGATCTGGCTTCGGGAACCCAAGTCGGTCAACACCCACGGCTCGCCGCTCCGGCCGGCGACTGAGTTGGTGCTGCCGGAGTGAAAATGCCAACCGGCTGCGATCTGGTCATAGTTATGGCACTCGCCGCAGGTC
>MPMB02130514.1_pt1 | contig 20049 bp, 13 predicted proteins | sample 1617371 | NCBI WGS metagenome assembly MPMB02 (sample SAMN05944808, study PRJNA350692) | marine metagenome | biome: marine; feature: ODZ; material: water; isolation source: 300 m water sample filtered on 0.2 um supor filter | place: Pacific Ocean | collected 2012-04-08 | depth 300m m
GACTCGTTCATCGATCGTGTTTTTTGGCAAACCGTTGATGCCGCTTTTCTCGTGCAGTTACAAAGAAAAAAAGATTTTTTCCATGGCGTTCCCGCTTGGCCAAGCGGCGTTTTTCTGTTCCCAAATCGTTGCAAAAATCGCAAAAAAAGGCCTTTTTATTGGCGCTTGGCCAAGCGCTTGGCTTGGTTTGAGCAAATAAACGCGGGAAGCACAACATTTGGTGTTCTTCACAAGGACAAACCCACAAGATATTGCATTTTAATTGTTTGAGAATAATGGATTTAGGGGTTGTAAAGTGGAAGTGTTTTTGGGTATAAATTGTTGTTTACGGGGAGGACCGTTATGGACCTGTATGGCAGCGAGCTTTCGTCCCCGTTTTGAATCCCATTAGATAGATAAAAAGTGCCTAAAAAGACAGCTAGTAGCGACAAGTACGACGCATCAAAAATTGACAAACTCGAGGGTCTGGAGGCCGTGCGGAAGCGGCCGGGGATGTACATCGGCGACCCTGACGAAAACGGACTTCATCACTGTGTTTATGAGGTGCTCGACAACTCGATCGACGAGCATCTGGCCGGCTATTGCGACAAGATAAAGGTCGCGATCCACGTGGACGGTTCGGTGTCGGTGGAGGACGACGGGCGCGGCATCCCGGTAGACACGCACAAGAAATTCAAGATGCCGGCCGTCGAGTTGGTGCTCACGAATCTGCACGCCGGCGGCAAGTTCGGCCAGGGGGCGTATAAGTATTCCGGCGGTTTGCACGGGGTTGGTGCCAAGTGCGTGAACGCGCTGTCGATCTGGTTCAAGGCGGAGATTTATCGCGACGGCGAGGTGCACTACATCGAGTTTGCGCAGGGCAAGACCACCAAGAAGCTCGACGTCATCGGCAAGACGAAGAAGACCGGCACCAAGATTACCTTCATGCCGGACCCGGAAATTTTCACAATCACCACCGAGTACAAGTTCGAGATCCTGCACTACCGACTGCGCGAGTTGGCGTTTCTGAACCCGGGCATCACCATCACGCTGGCCGACGAGCGCGAGGACGGTAAGTCGGAGTCGTTCTTTTACAAGGAGGGCATCGTGCAGTTCGTCAAGCAGATTGGCGAGAACAAGCACGTCATCCATGCCAAGCCGATCTCGTTCCATTCCACCAAGGACGAAGTCATCGTGGACTGCGTGATGCAGTACAACTCGAGCTACAACGACCAGATTCTCTGCTTCGCCAACTCAATCGCCAACTCCGACGGCGGCACGCACCTGACCGGTTTCCGTACGGCGCTCACGCGCGCGATCAACCAGTACGCCAAGGCGAACAAGCTGCTCAAGGAGAAGGATCCGAGCCTCTCCGGCGACGACGTGCGCGAGGGATTGATCTGCATCCTGAGCGTCAAGTTGCCGAACCCGCGCTTCGAGTCGCAGACCAAGGTCAAGCTGGTGAACGGTGAAGTGGAGGGTATCGTGTCGTCGATCGTTTACGAGGGCCTGATGGGCTATTTCGACAGCAACCCGTCGCTCGGCAAAAAGATCGTCGACAAGTGCCTGACTGCCGCGCGCGCCCGCGAGGCGGCCCGTAAGGCTCGCGACACCGTTCGCAAAACGGCGATGACCGGCGGCGGGCTGCCAGGCAAACTGGCTGATTGCTCCGACCGCGACCCGGCCAACACGGAGTTGTACATCGTGGAGGGCGACTCCGCCGGCGGCTCGGCCAAGCAGGGGCGTGACCGGAAGTTCCAGGCGATCCTGCCGATCCGGGGCAAGCTGATCAATGTGGAGAAGGCGCGGCTGGACAAGGTGCTTGAGAACCGCGAAATCCGCACGATGATCACTGCCATTGGCACCGGCATTGGCTCTGGCAATAGCAAGGATGAGGATGAGGGCAATAGCAAGGATGAGGGTGCTTTCAACATCGAAAAGCTGCGCTACCACAAGATCATCATCATGACAGACGCCGACGTGGACGGCTCGCACATCCGCACACTGCTGCTGACGTTCCTGTACCGGCAGATGCCGGAATTGTTGAAGCAGGGCTACGTTTACATCGCCCAGCCGCCGCTCTACAAGGTCACGCGCAAGAAGCGGGTCGAGTACATCGATGACGACGCGCAGATGACGAAGATGCTGCTTGGCCTCGGGTCGGAGGATGTGCGTCTGCGGAGCCTGGAGAATGACAAGGAAGTGGCAAAGAAGCAGCTGGGTGAGATTCTTGAGTTGCTGCAGTCGCTCGACAAGTTCGCGCGGGCGATTCACCGACACGGTGGCGACTTCTCTGAGTACCTCGAGCAGCGCGATGCCAGGAAAAAATCGCTCCCGAGCCACCTGGTGAAGATTTGGGAAGGCAACGACGAGACGGTCCACTATTTTCACAACGAGGACGCCCTGGCCAAGTTTGGCAAGGCCAACCCCGACCTTGGGCTATTTGGCGAGGACGACGACGAGGACGACCAGGCGCTTGGCCAAGCGGAGGAGGAGGCCGCCGCCGTGGAGGCAGCGCCGGCCAAGCGCGGCCGCAAGCCGAAGAAGAAGGAGGGGGGGGCGCGCCGGCGCGCGCGCCACGTGGAACTGCACGAGCACACGGCGGTCGAGGAAATCCTGGCCAAGCTCAACCGCAAGGGCCTGAGCGTCGAGCATTACTCGGCGCAGGACGAGCCGCTGTTCGAGATTCACAATGGCGACAACAGCAACGGCGACGTGCGCCGGCTGTTCTCCATCTCGGAAATCCTCGAGGCGATCATGGATGTCGGCCGCAAGGGCCTGCAGATCCAGCGTTTCAAGGGCCTCGGCGAAATGAATCCGAAGGAGTTGTTCGAGACGACCATGTCGCCGGAGACGCGCAAACTGCTGCGAGTGGAGGAGACGGACGCCGTCGAGGCGGACGAGATGTTCACCAAGCTGATGGGCGAGGAGGTCGAGCCGCGTCGGCATTTCATTCAGGAGAACGCGCTGAACGTCCGCAACCTCGACATCTGAGCCAGGCGCAACTCGCAGAAACTCTTTAGAGACTCATGGCAGATTCCAAGGACAACGATCCATTACCCGCAACCAACACGCCGCTGTTCGCCGCCAGCGAAAAAATCCAGAAGATCAACGTTGCGGACGAAATCAAAAACTCGTTCCTCGACTACTCGATGTCGGTGATTATTTCGCGTGCGCTGCCGGATGCACGCGACGGACTCAAGCCGTCGCAGCGCCGCATCCTGCTCGCGATGCACGATCTGAACCTCTCGCCCGGGCGGCATTACCGCAAGTGCGCCAAGATTTGCGGCGACACCAGCGGCAACTATCACCCACACGGCGAGGCAACGATTTACCCGACGCTTGTCAACATGGCGCAGCCGTGGTCGATGCGCGGAACGCTGGTGGACGGGCAGGGGAACTTTGGTTCCGTCGAGGGCGACCCGCCGGCCGCCATGCGTTACACCGAGGCGCGCCTCACGCACCTTGGCCACGCGCTGATGATCGACATGGACAAGGACACGGTCGATTGGACGCCCAACTACGACGAAACCCGCGAGGAGCCGACCGTGTTTCCGGCGGCGTTTCCGAATTTGCTCATCAACGGCGGCACCGGCATCGCGGTCGGCATGGCCACGAGCATCCCACCGCACAACCTCGGCGAGATCGTCGACGGCATCTGTGCGCAAATCGACGACCCTGACATCACCATCGAGGGCCTGATGAAGCACATCAAGGGGCCGGACTTCCCGACCGGCTGTCTGGCGGTGGGACTGGATCCGATCCGCGACTATTTCAAAACCGGACGGGGTAGCATCAAGCAGCGCGGCCGCGTCGGCGTCGAGCAACTCAAGGGCAACCGCGAGCAGATCGTCATCACGCAGATTCCGTACATGGTCAACCGCGCCACGATGGTCGAGAAGATCGCGACGCTGGCCAACGACAAGACGATCACTGACATCTCCGCCGTGCGCGACGAGTCGGACGAAAACACGCGCGTGGTCGTCGAGCTCAAGCGCGACGCCGTGCCCAAGGTGGTCATCAACAAGCTCTACAAGTTCACGCAACTGGCCACGTCGTTCAGCGTCAACTCGCTGGCGATCGACCATGGCCGGCCCAAGACGATGAACCTCAAGGAGATGATCAATGCATACATTGAGCATCGTCGCGAAGTCATCCTGCGCCGGACCCGGTTCGAGTTGGCCAAGGCCGAGGCCCGGGCCGAGACGCTCGAGGGCTATCTCTGCGCGTTGGCCAACCTCGATGAGTTCATCCGCATCATTCGCAAATCGAGTAACCGCGAGGAAGCCCGCATCAAGTTGCTGGCATTTGAGTTCCCTGAAAAGGTGCTTAAGAAATGGGGCGTCAAGATTCGCAACAAGGAGCGCATCAAGGGCGGTTTCTACCTGCTCAGCGAGGCACAGGTGAACTCCATTCTCGACCTGCGCCTGTACCAGTTAACCGGCCTCGAGCGGGACAAGATCAAGGCCGAGTACGACGAGTTGCTGGTTAAGATCGAGGACTTGATGGACATCATCGCCCGGGAGGACCGCGTGCTGGGCATCATCAAGGATGACCTCACGGAGATCCGGGACAAGTATGCCACGCCACGCCGCACCGATATTGTCCCTGACGAGGGCGACATGGCGATCGAGGATCTCATCGCCAACGAGGGCGTCATCATCACCCTCACACACAACGGCTTGGTCAAGCGCACCAACGTCAGCTCGTACCGCGCCCAGCGCCGCGGTGGCAAGGGTGTGATAGGCATGGGCACCCGCAAGGAATCGGTCGTGCAGGGCGAGGCCGAGGATTTCATCGAGCATCTCTTTACTGCCAGCACGCATGATTATTTGATGTTCTTCACCAACACTGGGCGAGTTTATGTCCGGCGCGTGCATGAGATTCCCGACATGGGCCGCTCGGCCAAGGGCCGCAATATCGCCAACCTGCTCGAGTTGCAGTCCGGGGAGAAGATCGCGGCGCTGATTCGGGTCGAGTCGCAACAGGACAGCGAAAAGAAAAACCTCACGTGGCAGCAGGACAGTTACCTCTTCTTTGCCACCGAGAGCGGCACGGTGAAGAAGACCGCCCTGAGCGCCTACGCCAACGTCCGCCGCACCGGCATCAACGCCATCGGCATCAACGAGGGCGATCGACTCATCACCGTCAAGCTGACTACGGGCCACGACGAGGTCGTGCTGATCACCAGCGACGGCAAGAGCATCCGGTTCAACGAGGAGAACGTCCGCTCGATGGGCCGCACCGCCGCCGGCGTGCGCGGCATTCGCCTCGGCAAGAAGGATCGCCTCGTTGCCGCGGCGATCGTGACCAGGGACGCCACGCTGCTGGTGGCTGGTGAGAACGGCATCGGCAAGCGCACTGAGTTTGACGAGTACCGGACGCAAGCGCGCGGCGGCAAGGGCATCATCACCATGAAGACAACCGCCAAGACCGGCGAGGTTTGCGGTGCGCTGGCCGTGCGCGACACGGACGAGATCATGCTCATCACCGTCGGCGGGCAGATGGTGCGTACAGGTGTCGAGCACATCCGGATGACCGGCCGCAACGCGCAGGGCGTCAAGCTCATCAACCTCAACGGCAAGGACCAGCTCCAGGCCATCGCGCCGGTCATCAGCGAGGACGCCGCCGACGAAGACACAGAGGGTTGAGCCGTGCGTTTGGCCAAGCGCTTGATTTAAACCAAGCCGACGAGTTTGCGCCCAGTCCAGTAGACGGCCAGCAGCAGGAGGATTGCGCCTCCCCACCAGGGGTTGCTCCAGAGGCGCGTGCGGATTTCGGCCGGCCTGGGCTCGGGGAGTACAGAGATTTTCTTGATGATCTCATCGAGGTGGTCGGTGCCGGCGCTCTCGCCGCCGGTGATTGAGGCAATCTCGGCGAGCACCGGGCGGTTCACCGGGCGGCCCAGTTTTTCGCGCTTGGGCAGCGACACGGTCAGCTTGGTTTCGAGCTTGCGATCGTGCTCGGGGGCGTCGATCGCGATCTCGAACGGCCCGCCTTCCTGCGGTGAAAACTCCGCGCTGTAAACACCCCAGCCGCCCTCGACTTCCGTCAGATCAAGCTGCTCGCTGCGTCCGGCGGGTGAGACGATCGTGCCGTTGACCTCGCCGTTCTCCAGCGGAAAGCCGGCCTCGTCGAGCACGGTCGTCTGCAGGAAAACACGGTCGCCCACCTTGGGCGTCTCAGGCGTGTAGCTCAGCCGGACACCCTCCTTCTCGGCGAGGTGCCGCTTGTGCGCCATCCAGCGGGCGACCTGGCTCCAGAATCGGTAGTGAAACTTGTCCTCGACGCCGCGCCGCCAACGCCACGCGCTGTCGGTGCCCATGAAAAGCACCTTGCCGCGACCGGCACTCCGGATGGTTAGCAGCGGGATGCGGCCGAACTGGTTGCGCAACTCCGAGTGCACGGCGAGCACCTCGCTGCCCGGGCGGCTCTTGGTCACGCCAGTGGACCAGTAAAAACCGGGGAGCATTTTCCAAATCTGGTCGTTTACCATCTCGTCGGCGTCGAAGCGCGTGAGCAGGTGGCCGCGTCCACGGCTCGAGAGCGTGAGCACCGACTCGTTTTGCAGACCCACGCCGGTGGGCTTGGTGTCGTCGAGCACGACCGGCATCAGTTCCTTCAGCGGGCTGTCCATCAGCGAGAGATGATTGCCACGCCGGCCGGGCATGAAGACCAGCCCGCTGCCCTGCTGCTCGACGAGGCCCTTGATCAGCCCGGCGTCCTTCGCGCTCAACTGCCCCCTACCGACGCCGACGTCGCCGAGGAAAACCACGTCGTAGCGCGAGAGCATCTCGCGCGAACCGGGGAAGGTAGACAGGTAGTCGCGCCCGCCGCCGGCGCCGATGTTCGGGTGAAACAGCATGCAGTTCAGTTCCACACCGGGGTCTCGTGCGAGGGCGTTTCGCAGGAAGCGGTATTCCCAGCGCGGCTGCGAATCGACGACCAGCACACTCAGCTTGACCACGCGCACGGCGATGTGAAACGACGCGGAGTTATTGTCCTTTAGCTCCTCGTCTTTCTCGATCGCGAACTCGAGTCGCAGGTCGAACTCGCCGACCTCGCGCGGGTACCACATGATTGAGTCGCGAAACCGGCTGTTCGCCCGGAGGGTGATTTTTTTTGTGGCCAACTGCTCGGAGCTGTCCATAAGCCGCACTTGGGTGGCGACGTCCCGCGGAAGATGGCTCTGCACCGTGTACGGGATGGCGATCTGCTCACCGAACAACCCGTACGCCGGGGCCGCGACTTCCTCCATCGCGAGGTCAGGGATCGGTTCGTCCCGCCCGGTGACAACGCTGTACACCGGGATGCCCTCGTCGCGGTAGCGCGTGGCCACGCCGATGGGGGAGGGGCCAAGGTTCCAGTCGCCGTCGCTCAACAGCAGCACCGCCTTGAGGTTGCTCTGCTGCTTGAGCACCGAGTCAAGCGCGCCGCTCAGGTCGGTGCCGATTTCGCGCGCCTGGCCAGGCGCGTTTGTCGCGCCCGAGTCCGGCGGCACGGCGAACGCCCCGGCCAACACCTCGGAGTCGGCCTCGAGCGGTGTCCAATAGGAGCGTCTGGTCTGCGACTTGATCCAGGCGGTCCGGGTGACGATGTTGTTCGTGCTGATGACGTCGCGCGTCTGCATACTGCCTGAGGCGTCGTTGAGGATGACGACCTGAGGCGGATCGGTTCGCTGGATGAGCCTGACAAACTCCGGCCGCAGCAACGTGAATGCCAGCATCGCCATCGTTACGAATCGGAGCCCCTCGAGCAGGGCCACCCTGCCGCGCCGGCCGTTGCGCTGCCAGTTCCCCCAGCCAAGCCAGGCGGCCAGCGCCAGCACGCCGATCCCGGCGAGGAGAAGCATCAGTGAAGCTGCGAACGACCAGTGGATCATGCGACGGCGGGTTGAGGTCTGGGCGGTGCGTCTTCAGTCATCAGGCTTGGCCGGATGAGCCACGCCTCGACCAGCAGCGCGAGCAGCATCATGAAGAGAAACAGCCGCCAGATTTCGCCCTGCAATGCCGTGTCGTCGCGTTGTGCCTGGAACAATTGAAACGGCAACGTGCCGAACAGCCCGGCAACAGCCCCGTCCTCGACTTGCCCCGGCTCATTTTCGGCGGCGGGCCGGTTGACCACCAGCCAGCGGTCGCCGGACTGGTACACACCGGCCTGTGTCTGCACGTCGCCGCGTTGGCCGGTCTCCGCGGACGTCCACTCGAGTTGCAAATCGCCCGCGCCGACTTGGCCACACTCGGCGACCGAGTCGCGCTGCAGCCGCCGGCTTCCGGCGGCAAGCAGGCGCTGAAGCATCGGCACGACCACCAGGCCGTCGCCCATCTCCGACCAGGCGAGCAACGGCAGGGTGGCACAAAAATACACCTCACCTTGGCCAAGTGACCTGCGGACGAGCAGCGCTTGGCCGTCGTCGAACGCCGCCAGTACTGCCGCCTGGCCAATGACCTGTTGCCGCTGCCGTACACCGAGCTTGGCCAATGGCAGCAGCAGCCCTTCGTCGGTGTTGGCCAGCGGCCCCTGATCCTCGTCCCAGCGGCCAACCGCAAAACCGGCGTCGCCGCCGGTTTGTTTTTCGCCCCAGCCCAAGCCGGTGAAACGCGCCGTGCCCGGCTGGCCCGGCGGGAAGAAAATGACGCGGCCGCCCTCGTCGGCGAATCGTTGCAGCGCGTTGGCCATCTCGCCCTCCGGCAGCGGCGCCTGCCAGACAACGAGCGTGGCATTGCGCAGGTCGGCCGGGGTCACGTCGACCGGCGCGTGGCGCCTGGCCGGTGTGCGTCCCGACTGTCCGGCGACCGATGCGGCCGCCTGCCACAACGGGCTAAGCGCACTCCCAGTGACGACCAGGGCGGCCGGTGGATGATCGTCGCTGTATCGGTAGTAAGTGACGTTATCGCGCGGATTGCCGTCGGCCGACAGCTCGAGTTTGCCCCAGCCGCCCGCTTGGTCGCCGACGGCGATGCGATGCCGCCAGCGGGTGGATTGGCCGGTGACCCGGGCCTCTAGCTCGGTGGCGACGCCGTTAAGCGTGCGGGTGATCGTCGCGGTGCCGGCGATGGCCTCCCTGCGGTTCAGGTCGACGGCAAGGCGCACTTCGCCGCCGCCGGTGCCTTGTTGGCGGGAGAGTTGCGCGACGGAGATCGAGGCGTTGCCGGGCGACTTCTGTGTGGTGGCGAGCAGACGGACGCGCACCTTCTGCGGCAGCGAGTCGAACGCCGTGACGAGGGCTTCCCAGCGCGGATCATTCGGTTGCCAGTTGCTGGCCTGCAGGTCGGAGGCGATCCAAATCTCGGCGGTGCCGGCCTCGTTCTCGATTAGCCAGTCGAGCGCGGTCTGCAGCATGGCGGGAAGATCAGCGGCGGTGTCGGTCGCCCGCGTATCGGGCAGCCTGGGCAGCGACGCGGCAGTGGTAATTTCTCGCGCCTGTCGCGTGGCACTGTCAAGCAACACGAGATGGCTGGCATGCTCGAACTCCCCGGCGGCATCGGCGAGCATCTTTAGCGCGTATTCACGGCGTGACTCGTCCGCACCGGCGATGCGCGACTCCATGCTGGCGGAGCGGTCGATGAGCAGCAGGATGGCATCCGGCGCGGCAGCCAGCGCCCAGCCAAGCCAGCCGCCGATAAGCGGCCGGGCGAGGAACAGCAGCAGCGTCAGCACGGCGAGAATGCGCATGAGCAGGATGAGCAGGTTGCGCAGCCGGGCGTGGCTGGTGGAGTGGCGCGTGGCGGCGAGGAGAAACTGCATCGCCGCCCACTGCCTCGGCCGGTGCCGCATGCGGTTGATCAGGTGAATGATCACCGGCAGCAGCAGGAGGGGTAGCCCCCACAGGATGAGCGGCTGGAGAAAGGTCATGCTCGGGTGGCGTGCCGCGCGCGCTCGGCGAGGAAATCGGCCAGCACCTCGTCATACGGTTGGTCCATTGTCACGCGGCGGTAGTCGGCGTTAAATTCGTGGCAGTCATCCCGCAGCTTCCCGAGGAAGCGCTTGAGCTGGGCCTGGTACTCGGCGCGGACGGTGGCCGGCTCGGTGACGACCGACTGCGAGCCTTCCATGTCCACGAACCGCACCGGCCGGTCGAACTCGAACTCCAGCTCGAGCGGGTCGAGCAGGTGAAACAGCGCGAGGTCGTGTTTCTGAAAACGCAGATGCTGCAGCGCGTCGCGCAGTTCGGCGCCGTCGCAAAAACAGTCGGACAGGATGACGACGAGCGCCCGGCGGCGGGCCTTTTCGGCCAGCTCGTGCAGCATCGGGACGAGATGCGTCCCGCCGGCGGGCTGCGCTTGGCCAAGCGCGTCGAGGATGACCTGCAGGTGGGAGGCGTTGCGACGCGGCGGGATCTCGGGTGTGCTTTTGTCCGTAACGTGCAACAGCCCGGCAGCGTCGCCTTGGTTGATGATGAGGTAGCTTAGCGTGGCAGCGAGGCGCTTGGCGTAGTCGAGTCGGGAGCCGTGTTCGCCCGCGAACCCCATCGAGCCACTGCAGTCGAGCACGACGTAGCAGCGCAGGTTGGTCTCGGCCTCGAATTCCTTGAGGTAGTAGCGGTCGGTGCGGGCAAAGACGCGCCAGTCGAGCCGCCGGATGTCGTCGCCAGGGACGTAGTTGCGGTACTCGGCGAACTCGACGCTGGAGCCGCGGTGCGGGCTGCGGTGGTGGCCGGAGACGCTGCCCTCCATCGGGAAGCGCGCCAGCAGCGGTTGGCCCATGAGCCGCCCGACGACGTCGGCCTCGATCAGCGGTTGCGTGCTCGGCTCAGGCACTGGCGTCGCGGAATTGGTCGAGCAACTGGTCGATGATGACGGTGCTGTTCATTCCCTCGGCCTGTGCCTGGAAGTTGGTGATGATGCGGTGCCTCAGCACGGGATGGGCAACCGCCTCGAGATCCTCCTGCCGCACGAGGTAGCTGCCGTGCAGCACCGCGCGCGCCTTGGCACCACGAATGAGGTATTGGACGGCGCGCGGCCCAGCGCCCCACGAGACGAGTTTCTGGCAGAAGTCCGGTGCGTCGCCGGAGGCGGGGCGGGTGGCGCGGACGATGTCCACCGCGAGATCGTAAATATGATCCGGCACCGGCACTCGTTCGACCAGTTCTTGGTATTTCAGGATCTGTTCGCCGGTGACTTGGGGCGTGATTTCCCTCGTTGCAGCGCCGGTGGTCTCGCGAGCGATGCGGCGTTCCTCGTCGCGGTTTGGGTACTCGACCTCCACGAAAAACATGAAGCGGTCGAGCTGCGCCTCAGGCAGCGAGTAGGTACCCTCCTGCTCGATGGGGTTCTGCGTCGCCAGCACGAAGAACGGCTCGGGCAACGGCATGATGCGGCCTGAGACGGTGACGTGATGCTCCTGCATCGCCTCGAGCAGGGCGGACTGCGTCTTGGGTGGGGTGCGGTTGATTTCGTCGGCGAGAATGATGTTGGCGAAGATTGGCCCCTTGACGAACTCGAACTCGCGCCGACCCTCGACGGTCTCCTGCAGGATGTCGGTGCCGGTGATGTCGGACGGCATCAGGTCGGGCGTGAACTGGATGCGGTTGAAGTCGAGCGACATCACTTTTGAGAGTGAGTTGACCATGAGCGTCTTGGCCAGGCCGGGCACGCCCATGAGCAGCGCGTGGCCGCGAGAGAGAACGCAGATCAGGAGTCGCTCGACGACCTCGTCCTGGCCGATGATGACCTTGGCCATCTCGGCTTTCATGCGGTCGTGGGTTGCGCGCAGCTCGTCGATCACAATGACGTCGCTGTCGCTGGGAGTGTCCGGACCGTTGCTGGCGGCGGCCGGTTCAGATTCGATGACGTGTGCGGATTCGGGCATCTGGCGAAAAACGGGTAGTGAACGGTTTCAGCAAAGGCGGGTCAATGATTGATTGGTCGGCGTCGTTTACTTGACGAGTCGCCGGGCGAACGCCGCACTGCCCCGGCCAAACGAGGTGATATTGAAAAACTCCCAGCCGTCCCCGCCGAACTGGTTCATTTCCTCCTCGAGCGCGACGCGGCTGTCGCCAAAGATCGACATGTATTCCCACTTGGGCTTGGACGCCGGTTGTCTGGCCTTGGCTGCGGCGGTTTGCAGGGCGAGCAACCGCTCGAGCAGATCATTCGCCGCACCGGTGGCGGCAGCCTGTTTCCCCGCGGCCTTGGCTTGGGCGGCGAGTTGGTCGGCCAGCGACTCGACAGCGGCATTGAGGTCGCCCAACTGTTTCGTGGCGGTTTTGAGCGACTTGTCCTTGGCGTCGCCCTCGCTGGCTTTATGCAACTTGGCCAAGTCGCCGGATACCTTGGCCAAGCCGGCGATCACCTGGTCAAGCCGCTCCAGTACCGGGCCAAGGACCGGCGCGGCGGCCGGGGCGTCTTCCTGCGCTTGGCCAAGCGAAGGTTGGGAGAGGCCGCCCAGGGCCAGGCCAAGGCAGGCAAGAGATTGAATCAATCGTTTCATGTCGAACGAAAATCGAGTGGCGGGAGCGTAAGCCAAGCCCCAAGCCGGTGCAAGACCGGCCGAAACAGCCGATTTCGCTGGCCGATCTGGCCGTGACCGTATAAACGGTGCGCGGCCAATGTTCAGGACTCTTAGCCGTTTTTTCCTTTGCCTTCCATTGTGGTGGATCGTTTCCGCCCACGCTGGGCCGGAGTTGCCGATCTGGGCGGCGGCCAGTTGGCGAAACGACATCGAGACGGTCAAGGCCCACATCGCTGACGGCACAAACATCGACACGGTGGACGACTGGACCGGCAAGACAGCGCTGCACTACGCTGCCGAGTACGGCCACCTTGAAATTGTCGAGTTGCTGCTGGCCAACGGCGCGGACGTCAACCGCCGCGACGATGATCAGGCCACGCCGCTCTACTTCGCGGCGGTCGGCGGCTTTGAGGAGGTGGCCCGGCTGCTGCTGGCTTACGGCGCAGACATCAACGCGCGCGACGAGGCAAGGGAGACGCCGATGGATGGCGCAGTGTTCTTCGGCCACATGAACGTGGCCGATCTTTTTCAGAGCTTTATGGCGATCGTTGACTACAGTATGGGCGACCGTTTTCGGCTGGAAGCAACTGCATTGACATCCGGATTGTACGGTTTTCTCAACAAGAAAAAGAGGGTCGAGTCGCGCCTGTTTCAGGTTGAGGCCTCATTTGACCTGGTCAATTGGAGGACGGCAAAAGTGTTCGATACCGGAAAAGCGCCGTTCATTTTCAAGGACTCCAAAATTATAAAGTACGGTCAGAGGTTTTTTCGCCTGCGGCCTTACGTGATCCCCTTGGAACCACCTTTCAATCGAATCGACCCTTATTATGAGTTGTTTCAGGCCCCTCAAATTGAAGGAAATCTCGATGGACAAGCTCATGAATTATTTACATATGTATATAATCCCGGTTTCGAGGTGGTCTCCGAGGGGCAGCGAGGCCAGAGCACCTATCTTTCTGGTCAACTAACTTATGCTCAATTTGCAGAGTATAATGGAGGCGTCTGGAATGGTCTAACAGATCACTCGGTTTCAATTGGACTCGGCTGGAACCGGGAAGGTATCCGTCTTATTGTTGTTGTTGAAGACGACGTGCATCATCACACCAAGGAGGAGGCTGATCAGGGAGATGCTGTGCGTCTTTTGTTTACCGATGCCAATCGAGAGGAGGTTAAGAGCGAGTATTTGTTTGCCTTGGCGGAACCCTATAGAGGGGATGATTACCTATACCAAAAAGGAATGCTGGGAGACACGGTTAAAGGGTCAAGGGTCGGGTATGCAGAACAGATTTCCGGCGAAGGCAACTTTGACGTTGTAATGTTTCGCACACAAAAGACGATTGATCCTCACACCGGCACGACCATTTATGAGATGTTGTTTTCGCCTGAAGCAATCGGTTTGGAGAGTCTCTGGAAAAACGTCAAGTTCGGTCTCGGAGTTGCGGTGATTGACAGCGACCCGGATGCACCCGGTCTGAAGGGTTGGTCTGGCTGGGGGCCGGAAAGTGTCGTATTGGAGGCGAATCCAGCTGAAACAGCCCTGGTAACGCTTGATGGGAACAGAGGCGGGAACGGTGGCGAGTGAAAACGGGTATCTGCACGAACTTTAGTGGGCGCAACACGGTTTGGGAAAAACCGATTGACTTGGGCAGGTGCCACCGTTAGTTTCCCGCTCGATGGCGAGTTTTAGCCTACAACGACTGCTGCTGGGACTGGCGCTTCTTCGAGGTGTCAGGGCGGTTGTGGTTTAAACTTGTTACTAAGACTTTTGTAAACCCCGCTGCCAGGAGGCAACGGGGTTTTTTGTTGAATCACCAGAACCGAGAGATAATGACATGAAAAAAAAACGGATCATCATTTTTGACACGACCCTCCGCGATGGCGAGCAATGCCCCGGCGCGTCGATGACGCTGCGCGAGAAACTTGAGGTTGCGCGGCAACTGGCCCGGCTGAAGGTGGACGTGATCGAGGGCGGTTTCCCGGTGATCAGCGATGGCGACTTCACCGCAGTCAACACCATCGCTCGGGAGATCAAGGGCCCGACCGTCGCCGGCCTGGCCCGCTGCGTGACAAGGGACATTGAGGCGGCCGGCAAGGCGGTTGCGCCGGCCGGCAAAAAGGGGCGCATTCACGTGTTTCTCGCTACGTCAAAACTGCACCGCGAGTTCAAGCTCGGCAAGGCGCAGAGCCAGATCATCAAGCTCGCCGTCGATGGCGTGAAGCGCGCCCGCAAGCTCGTTGCCGATGTCGAGTTCTCACCCGAGGACGCCTCCCGCACCGAACCGGATTTTCTCGTTGAGGTCTGCCAGGCGGCCGTTGATGCTGGTGCCACGACCCTGAATATCCCCGATACCGTCGGCTGGGCCGTGCCGGGGCAGTTTGCCGAGTTGATCAGGCACCTTCACGACTCCGTGCCGGAATTTCGATCCGGCAAGGCGATCATCAGCGTGCATTGCCACAACGACCTTGGCCTCGCCGTGGCCAACTCGCTCGCCGCCGTCGAGGCCGGCGCGCGGCAGGTCGAGTGCACCGTCAACGGCATCGGCGAACGGGCCGGCAACGCCGCGCTCGAGGAGGTCGTCATGGCGTTCAAGACCCGTAACGACGTTTACTCCGGCTACACCTGCGGCGTGGCGGCGAAGCAGATCGTGAAGGCCTCCAAGCTGGTCGCGCGCATGAGCGGCCTGCCGGTGCAGCGCAGCAAGGCGATCGTCGGCGAGAACGCTTTCGCGCACTCCAGCGGCATTCACCAGGACGGCATCATCAAGAAACGCGAGACGTACGAGATCATGGATCCGGAGGAGGTCGGCTGGGGCCAGACCGAGCTGCCGTTGACCAAGCACAGCGGCCGCGCCGCGATGGCCATGCGTCTCCGGCATCTTGGCTTCAAGCTGACCGACGAGGAGGTTACCAACGTCTTCAGCCGCTTCAAAGAGGTTGGTGACAAGAAGAAATTCGTATACGACGACGACCTCGGCGCATTGGTCGACGGCCAGATGACCAAGGTGCCCGAGACGTGGGTGATGGAGTACCTCAACGTCACCAGCGGCAACCACACCGTTCCCACCGCCACCGTGCGTCTAAGGAAGGCCGCCACCGGCCGATCCAAAAAAGAAACCGTGCTCGAGGACGCCGGCGTGGGCGACGGCCCGGTGGACGCCGCGCTGAAGGCGATCGACCGTCTTACCGAGACGTCCGGGCGCCTGAAGGATTACGCCATCCGCGCCGTGTCACAGGGCAAGGACGCGCTGGGCGAGGTGAGTGTGAAGGTCGATTTCGGCGACGGCGACCTTGTCACCGGCAAGGGCGCGAGCACCGACATCATTGAGGCTAGCGCGAAGGCCTACCTGAACGCCGTCAACCGCAACCTCAACAACGGCCGCCGTAAGAAAAAGCTCCGCAAGGCCAGCGGTCAGCCGTAGGGATCGAAGCTTTGTAGGTTCCATTCCTCGACGAGGTCGGGGTTGATCTCGTCGAGGAAGCGTGAGCGCTGCTGCATCGCCTCGCCGCCGGAGCCGTGCATGAAGCGAAGCAGCGGGTAGCTCAGGTACAGCTCCGTCTTGGCGCGGGTGACGGCGACGTAAAAGAGCCGCCGCTCCTCCTCTTCACCGTCGGGGCTCTCGATCGCGCGGCTCGACGGAAACAATCCGTCGCATAGCATCATCACGAACACCGCGTCAAACTCCAGCCCCTTGGCCTGATGAATGGTCGAGAGCCGGATTTGCTCCGGGTCGGGGTTGCTCTCGCGCTTCGTGTCAGTGTCGAGGTTGGTCAGCAGCGCCACTTCGCTGAGGAACGCCTCGGTCGTTTCGTACTGCTCGGCGAAGCCGGCGACCTGCTCGAGATCCTCCAGTCGTGAGTAGTAGTTCGGGAACTTCTCCTGCAAATAATCCTCGTACCCGGCGACGACGACCATGCGGATCAGGTGCCCCGGCCCCTTGGCCTGTTCCTCCTCCAGTTGGCCAAGTGTCTCGGCGAACTGCTCCCAGCCAAGCGCGGCCTTCTTTGGCGCCTGGCCGGCGATGTCGCGCAGCGCCTTGGCCAAGCTTGGCCCCTTGGCCAGGTGCGCGGTGAACGTCGCCCACAGCTTGGCCGCCGACTTGGCCCCGACGCCCGGCAGCAGCAGCACGATGCGCTTGAACGCCAGCTCGTCGCCGGGATTGACGAGGAGCTTCAGGTACGCGGCGACGTCCTTGACATGCGCCTGTTCAAAAAACCGGATGCCGCTCGTGAGCACGAACGGAATGTTGCGCCGCGTGAACTCGAGTTGCAGCTCCAGCGCGTGAAAGTGCGATCGGTACAGCACGGCCATACCCTCCAGCGCCATGCCCTCGTCGCGCAATTCGAGCGCGCGCTGGGCGATGAACTCCGCCTGCTGGTTGGCGTCGTTGCAGCAGACGAGCGCCGGTTTCATGCCGGAGTCGCGCACCGGCGCGAGCACCTTTTCGAACTGCTGCGGGTTGCCGGCGATGACAGCGTTGGCGCAGTCGAGAATCTCCGGTGTGCTGCGGTAGTTTGTCTCGATCTTGAACACCTGCGTACCCTTGTGGCGTTCGGGGAACTCGAGCACGTTGTGGAAATTCGCGCCCCGCCATGAGTAGATGCTCTGCGAATCGTCGCCGACCGCCATGATGTTGTGATGCCGCCCGCCGAGCAGGTCGATCAGTTCGCACTGCACCTGGTTCGTGTCCTGGTATTCGTCGACGAGAATGAACTGGAACCGCGCCTGGAACGACTCGCGCGCCTCACTGTTTTCGCGCAGCAAGCGCAGCCACTGGGTGAGCAGGTCGTCGAAGTCCATCACGCCGTTGGCCCGCTTGCGCCTGGCGTAGGCGGCGTGCGCCCGGGCGATTTCGTCGGTGAGGCTCTCGAAATAGGAGTAGCGCTCCTCCATCACCTGGCCAAGCGGCAGGCCGGTGTTGAGCGACATCGACAGGATGTCGCACACCAGGTCCGGCTTGGGGAAACGCGCCGCCTTGGTGTCAATGCCGGCATCGGCGATCGCCGCGCTCATCAGGGCCTTGGCATCATCGCGGTCCATGATCGTGAATGACGGTGGATAGCCGACCGCCTCCGCATGCCGCCGCAACACCCGGTGGCCGACCGAGTGGAACGTCCCTCCCCAGAGCCCGGCCGTGTCGCCGCCAATCAACTCCTGTACGCGGTCCATCATCTCGCGCGCGGCCTTGTTGGTGAACGTCAGCAACAGGATGCGGTCCACCGGGATCCCCTGCTCAAGCAGATACGCCACACGATAGGTCAGCGTTCGCGTCTTGCCCGCTCCGGCTCCTGCCAGCACCAGCGCCGGCCCGGGCGTGGCCGTGACAGCCGCGAGCTGCTGCGCGTTGAGCTCCGCCTCGTAGTCGATGTTGAGCTCGACCGGCGCGCGGAAAGACTTGAGGGCGTACTCCCTTGGCACGCGCCCATTCAAACGGCCAAGCGCTTGGCCAAGCGAGACTATTTTGGTGAGTTCCTGGCCAAGCGGAGGTTTATGAGGCCAGGCTGGTGAACGGCGCCCACGGCAGGTTACGCACGACGGCGTAAATCAACATCCCGACGACCAGGCCGATGACCAGCCAGACGTTCGCGAACAGGGTGCGGAATGGCTCCGCCAGTGTTGCCGAGCGGATGTATCGGCCGAAGTCGGTCACGCCCATCCCGAGGAGGCACAGGATTCCTGGGTTGAGCCGAAGCGCCTCAAGCACGTTTCCATGTGTCAACTGATACAGCGCCCGTGAGGAGCCGCAACCGGGACAGGAGTAGCCGGTCGCCATATGAAAGGCGCACTTGGGAAAGAAGGTTTGCTTGCTTGGGTCGAGGAAGAACAGTGCCACCGCGCCACCCAGCGCGATCACCGGGATGCCGATAATGATCGTGAGGTGCTTTGAGGACATGAATCGTTCTGCCGGTGTTGCCGGTCAGAAGGGCCCGAACTGGGACGAAAACAGGACGATCATCAAGATGAACACGATGCAGAAAAACGCCCCGCCTAGAATTCCAATCCACGCATGAACGGTTCCCTTGGCTTCCGGGTTGGCCTTGACTTTTTTGAGTCCAATGATACCGAGGATCAACGCTGGAAGGGCCAGCACGAAACCGGCCGGGGGACACAACAAGCCAAGTCCGCTGAATACGGCGAGGTAGTATCCCACCAACGCCGGGGTGTTCTTGTACGGGATCAACGTCGATACGCCGCCGTCCTCCTTTGGCGCGGTTGCTGGCAGATCCGGCGCAGATTGAAACTCGGGCAGGGTGCCCAGCGGCGCCCACTCGCCGGAGTCATCCACCTGCACCAATGTCTCGCGAGTGCATCGGTTTTGAGCGATCCACTGTTGCAACTCCTCTGTGCTGACCGGCCCGTACTCGGCACCGTCCGTTCCCTTGATTTTGTATTGCTGACTCATGGCTTAAACGTGTCAAATCTCAACGCCTTGGGAGCGTAGGTAGTCCTTAACCTCTGGGTCGTTCAGGAAAACCAGATTGATGATGCCCATGGTCAGGTTGAGTCCATCGCAGCAGATGATATTGATGATCTGCATAATCGCGATTGACTTGGCAGAGGTATAAGCCGGGGCTGGGTTGGTACCCAGCATTTGGCTGCCCTTGATAATGGCCATGATGCCGAAAATCAGCGAGTAAATGGGGCAAACAATAAAAATGCACCCGATGCCTAAAGTTGCCAATCCTAGAATAGGCAAGTAAAACAAAGTAACCATTATCGCCACAAGGATAGCGCCGATTCCCCCCACCAAAGTCATAATGGAGATAGCTTGGATTTTCCCGGGTTTTTTTATCGGTTGGCCTCCGGGAGTCGCCGCTGCGACAGGTGCGGCCGCAGGTATCGTGGGTGGAGTGGATGGCACCGGAGACTCCGCCGCTTGGCGGCAAATGTAGCTGAGTTCCTCGATTTGGTTCAATGGGAGCCATTCGCCGTCGGGTTTTTTTCGGACCAGCGAGTTGCCGTCTATCCGACCGCCTTTCGCCCATTCGAGAATATTTCCCTCGTCCACGGGACCATAAACTTTACCGTCTTCTGCTTTGAGTTCGTACATGATTATTTCCTCTGTGGAAGAATTGTAACAAGGATTAATGATCGGTCAACTCTTCCAGTTTGCGTCCGGCCAGGCCGTCGTCGATAACCGAGGCGGCCAGATCCCAGCCCTCAAGCGCCGAGGCGGTCCTGGCGGCGACGAACAGCGCGTGGCCGGCGTTGAGTAGCACGGCGTCGCGTCGCGGGCCGCGATCGTCACCGGCGAGGATGGCCCGGATCATCGCTGCGTTTTCCCCGGCGTCCCCGCCCTTCAGGTCGTCAAGCGTGGCCGGTTGCAGCGGGAACAGGCTCGGCTCGTCGCGGCTCACGCTGAAGCCGCGATCCTGATAAAACTCCGCGATGGTGTTTTCGCCGAGGGTCGAGAGTTCGTCCATCGCGCCCTCGCCAGCCTTGCCGTTCACAACCATGCCGCGGCGGATGCCGATCGACTGCAGCACGCGGCCGATCGGTTCGCACAACTCGCCATTGGGCACGCCGATGAGCTGCGCCGTCGGTCGGGCCGGGTTGAGCAACGGGCCGAGAAAGTTGAACACCGTCCGCTGGCCCTGGTCGGCGCACAGTTTGCGTGC
>MPMB02001585.1_pt1 | contig 19973 bp, 15 predicted proteins | sample 1617371 | NCBI WGS metagenome assembly MPMB02 (sample SAMN05944808, study PRJNA350692) | marine metagenome | biome: marine; feature: ODZ; material: water; isolation source: 300 m water sample filtered on 0.2 um supor filter | place: Pacific Ocean | collected 2012-04-08 | depth 300m m
CACGGAGGACACGCACCACATTTTGCACACGCTGCGCTGGGGTTTCGATGGGAGGTTGTACTTCAACCAGTCGATCTACATTCGCACGCACATGGAGACACCGCACGAGGTGTTGCGGCTCGAGAGCGGTGGCGTGTGGCGGTTGCGTCCCGAGACACTCAAGGCCGAGATTTTCCTGCGTGGTTTCTGCAATCCGTGGGGGCATCACTACGACCAGTTCGGCCAGTCGTTCGTAACCGATGGCGCCGGGGGTCAGGGTCTCAGTTACGGTGTGCCAGGCGCGATGTACTTCACCTATGCCCGCGCGCCCCGGTTACTCGACAGCGTGAGTCCGGGGCGTTATCCGAAATTTTGCGGGCTGGAGCTTGTCCGCAGTTCGCATTTTCCGGACGACTGGCAGGGCGACGCAATCACCTGTGACTTTCGAGCGCACCGCATCGTTCGGTTCAAGATCAGTGACAAGGGCTCGAGCTACGTCACGCAGGAGATGCCGGACGTGTTGCGCTCGGGCAGCGTTCATTTCCGACCCATCGACATCAAGTTTGGCCCCGACGGCGCACTCTACATTGCCGACTGGTCGAACCCGATCATCCAGCACGGCGAGGTCGATTTCCGCGATGAACGCCGCGACCACGTTCACGGCCGCATTTGGCGTGTGGCGTTCAAGGATCGGCCGCTCGTCAGGAAGACCGACCTTACCCAGCTCGACAACGGCGCCCTTTTGGCCAGACTTACTTCTCCCAACGGTTTTGACCGTGAGAAAACCCGGCGCATGCTCAAGGAGCGGGGCGCGGACAGCGTGTTGTCCGACCTGGAGCAATGGGCGATCAAGCAGACCGGAGAGCAGGCGCTACTCGAGGCGCTTTGGGTTTACCAGGGATTGGATGTCGTCAATAAACCGCTGCTCGACAGGCTGCTTGAGGCTAAGGACGGCCGAGTGCGCACTGCGGCTGTACAGGTGCTGGACGAGTGGGCGAATCGTATCGCCGATGCCGAGGCGCGCTTCGCCAAGCGGATCGCCGATGAGCATCCAAGGCCGCGCTTGGCGGCCCTACGCGCCATCACCCGCAAGCCGACTGAAAAGTCGGTGAGCGCCGCGTTGAGCGTGCTCGACAAGCCGACCGACAACTATCTCGATTACGCCGCTTGGCTCAGCATGAACGACATTGAGGAGTCTTGGCTGGCCATGGTGCGCGCCGACCGCTGGAATCCAGACGGCCGCGAAAACCAACTTGAGTTTGCGCTCAAGTCGATGTCTGCCGAGAAGGCCAGCGACGTGCTCGGCTTGTTCCTCAAGGGCAAGACCATTCCCGAGGACGGTTCGTGGATCGAGATCATCGCCCGCGCCGGGACGGCGATCGAGTTGAAGCAACTGCACGCTCAGCTTACCGGTGGTACGTTGTCAACTGGCGGGCAGGTGCGCGCACTCAACGCGCTCAGTCATGCCTCGCGCCTGCGGAATCTCAGGCCAGGCGTTCAAAAGGAGAGTGTTGCCGAATTCTTCGCGAGCGGGGACCAGGCCGTGCAGGTGGCCTCGCTTGGCCTGGCCGGCACGTGGAAGGGGCTCGGGGCAAAATATGATGGCTTGGTCGAACTCGCCAGTGGCAGAAAAACTGCGACTCCGGTCCGGCAGGCTGCGATCAATGCCATCCGCGAAATCGGCGGCGCCAAGGCCGTCCAGGTACTCAAGCCCCTTGGCCAGGAGAAGCGGAACACTGAAGCACGACACATGGCCGTCACTGCGTTGGCCGTCTTGGATATCAACGAGGCGGCGCCGTTGGCCATCGAGGCACTAGACGACTGCAAAACCGAGGCGGCGGCGCTCAATCTCTGGCGTGCATTGCTGGGCGTGAAGAATGCCGAGAGCGCGCTGGCCAAGACGTTGCCCCGGAAAAGATTCTCCAAAGTGGCCGCCAAGGCTGGGCTGCGCGCGATCCGTGAGGGAGGACGAAGCCTCCAGTCATTGGCGTTGGCGTTGCCGAGTAGTGCCGGGTTGAAGGATGAGGATATCACCCTGTCGAGGAGTGAGATTCGCGCGCTGACCAAGGCGGTCGAGCAGAGCGGCGATCCCGCCCGTGGTGAGTTGGTGTACCGCAAACTTGAGTTGGGCTGCGTGGTTTGCCACGCCATTGGCGGTGCGGGCGGCAGGGTCGGGCCAGACCTGACCTCCATTGGCGCCAGTGCGCCGCTCGATTACCTCGTCGAGTCGCTGTACTACCCGAACCGGAAAATCAAGGAGGGCTACCACTCGCTTGTCGTCGAGACGAGGGACAATCAGGTTTTGTTTGGAATGCTCGAGCGTGAGGATGACACGCAGTTGATCCTTCGCAATGTCGCCAACCAGTCAACCGCCGTTGCCAAGGCGAATGTTCGCAAGCGCACGCAGGGTAACTCGCTCATGCCATCCGGGCTGATCGAGCGCCTGGAGCGACAGGACCAGATCGACCTGTTTAGTTTCATGAGCCGACTGGGCAAGCCAGGCGCGTTCGATGCGTCGAAGGGCAACGTCGCCCGCTTGTGGCGACTGCGTGCGGCGAACCATCGCGACCAGCAGTTTGGAGACGACCGGATCGCGGACGGGGGGATCAACCGCAAACGCTGGCTGGCGGTCAACTCGCTCGTCGACGGCCGCCTGACTGATGACATGCTCAAAAAGGGGACCAACGCCGGCCAATGGATCGGGGTGATCGGCGTATACGCGGGGACGGAATTTGAAGTCGCACAGGCTGGCGAAGTGACGTTGCAACTTGACGGCGTTGACGGTGCCAAGGTCTGGATCGACGGCGGGGTGGTAAAAGCCACCGGCGAGATCAAAACCCGCCTGGCCGCCGGCAAACACTCTCTGGTGTTGCGCTTCGACCCGAAGGCGCTGCCCACGGCCGTCAAGGCCTCAACCTCGCAGGGTACCTTCCTCGTCGACTGATCCATGCTGAAAAAAGCCACCAAAGCCAGGGCCAATCGCGCGGCTGGGAAGCGGGTGGCCATCGTCGCATCCCGTTACAACGCGCGTTATGTCAACTCGATGCTGCGCGCCGCCCAGGCGGAACTGGCCAGGGCCAAGGTGGCGGCGGAAGTCGTGCGGGTGCCGGGTGCGTTCGAGATTCCGGCGGTGGCGTCGGCTTTGGCCAGGCGCTTGGCCAAGCCTGTCGATGCGATTCTCTGCCTGGGCGTCATCCTCCGCGGCGAGACCACCCATGCGGAGCATATCGGCCAGGCGGTGAGCGGAGCCCTGGCGCAGATCCAGATCGGGCATTCACTGCCGGTGATCCACGAGGTGTTGTTGCTCGAAAATAAAGAGCAGGCCCGGAAGCGATGCCTCGACGCCCGGCACAACCGGGGCATTGAGGCCGCCCGGACGGCCATCGAGATGACACGCGTCATGCGGCGGCTTGGAGCGTAAGAATCTTGCCGCTTGGCCGGTGGCTCCGTAGGTTGTGCCGCGCATGGTCATTGCACCTTCCATTCTCGCGGGGGACTTCAGCAAGTTCGCCCGCGAGCTCAAGAGGGTCGAGAAAAGCGGAACGGATTGGGTTCACTTGGATGTCATGGACGGGCACTTCGTCCCCAACCTGACGTTCGGCCCTCAGGTCGTTGCCAACGTCCGTCCCCACTCCAGTCTTTTCTTCGACACGCACCTCATGTGCTCCAAGCCTGAAATACTGCTCGAGCCATTCGCCGAGGCTGGATCCGACCTGCTCACGGTGCATGTTGAGTTGGAGGATAGTGTCTCGTCGCTGCTCTGGAAAATCCGTTCGCTCAAGAAACAGGTCGGCTTGGCCATCAACCCACCGACTGCCATCGACAAGGTGAAGCCGTTCCTCGACAAGGTCGACCTGCTGCTGGTGATGACCGTGAATCCCGGATTCGGCGGGCAGCCGTTCATTGAGGAATGCGTCCCGAAGATTCAGCAGGTTTACGAGTGGCGAAAGGAGATGGGCCTGGATTTCCGGATCGAGGTCGATGGCGGCGTGAACATGGCAACCGCCGCGGAGTGCGCACGGGTTGGGGCCGACACGTTCGTGGCTGGGTCGGCCTTGTTTGGAGAGCGCAGCCTGGCGCGCGCCGTCAGAAAAATGCATCAGGTTGTCTCCAAGGTGAACAACGGTTTCAAAAAGTGAGTCGCCAAAAAATCCGATTTGGCACCGACGGCTGGCGGGCGGTGATTGCCGAGGATTTCACCTTTGCCAACGTCGACCGGGTGGCGCAGGCCACGGCGGAGCACTGGAAAAAGCATCGCCCAAAGACAACTGGGAAGAAGATTGTGATCGGTTTTGATCGCCGTTTTTTGGCAGACCAGTTTGCAGGGCGCGTGGCGGAAGTGTTTGCCGGAAACGGCTTTGAAGTCGTCTTGGGCGATTCTCCCACGCCGACTCCGGCGATCTCATTCGCGGTCAAGGCCGGGAAGGCGGCCGGTGGCATTGTCATCACCGCGAGCCACAATCCGGCCCGGTTTTGCGGTTTTAAGCTGAAGGGATATTTCGGGGGTTCAGCCGCGTCCGAGACCAGCCAGGCAGTTGAGGCGTTGCTCGATGCCAAGCCGGTGAAGGCGCTCGACCTGCGCTTGGCCAAGCGCAGGCGTCTGGTTCGCGTCAAGAACCTGCATACGCCTCACGCTCGGGCGATTCGGAAGCTCGTGGACTTCGACCTGATCGCCAACTCCGGGCTGCGCTTCGCACATGATGCCTTGTTCGGCGTCGGCGCCGGGGCGTTTGAACAAATCCTCGGCGGGACCAAGTGCAAAGTCACCACGCTCAACGCGAAGCATGACCCGTTTTTTGGCGGCATCCACCCCGAGCCGATCGTTCACAACTATGGCCCGAGTGCCGCGTATCTGCGCAGGCACCCGCACGATCTCTGCCTCGTGACAGACGGTGACGCGGACCGCGTCGGGGGAATGGACGGCCGCGGCAACGCGCTGACAACCCACCAGATCATTTGCCTGCTGCTTCATCACTACATCGTCAATCGAGGCCAGCGTGGCCGCGTGGTCAAGGCGCTGACGACCACCTCGATGGTCGATCGCATCTGTGAGGCGCATGGGTTGGAACTGCTCGAGACCGGTGTCGGCTTCAAATACATCTGCACCGAGATGCAGAAGGGCGACGTGCTGATGGGCTTCGAGGAGAGCGGCGGCATCGGTTTCCCGGGACACATCCCGGAGCGCGACGGTATCCTTGCCGGCTTGGCTTTGCTCGAGTTGTTGGCCACGGAAAAAAACTCTCTCAATCAACTCCTGGCCAAACTGGAAAGACAGTTCGGCCCGCATCGGTATGATCGGCTCGACACGCATTTCCCGCTCGGGAAACGTGCCAAGCTGATGAAGCACTGTGCCGCCAATCCACCCGCCAAGCTCGCCGGTTCGCCAGTGACCGAAGTGAAGACATTCGATGGCGTGAAGTACATTGCAGCCGACGGCGTGTGGCTAATGCTGCGAGGCTCCGGCACAGAGCCGATTTTGCGCATATACGCTGAGGCTCGCAGTGATGCCGACGCCAAGAAACTCATTCGCTTGGGCATCAGCCTAACCCGGCAGGTTTAGCTTCAGCGCCGACTAGGCGCAGATTATTCTGATTTATACAGTTGGGAATATTGTCCACAAAGGTAGGGGCAGTTGGATAAAGGTGGTTTTTGCTTCGTGGCATGGTGTTGAGCCAAACTTATCGTTCACTTTCCAGAAAACTTGGGACGAATGATCTTCAATTGCCTTGCGAATAAATAGCCAATAACCCTAATAGATGAATATCTTTGCACACAAGACTTACAATTGAAGGACAAGAAAGGGTAATAGATGAACATGATAGACGCTTGCATAGACAAAGAATGAGGTCTACCTTGACATTTGTTTTGAGCTTGTTTGATAGATTTAAGTCAAATTACAACAAGGAGATGATGATAAAATGGCAATATATGAGGATATTGATTCCGGTTCGCTTGTGAAAAATTTCACAAAGTCGAACAGTGTTGAGTGCGATGATATTTCCACTCGTAAGGAAGGTGAGGTTGATTTTCTATGAGGGATAATTCCGTTAAAACTTCAGTGAAGATAGCTGTGGCTATTTGGGTGGTGGCGTTGTTGTACCCGGCCAAATGGTTGTTAACAGGTGGGATTGCAGAGAATGAGGGAATACAGGAATCCCGCATCGAAGAAGGTGGCGGGCAAATTGCAGGCAGCCTTCCGGTTGATGTCTCTGGGATTGGTTCAGGACCGATTGCTGTAGTTCAAGCGGCAGTACCATCTAAACAGGAACCCGCTGTGCAGCCGGAAGCCGAGGAGGAATTTTCTGGTAATGCTGTCGCGGCCAAGGGGAAACAGTTGTTCGATGTGAATTGTTTGGCTTGTCACCAGTTGGATGCGGTAGGGAAGATTGGTTTTGCTCCCAGCATTGGAAACCGTGACTTTTTGGCATTGGCCACAGATGCGTTTATCCGCCAGACCATCCTAAACGGACGGCAAGGCACGGCGATGGCGCCTCGCCCTGATTTGAGTGAGGATCAGGTCACCGCGATCATCACCTACCTCCGGTCGGCTCCGGTTGCCAACCCTGTGAAGGTGAGTGTGGATTGGGAAAAGAAGTTCAACGGGGATGCCAAGGCGGGAGCAGAGAAGTACGGAAGGTATTGTGCTGCGTGCCATGGCGCAAAGGGGGAAGGCTATGTCGCTGGTGTGCCCGGGACGGGTGTTGGCTTGCCCGGTTTTTTATCTGCCGTCTCGGATGATTACATTCTCCAGACCCTAAAGTTGGGTCGGGTTGGCACACCCATGCGACCGTTCATCGGATCGCGTGGATTGGCTAACTTAACCGAAATCGATGGGCACGACCTGATCGCCTATTTGCGTGAACTGGGAAGAAAGAATGTACCTACAAGGGACAGGGAGGTAGCCGAGAAAGGAGATCAGAAGCGAGGTAAGCTGCATTTTGATGTCAACTGCATCGCCTGCCATCAACCGGATGGCGTGGGCAAGGTTGGTTTTGCCCCCAGTATTCGTAACAGGGATTTTTTGGCCATAGCCTCGGACGACTTCATCCGGAAGACAATACGGAATGGCCGCCTGGGAACTGCGATGATTCCTCGGCCGGATCTGGCTTTCCAGGCGGTCAGCGACATCATTGCCTATCTTCGAGCCCTTCCTGTTGCCAACCCGGTGGAGATTGTGGTGGATTCCACCTTGTCATTCAAAGGCAACGCGGAAGAGGGAGTTGTAAAATACGCCAACTATTGTGCCTCCTGTCACGGGAGCCGAGGAGAGGGTTATCTAGCTGGGGTGCCCGGACCTGGGATAGGTTTGTCGGGTTTTTTAAAGTCGGTTTCAGACGATTATATCTTACAGACTCTCCGCCAAGGCCGGATTGGCACTCCGATGAAGCCTTTCCTTGGAGCCAAGGGGATTGCGAATCTTACTGTAGAGGATGCACATGATATAATCGCCCAATTGCGGGTGATGGGCAAAGGAACCGGAAGCGGACAATAAAAAAGAATCAACATGGAACATCAGAAATGAAAAGACGACAATTCATCAAGAGTGTGGCTGCCACAGCAGCACTGGGCAATGTATCCGCCAGCGCATGGAATGTGCCAGGTGGGGAGAAGTACGTATTGGATAAAGACACAGCGGGTACAGACTTTCTCGCGGCTTGCCCTTACTGTGGAGTGGGATGCGGGACGATTATCAAGACAAAGAACGGGCGCATCACGAACATCGTACCTGACAAGGATCATCCGACCAATCGCGGTCTGCAGTGTATCAAGGGCCTGACATCAGCGGAGGCAATTTATGTCAACCGCCTGACCAAGCCTCTCATTCGCAAGGACATGTCTGATCCTTTGCGTGGGAAGGTGTCCAAAACCAAGGGTAGTTACGATCCGTCCTTGTTTCGCGAGGCCACATGGGAGGAGGCAGAGGAACTGATCGCCGAGCAAACTGCAGAGATTGTGAAAACTTCGGGAGGCAATGCCGTTGGCCTGTACGGTTCTGGTCAACTTTCCTTGGAAGGTCAGTATCTGGAGAATATTTTCATGAAAGGCATCATTGGTTCAAACACAATAGAGGCAAATGCCCGCATGTGTATGACTTCGGCTGTGACAGGTTATATCAAGTCCCTTGGATCCGACACGCCGCCTACCTGTTACGACGACATTGAGCGGGCAGACATGATTTGCTTCTGGGGACACAATGCGCGGGGGGCGCACCCAATTCTTTATTGGCGCGTGGCCGATCATAAGGCGAAGATGGACATCCCAACAGTGGTTGTTGATCCAAGGCGCACCGGTACGGTGATGGGTCTGGAGGAAATTAACCCGAAGAAGAGTTACCATCTTCCAACCATTAACGGGGATATCTCCATTCACAACGCCATCGCCTATGCTATCATGGAGCGTCATCCAGAGGCTGTCGCATGGGACTTTCTGAAAAGTCATACGGACGGGTGGGAAACCTATGTTGAGGAGGTTAAAAAAGGGTATCGCCCTGAGGACGTTGTTGACCGCACCAAGATCGCTCCGGAGAAAATCTATGAAATTGCCAAGTTGTGGGCGGAGGCGAGCATCAAGGGGCAGAAGCGGGATACAGGTGGAGTACTGTGCATCTGGGGTATCGGTTATAACCAGCATTTGCATGGGCAACACAACACGATGAGCTTGGTGAACCTAATGGCCCTGACCGGCAACATTGGGCGGCCCGGTTGCGGCCCGCATTCGCAGACCGGCCAACCCAACGCCATGGGTGAACGCCTCACCGGTGGGCTCACTGGGCGTCTGCCATTTAACATCGGCATCAAGGATAAGAAGCACCGGGCTTGGTGTGCCAAGCAGTGGGGTATTCCGCAGGAACGCCTCGACAAGACTGCCACAATGGAAAATACCGGCATGGCAGTCGGGATGATGGAGCGTGCCCTGAAAGGTGAGGTACAGGCGATGTTCCTGATCTATGCGACACATATCGATTTGCCGGATTCCTATCATCTTTCCCGTCCTGCGCTGACAAAGATGTTCACCGTGGTACAGGAAATATACAAGGATGCGCCCAATAACCTTTACGCTGACGTGATTCTTCCTGCAGCAACTTGGGGCGAGTGGGTGGGCGGCATCTATGTGCAGTCTGAGAGGCGGCTATATGTTACTGACGGTACGGCAAATCCCATTAAAGGGACACGGCCGGACATGGACATGGTCATCGACAAAGGCAAAATCATCGGTAAATTGCTGGGCTTGGATGTAGACAAGATTTTGCCGTACAAGCGCAAGGCGAATGGCTTTTATGATCCGGAGGAGGTATTCCGCGATTTCTGTCGTGCGTCAAAGGGGACGGACGCTGATCTCAGCGGAATTCTCGATGTGGAGGAGGAGACCGGCAAGTCACCCTATCAGCAGATTCGCGAGTTGCGAGGCATCCAGTGGCCTGCTCCGACCGCAGCCATTGCCAAGGCGGGCGGCACCAAGCGCAGATACATGGGGCAGGAAGATTATTGGCCCGACAAACCGTACGCAGAGTTTCGCCATGCGGATGGTAAACTGCACATACATATGTGTCATCAGGATTACTCAGAATACCGGGAAGTCACGGATGAATTGTCCAAAGTCGGCACTGATCCAAATTTTTATATAATTGATCACTACGATCTGTTGGTTAAGGCACGGGACATGGGGCTTACCCCAGAGTTGCCGCATGCCGATTATCTTGGCAAAAAAGCTGGAAAGTGTCCAAAGGACAAGTATCCATTCTGGTTTGCGACAGGTGTGGTGTATGAACATTTTCATACAGCAAAAACAATTCGTGCCGGCACCACCCGGCAGCTTGTGCCCGAGATGTACGTTGAGATGCATCCTGATGATGCCAGTGAGTTGGGGGTTAAGGATGGGCAATGGGTGCGAGTTGTCACGCGGCGTGGCGAGATTGAGGCGCGCGTCTCAACCGGCCTGGATTCAGTTGTGAAACCGGCTCGCAACACCGTGCCCAAGGGCTTCCTTTTCAGTCCTTGGAACTTGTCGGTCGCCGACTCAGCGGATCCGAAGAAGAACAAATGGCTCGCTAACGGCACCACTCACCGGGCGTTTGACCCCGTCTCCGGCCAGGCTGATTTCAAGAAGTGCGCCGCGCGGGTTGAATTGATTTGAGCCAAAATAAAGAGGTATCAAGCAAAACCAACCGAGCCGGGTTTTTTAGGGCCCTGCTCACCGGGGCAGTGCTGCCATTCGCTGTTTTGTTGCTGGACAAACTGCCCGGCACTCGCCGATTGAGACGTTACCTTCGTCCACCGGGGGCTCAAAAGGAGGAGGCTTTTCTCTCTGCCTGCATCCGTTGTGGTCAATGCGCGAATGTTTGTCCGAACCAGTGCATCACTCTGGCAGGATTGGAGACAGGGCTGGCAGGCTTGGCTGCGCCAGTTATCACTGCAAGAGCCCAGGCCTGTATCCTTTGCATGGCCTGCACACAGGTCTGCCCCACGGGCGCATTGCAGCCTCTCGAGCCCACCGAGGCTGGACGCCAAACTGTCAGCATGGGCACCGCCGTGGTGCTGGAGGATGTCTGCTACTCGTACGCTGGTCGCACCTGCGGCGTGTGCTACCGCGCCTGTCCTTTGCCCGGAAAGGCGATGAAACTTGGTTTGTATGAGACGCCGATTGTTAACCCCGAGCATTGTGTGGGTTGCGGGCTTTGCGAGCAGGCCTGTGTCCACATGCCGCAGGCTATCCGTGTCATCCCTGCCAGCCAACTTGCCCAAGAGGAGGTGCATGGTTGATGCGTGCTGGACGCCTTATGCTGGTCGGATCGATCATCTCGCGTCTGGGCGTGGTGGCTCTGCTTTGTGCTTTGGCGTTGATGACCAGTTACGTCAATCTCAAGCAGGCGTACAACAATCCGCGCTTGGTTGAGTTGAGCCTGGGTGTCACGGCCAGGAAGGCTTACGAGGTGGCGGACGCGACGCTTGGCCAACTGGGCGACCCGATGGAGGTGGCGCAATCCAATGGCGGGATGACGTGGTCCATCCGGATATTGGGCATGCCTTTCACAGACCCCGTGGCGGCTCTGTCGGTGTTGACTGTGGAAGGACACTGGGCGCTTGGCTTCGCGCTTGGCCTGATCGTACCACTATTGTTGGTGTTCATATTCGGACGAGTGTTCTGTTCGTACATTTGCCCGGCCTCGCTCTTGTTTTTTGCGGTGGCCCGTGTGCGGCGGTTGCTTGGTCGCTGGTTCTACTTCCCCGAGTGGCATCCCGGCCGAGGGTTGGCCTGGGGGATTCTGCTTGGTGGCTTGGGCGTGGCAGTGATTGCAGGACACGGAGTGTGGGTGCTTCTATTGCCATACTTTGCGCTTGGCCAAACGATTTTTCACGGCTTGGCAATGGGAACGTTGTCTGTCGCCTCGGGCAGTTTGTGTGTGTGTGTGGTGTTGGACTTTTTCCTGGGTCGCCAATTTACCTGCAGGCACGTCTGCCCCACAGGCCGGTTGCTCGGTTGGCTTGGCCAGCGACCGGTGTTCACGCTGCAACGGGATGCCAGCCGTTGCGTCAATGGTTGCAATAGTTGCGCGGAGATTTGCCCGCAAGGCATCAGTCCTCGACTAGACCAGACGGTTGATTGTTCGCTTTGCGGCGAGTGTATGATGGTATGCACCACTCATTGTCTTTCCGTGAGGAGACGCCGCCGCTTGAGTCCCCGTTTGGCCAAGGCGGCCTTGTTGTTCTGGCTGGTTTCAGCGGGGCCCCTGTTTGCGCACCATTTCAAGGGGTTGCCGCATTACAATTATTTTGAGAATTACCCGCAGGTGCCGGAGGAGGAATTCCTTGGCCAAGCGGGGGAGTACGAGATGTCGTTAGTGGTGTACGATTTTCAGGGTATCCACAGCCGGAACATTGAGGATCCGGAGAACGTGAGGCTCTTTCTTGTGGTCTTCAACCTGCTCAACTCACGGGTATACCAAGGTGAGTTGACGTTCGAGATTCTTGATGGAGACCGTGTGTTGCTCAGTAAACGTTACGAGAAGGCGCAGTTGGAGAACATGTACTCGGCGCAGCGCAACCTGTCGGACACCGGTGACTACGCGGTGCGACTGACGTTGCATGATGATGGTGGGCGCCAGTGTGTTATCCCGTTTCGGTTGTCTTCGCAGAAGACACACTGGGGGCGCTGGATTGCGCTTGGCCTGCTGGTGCTGACGGCTGTTACCGCCGCTGGAGCGCGCAAGGCCCGCTTGGTCCAGGATCGATGTGAGGCGCACAATCGCAATCTGTCCTCCACGGCATACACCCAATGAATCACGACATGGCGCACTGCTCGATGGCTGCCGATGGCACCATGACGATGGATGGCATCCCGTTCTGGATGGCAGCCGGCGGGGTGGTGCTGATTATCCTGCTGACGCACGGTTACATGATGTTCAGAAAAGAGCCGGATGCCGGGCGCGTGCCTTACTGGAGGTTGAACCTGCTGGGCGCTGCTAGGCTGAAACGACTGGTGAAATGGCCTGTGTTCCCGCTGCTGATCCAGTCTGTGCCATTGCTTTTGTTGTTGATGGTGATCGTTGCCGGGTTGTTTGGTTCACCCAAGGGCAACATCGCTCCGGTGCTGACCTGGACGTGGTGGTGGATTTTGCTGATCTTTTTTGTGGCCGGTTTTGGCAAGCTTTTCTGCGCCATCTGTCCGTGGGAGGCGCTGTCGTCGATGGTCACCGCACTATCCCTAAAATCTCGCCTCAAACGAATCACTCACGATCGGCCCTTCCCGCGCTGGGCACGTAACATCTGGCTGGCAATCGTTTTTTTTGTCCTGCTCACATGGCTGGAACTGGGCATGGACATCACCCATTCCCCGACAATGACCGCAGTGCTTGGCCTGTTCATGGCAGCCATGGCAGTGGTGCTGGCTGTGGTTTATGAGAAGCGAGCTTTCTGTCGATACAGTTGCCCAGTGGGGCGGATCAGCGGACTGTATGCATTATTCAGTCCGGTGGAACTGCGACCTGCCGATGCCGAAATCTGCCGTACCTGCGATGGCAAGGAATGCTACCACGGCAGCGCCAAGCAAACCGGTTGCCCGACCGGTTTATTCCCCGGCCACCTCACCGAGAACACGTATTGCACGCTTTGTTCCGAGTGCGTCCGGGCCTGTCCGCACGACAACCTTGCGTTGAACCTGCGACCACCCGCTACAGATCTCGTGCGCAAGAATCGTTTTCAATGGGATGAATCCATTCTCGCCATAGTGCTGCTCGCGCTGACGAGCTTCCACGGCCTCACCATGACTCCCGCCTGGGTGAGTGCGAACAATCTGTTGAGAGTCGAGACAGGGCTTGGCCAAAAGGTCATGTTCACGCTCCTGATGCTCCTGATGGTATTGCTGCCGATCGGCCTTTTCTGGGTGACTGCAAGGGTGGCATCAGCGTTGACGCCTTCGGCAGGTATCTCAACCGGGGTCATTTTCAAGGCGTTCGCTTATTCATTGATCCCTGTGGCGTTGTTTTACCACTTGGCCCATAACTGCATGCATTTCTTCATGGAAGCGGGGAACCTGCTTCCACTTCTAAGCGATCCGCTTGGTTGGGGATGGGATCTTTTTGGGACAGCAAAAAAGACCTATGGGGCAATGCTGTCGATGAAAGCCATCTGGTGGCTCCAGATTATCTGTGTCGTGGTTGGCCACGTGTTTGGCGTCGTGACTGCCGACAACCTGGCCAAGCGGTTGTATAATACATCAGGCTTGGCCAAGCGAGTGTTGTATCCGTTGATGTTCGCCATGGTGCTCTACTCAGTGTTCAGCGTCTGGCTGATTGCCCAGCCGATGGACATGCGGACAAGCGGCATGTAGGGAATGTTGCGGAAAGTCAGTCGGCTTTTCTGCCAGGGGCAAGGCAGCGCAGTGTTCCGTTTGTCAGGATTCTGGCCCGCAAGCCTCCCCGACCCTTGAGTTCATTTTCCGTCTCGGGGCAGAATGCCTGATCCATCCAGTAGCAAGGCTTGGATTCCTCCTCACCAAAGAAGCGTACGCCCTGCACTTCAAATTCCCGGCCGATCAGACTGTTCAAATCCACTCCATCCGTAATGACGTTACGCCGGAATACTGCAGTTGATTTGTCATATTTCTGGAATTTTTCGCACAAATTCTGATAAACTGAGTAGTCAAAGAAAGTGATCTGGCATTTATGATCCTTTTCACGGTTGAAATAGCGATCGCCTACTATCCCTCGACCCGCTACGCATCTTGCCCGCTGAACCTCCTGAATTTGATTAGTGCCTGCATCCCGGCCGTGATGCCCCACGTAGTTGTGACCATTCGATATATATAAACTAATTATATTCATGTAGAAAAAAGGACGAATATTCGTTTGGTGAGAGAGAATTCAAAGACTAAACCGCAGGACGAAGAACTTACATCAGTCTAAGTTATATGCTCTGTCATTGTTGCTGTTCATCCACTCAAACTTGACAAGAAATGGCATAAGTGGCCAACGACGCAGGAAAGGCAAGGCATACCGCATAATGCGCAGTGCCTTGTTTTCAGAATGGAACTATGTTTGTTGCGTGATGAAGGAAGAGAATGAATGAAAGGGAGAGGGTTGAGGAATCTTTCCAAGATTTTCTTCAAGGATCAATCTGATATAATTTTGACATGCAACACAAAGGAGTTTTATTCCTGCTGAATACAACGATCGGAATTTGACATAAATCAACCAAACAACACTAAACATGAAGACAAATACGCATGTAAAACTCGGACTCCTTGCAGGAGTGGTGCAATGCCTTTTTTTTGTAGACTCCTACGCAGAATCTGAATTGGAAAAAGCGTTAGTAGGCGGGAAAGCAACAGTGGATGCCCGACTCAGGTATGAGCATGCAGAGGTGGGTTCACTGGAAGATGGCGATGCCTTAACCATTCGAACTCGTCTGGGATACGGCACCGGCGATTTCCACGGATTTAAAGCATTTATAGAGGCTGAGGACACGACCGCAATCAATGATGATGAGGACTATTCAGTACCCGCACCTTCAGATCAAAAGGTACCTGGAACTTCAATCATTGCAGACCCGGAGGGTACTCAAATAAACAGGGCCTGGCTGAGCTACAGTTACACTGACACATCCATTAAATTAGGTCGTCAAAGAATATATTTGGATAATGCCCGTTTCATTGGCAATGTTGGATGGAGGCAAAGTGAACAGACCTATGATGCTGTAAGCCTCACAAACAACTCAATTCCGGACACAAGGTTTTTTTATGGATATCTGGACCAAAAAAATGATATTTTTTACAATTATGTAGAGATGGATACTCATCTGATAAACCTTTCCTATTCGGGAATACCCAATAATACCTTAACCGCCTATGGCTACCTCATAGATTTTCCCCGGGCAGCAGCGAACTCAGTGGATATCACAGGAGTTAGTGCTACAGGAAAATACCCTATAGATGATAATCTTTCATTAAATTACCGGATTGAATACGCCTATCAGGAGGAGGGGGATGATGCTCCGGTGGATTATGAGGCCGATTATTATCATTTATCGGTTGAAGGCTCCTATTCCGGTTTTTCTCTTGGGGTTGGGTATGAGGTTCTTGGAAGTGACGATGGAAAAGCAGGTTTCAAAACACCGTTGGCTACGGTTCATGCGTTCAACGGTTTTGCCGATCTCTTTTTGAGCACGCCGAAAGACGGGTTGGAGGATATCTATGTGGTGGCTGGGTATAAGTTCGGTCCTGTGCCGGTAAAACTTATTTATCACGACTTTGAGTCGGACGAAGGGGGAATAGACTACGGATCAGAGATTGATTTGGTGGCATCCTACAAAATCAGCCAGAACACAACGGTGTTGGCCAAATACGCCGATTTTGAATCCGACTGGATTGGAAAACCGGATGTCGATAAATTTTGGCTCCAGTTGCACTTTAAGTTTTAGTTGCCGGAATGATACGAGGATTCAGTGAAAGTGGCGTTGGATCGACTTTATACGGTTGGGTGTCACGTGTGCCTGGTAGCAGACTTATCGTCTGCGCTGCTTAAGTACAAATCTCGTCGATCACACGGCCGTAGACGCTCGTCAGGGTCTCGTCGCTGCCTTGGTGCAAATAGGAGAGTTGCTCGTGGTCGATGCCCATTAAATGCAGGATCGTGGCGTGGATGTCATGGAGGTGAGTTTTGTCGACGACGGCCTTGAATCCAAGTTCATCGGTTTCCCCATGGCTGATTCCGCCTTTTACACCGCCTCCGGCCATCCACATGCTGAAGCCGTACGGATTGTGGTTTCGGCCGGGAGCGTCCTTGCCTTCACTGAATGGCATACGGCCAAACTCGCCGCCCCAGACGACCAGCGTTGACTCCAGGAGCCCGCGCTGTTCGAGGTCGCCCAAAAGTGCGGCGATTGGCTGGTCGACCTCCGCGCCGTGCAGGCCATGGTTTTTCTCGATACTTTCGTGTGCGTCCCAAGTATCCTCAAGATGTCCGCCACCGGAGTAAAGCTGGATGAAGCGCACCCCGCGCTCGACCAATCGGCGGGCGATCAGGCAGTTGCGGCCATACTCGTCCGTGGGCTTTTTTCCGATGCCGTAGTTGTCCCGGGTGGCTTGGCTTTCCTTTGACAAGTCCACTGTATCGGGCGCCTCGGACTGCATGCGGTAGGCGAGTTCGTATGACTCGATGCGTGACGCGAGTTCGCGGCCACCGGGGCGTTCGTCGAGATGTCTTTGGTTGAATTCTGCGAGCAGATCGAGTTGACGCCTCTGCGCTGTCTTGTCGATATGGCTTGGCCCCTTCAGGTCAAGGATCGGGTTGCCACTTGGGCGAAAGAGCGTCCCTTGAAACGTTGCGGGCATGAAGCCTGAAGACCAGTTGGGCTGGCCCCCGATCGGGCCGCCGCGCTTGTCCATGATGACGACGTAGCCTGGCAGGCTTTGGTTCTCTGTGCCCAGGCCATAGACGGCCCAGCTCCCCAGCGAGGGTCGGCCAATGAATGTGCTGCCGGTGTTCATTTGAACCAATGCCGGTCCGTGTGCGTGGCTGTCGACATGGCACGACTTGAGCACGGCGAGCTTGTCTGCGTGCTCCCGAACCCTTGGGAGGTAGTCCGAAACCAGCAGGCCGCTTTGGCCGCCCGGCCGGAACTTCCGCCAGTTGGGGGTCAGGTAGCCAACTTTTCGTCCACCGGAGTTGATGTATTCGTAGTCCTTCGGCAGCGACTTGCCGGCGTATTTTTTCAGTTCTGGCTTGAAGTCGAACGTGTCCACCTGGCTTGGCCCGCCATTCATCATCAGGAAGATGCAATTCTTGGACCTGCCAAAGTAGTTTGATTGGCGCGGCTCAAGCGGGGTCGCAGCCGCTTGCCCAAGCGCGTGCCCACGGTTTACAAACAAACCGCCTTCGCCAAGCATTGACGCTAGGGCCAGGCCGGAGAATCCAGTGACCATCTCCCGGGCGAACTCGCGCCGGTTTTGGTCGCAGGGAATGAACCTCGCTTGGCTTGGGTCTTTGTTAATCGACATAGATAAACTCGAGGTTCATTTCAGTCCCAGTTGACGGGGTTTTTGAACAATCAAACTGTTGCTGCCACTTCTGCTGGCACTTTTTTGAGGCCATAGGCGGCTGCACGGTACTAAGCCAATGCGTTGTGCTCAATACTGGTGCAAATGGACAGCTTGCTGCTGACCTCTGAAAATGGAATCCAACAGATTTCATCGTATGGGATCAGAACCAAACCGAAGTAGCTGGAATCGTCTTCTGAGTAAAGCTTAGATGTCGCACCGATTGCCCCTCTGGCTGACTGGCTCGTATGCTTGAGGTTCAGCCATCAACCCTCAGTTTTTAAGTCTGAAGGCTTTTCGCGGCAACAGTTAAAACGCCTTGAAAACTGCGCTCAACGGGATGACAGTTCCCTTGCTATGCAATCAATACTCGTCTCAATCGTCGCAGCCGTAGTTTTGGTTGGGTGTGGAGAGTCGCAGCAGTCGGCTCCAGATATCTCAATTATCGAAGCCGTCAGAAAGGGAAACGTTGAAGCTGTAAAACAACACTTGGCTGCTGGCACGGATGTGAATGCGAAGGGTCGTGCTGGACAGACTCCTTTGAATGAGGCGGCCCTTAGGGGTCACAAGGAAGTCGTTGAACTGTTAATCGCCAAAGGTGCGAATGTGAATGAGAAGGACGCGGATGGATGGACACCCCTAGATTGGGCCCGCAACCATCCCGAAACAGCCAAACTCCTCCGCAAACACGGCGGCAAAAAAGGGAGACGCTGAAAGCTGAAGGGAAGTGAAACCAAGGATAAAACTTGCCGAGTCAATAACTCCAAACGGGGCTTGCATGGCCCTCTACGAACACGATGGTGCCTTTTCAGTTTCTTTGAACGGTAAGGAATTGATGCATTCAAAGGTTACAGCATCAGAGAGTTTGCTTGGAAGAACAGGCGTCAATCAAATAAATAAAGACGTTTCTACCCGGGTTCTCATTGGTGGACTTGGTCTTGGATTCACGTTGAAAAGTGTCTTGGAGTCGGGAAATCCAAAAATGAAAGTCGTGTTGGCAGAATTGGTTCCAGAAGTAATAGAATGGAACCGAACTTATCTGAAAGCACTAAACGGTGTGTTGCTTGATGACCCTTGTGTCGACATTAAAAGGGTGAACGTGATTGATCTGATTAGAAATACAGAACCCCGAACCTATGACGCTATATTGCTCGATGTGGATAACGGCCCCGTTGCAATGGTCGACGTGAATAATGACCTACTTTACTCTACTTCAGGTATTCGCTTAATGTGTAGAGTACTTAAAAAAGGTGGACGTATCGCAGTCTGGTCCGCAGGGCCCGACCTGAAATTCGAAAACCGGTTAGGCAAGTTTAACTGCAAGTTACAAAGTGTTCCAGCGAAAGTTTATGATGGAGCGAAACGAGCTCGTAATATGATTTATATAATAGACCCAAACTAGTTGGCTCAGGCTAAAATCAAGGCAACCCATAAACGTTGAATGAAACACCTCCTACTAACAACAATCGCAGCTGTGCTGTTGGTGGTGTGTGCGCCCCAAGCGCAGCAGTTGTCTCCCGCAGCAGAAGCGAAATTTGATGAACCTATTGTCGAAGTGTCAGCGCAGTCCTCGAAACCGCTGTCGCGCGCGAAGTCGTTGATCGATTTGAACGACGCGGCCCAGGTTCGTGAGCGACAGCCTCTACTCATCGCGCATCGAGGCGGTGTCATCACCGAACGATCGCCTGAATGCTCCCTTGCGGCCATCGAGTTGGCGGCAGAATCCGGCTACTCCATGGTGGAACTAGATGTCCAGAGCAGTCTCGACGGCGTGCCAATTGTTTTCCATGATCGAAGTCTACTGACGGCCTGCGGTCGCCCTGGTCGCACGTCCGATTACTCAGCGTCCGAACTATTGACAATTGTTTACACTGGCACATCTCAAAAGATCATCTCGCTGGAAATCGCTCTTAGAAAATGTCGTGCGCTTGGCTTGGGCGTCATGCTCGACCTGAAACACGGCCGGGAGGATGCGCCGTTTCTCGATCGGGTGGACCAGTTGATCACGCGTTGTCAACTGACGACGGCGGCCGTATCTATCTCCGGCTCGGTGGAAGCTCGCGAACGGCTGAAACACATTATATTTACGCCCACGAACGGTCAAATGTCTCGGTTTAATAGGGGCGAGAATGTGGACTTGGAAGGTACCTTCTGGTTCGGGTTGCCGCGCGATCTTTACAGCGCTGATGTCGCTCGTCTCAAGGCTTGCGGTGCTTATGTGTTTCCTGCCATCAACACCTTTCGTTACCCTAAAGAAGGTCATCGCGAACTGGCCCGAAAAGACATCAAGCGGCTGGTTTCCGCTGGCGTGGATGGGTTTCAGATTGACTCGATCTATTCTGACCTCGTGACCCGCTCGAAGAAGCAAGTCCCTTGAAGGCTGCTAATGACGAAACCGCCGACCTCCTCCGCCAACACGGCGGTAAGACGGGTGAAGAATTGAAAGCTGAAGGGAAGTAGTC
>MPMB02204921.1_pt1 | contig 19642 bp, 19 predicted proteins | sample 1617371 | NCBI WGS metagenome assembly MPMB02 (sample SAMN05944808, study PRJNA350692) | marine metagenome | biome: marine; feature: ODZ; material: water; isolation source: 300 m water sample filtered on 0.2 um supor filter | place: Pacific Ocean | collected 2012-04-08 | depth 300m m
ACTCGGTCATTCCCTTTTATTTCCATAATCGCAGGCATTGCGGCCTCTGTAAGGGTTCTCCCTGCTCCAGTATTTCTCACATCGGCTTTTTTCAATGTTTCCAGGGTTTCCATAAGCCCTGAATATCCCCAATCAAGAACATGGTTATTTGCGAGAGAACAATAATCTATTTTAGCAGTTGTCAAAACGGCAATATTTTCCGGGTTCATTCGGTAGTTGATGCCCTTATTCAGCCAATAATCGTCGCTTTTGATTACGCTTGTCTCTAAATTAATCACTCTTAAATCAGGCGATACCCGCTTAAACTCATCAAGCGCATATCCCCAAACGTATGCATAACTGACAGGGTAAGGAATGGGGCCATTCTTCCGCACTGCAATTTCTACGTATCCTTTGGCGCTTTTCATATATTGCTCGTATATGACAGGATTGCTTGGATGGGGTAACGCCTGATCAATGCCTCTGCCCAACATGACATCCCCACTCAGGAATATAGTTACCGGTTTGCTAAAAACCATTTCCGCGAATGTCCCAAAAACAAGAATACCAGTAAAACTGTAAAGAAGTAGATTCCTTTGCACTTTAATATCTCTGTTGACTTAATATGCTTCTATCTAAACAAAACCCCGCCTCTTTGGTTTAAGAAACGGGGTTTTGCTATACAACCCATGGCACCCTCTGTTTAAGGTTGGCCGGATCTATAACATTGTCATAGTCGAGAAATTTTTTGAAAGATTAAATCTTTATTATCATAAGAAGCGGAAGATACAAATATTTTTATAGTGAGACGCCCACGTTGTTTTGTTCAAAAAATGAACGATCTAATTAACACTGCCAGACATTTTTAAAAATAAACACTCGAATTTCCATATAGATAAAAGACCGAAATGATGTTATGAGTGTGTTGATGTTATTATCCTTTCTATATTTTGTGAATCCACAAAGTTGATAGGTCATTTTAAATTTTATTCCTTATTGGACAAAATTTGACAATTATATGGCGATGTGGAACACCGCTTTGAAATATGGTTCCTAGCCATGGATATCATCGGTAAGCGATTTGCAGATGGTGAGATCTATGTGCTGTAAATGCGCAGAGTTGTTGAGGCTCTGGAAGTTGAAGGATTGAGGGATAATGTCAAAGTAATTGTCGGCGGTGCAACGATAGATAAGAAATTTGCCGGCAAAACAGGTGCAGACGGTTATGCCAAAGATGCGGCAGAGGCGGTTCAATTGGCCCGAGAACTCGTATCCGTTGGATGACAGCCTGTTCGAACCAAAGAACTCCGATCATTTTCCCACGGACAACTTGGAATACAAATTGCGAAGCGACATTACAAATTATCGAAAAATAAAAAGGAGCGTTTATGGAACTTCGAAAAGTCGTGAGCGGGAGACGCAGTATCCGGCGTTTTATCCAAAAAACTGTACCCGGTGAAATCATTCAAGGTTTAATTGCCGACGCACTGTGGTCTCCCTCCTGGGGCAATACCCAGCCTTGGGAGATCGTAATCGTTACAGGCGAAGCGTTGGAACGTTTTAAAAAGAAAAACAGAGATGCGATGCTTTCCCACAAGCCCCCAAAAGCTGAAATTCCAATGCCTCAAACATGGCCATCATCTTTTGAAAAAAGATATAAAGATTTAGGGAAAAGCGTCCTGGGTTCTCTGTCCATCGACCGAAAAGATAAAAAAAAGAGATTCGAGCATTTTGCCCACATGTTTTCTCTTTTTGATGCGCCCGTCATGATTTTGATAACAATCGATAAAAAACTCTCGCTGGAGTATGCTATGCTCGATGTTGGGATTTTTCTCCAGACCTTTTGCTTACTCGCCCATGACAGGGGACTGGGAACCTGTATAATGGCTGCCACCGTGATGTATCCCGAAATGGCTCACGAAATTTTCTCCATTCCCGAAACCAAGGCTTTAATAATAGGGGCCGCTATCGGATGGCCGGCGCTCAACGAACCGGTCAATTGCTTCAAAAGAGAGAGAGGATCTGCTGAAGAATTTACGCGGTGGATAAAATAAAAAAAGGATCATCCGGTTTAAGCGTACTATTTATTGAAAAATGTGGACATACATGCCTTTTAAGCCATACCATGCCGCCCATAGCTCCATGGTCGATTTAATTAGCACTCAAGTTTCGTACCCGGCATTTTGAGAGAAGCCGCATCAGGCAAAGGGTAACCAGATGCGACACCATACCCCATTGGGGTGCGAAACTTGAGGTAGAGATATGAAGACCGTAACGGTATTTATTTTGTCATTTTGATAACCAAAAACCCCGCGGTCCTTCTCCAGATGAACAGATTGATTGTATCCCCTTTTTTGATATTTCCAATGGCGCTGCTGAATTCTTCTTCTGTGCTGACAAGCTGGTGATTGATCTCCTTTATTATATCGCCCATTAAAACGCCGGCCTCAGCGCCCTTGCTTTCCGCCTCGATGCCAAGCACCAGGATGCCTTCGGCTTCTTTTAACCCAAATCTCTGTACCATTTCCGGAGTTATTTTGGATACACGAATGCCCAGTTCACTTTTCTGTTCTTTTCGGTTCCCTTTGGCGAAAATCTTTTTATCGTCTCTTTTAGCAATCACAACTTCAAACGTCTTGGGTTTTCCTCCCCGGAGCACCTTTATTGCAGCAGTCGATCCAACGGGAATTTCGGCTATTTTCCGGGTTAGATCCCGGCTGTTCTCAATCGTCATCCCGTTTAGTTCAATAATGATGTCCTTTGATCTGATGCCGGCTTTATATGCGGGATCATCCGGAAAAGTCTTAACCACAAGTGCGCCTTTCCGGTCCTTAATTCCATAGTATTCGGCCATCTCATCACTGAGAGGCTGAATCTCAACACCGAGCCAGCCCCGGCTGACTTCCCCGCTTTCTTTGAGCTGTTCAATAATCTGTTTTGCCATGTTTATCGGAACGGCAAACCCAATTCCCTGGCCGCTGGCAATAATCGCCGTATTGATCCCCACCACTTTGCCTGCCATGTCAATAAGCGGGCCGCCGCTGTTTCCGGGGTTAATGGAAGCATCTGTCTGTATAAAATCGTCATAGGGTCCGGAACCGATAACACGACCTTTTGCGCTGACGATACCGGCCGTTACCGTATGCTCCAGTCCAAAAGGACTACCGATGGCCACCACCCACTCACCGACTTTCAATATATTTGAATCGCCCAACTCAATGACCGGAAGACTGTTGGGTGATTCGATCTTGATTAAAGCAAGATCGGTGTTCGGGTCACGTCCTACAATCTCTGCATCGAACTCTTTACCATCTTTCAATTTTACCTTAATTTTATCCGCATTTTCGATCACGTGATTGTTGGTTACGATAAAACCTTTCTTATCAATAACAAACCCGGATCCGAGACTTCGCTGCCGGAACTCCCGCTGGTCTTTCTCCCCGAAAAATTTATCAAAAAAATCGTGAAACGGATCATCCTTTCCATGGGGGCCTGGACGAAACTGACGGAAGACGCGTCCGCCCCCTTTAATGGTTTTGACCGTCCGAATATTGACAACAGCGGAACTCACCCGGGCGGCAAGGTCACTGAAACTACCCGGTGCAATAAGGCTGGTCTCTGTTTTTGCTTCAACATTCGGAAGTAACATAAAATTTGTCACTGCAAAAAAGCCGGCGAATATCAGTACCAAAAACCGATCGAATTTTAATACTGGCTTTTTTCTCGTATTTCTTTTCGTATCCATTTTCATATCTCCATTTATAAAATCCAACATTGCAAAATATAAGGCGAATTCAAATCTACAAATGTTTTAATAATTTCCTGTTTGACAACATGCCATATCAAGTTTCCCTGTTAAACATTAAAGATAAGCATTTTTTTGAAGGGACCCATGAAAATTTTATTTTCAGCACTCGGAATCAAAAAGTATCTGATTTTTCTTTTTGTTTTGTTCCCCTGGAATCACGTTTTGGCAAAATTTTACAACAGACAAAATTAACCGATCATTTTATCACCCCGGGTTAAGCAGCGGGATAGTTAATTTCTTCGAGCGTACCTTGAATTTTTTCCTGGGTCGTCGGAATCTCCCATTCCACAGTAATCTGTTTTATTGCCGGATCACCTTCCACGGCTTTCACACCCTCCAATGCGCTCAGTTCGTTTTTAATCGTCATGACACAATGGCCACAAGATATGTTGGGTATCGAAAACTTTTGTTTTTCCATCGCAAGCAACCTCTCTTTTTTGATTGTTTGTTAGACATTAAGTTTTTTTTCTTGTTTCGGTATATTTTTTATCTCCTTTTCTTTTAATTGTTTCCATGTTTTCGTGGTTTGCATTCATGGTAAAGCAATTCGTGTGCCAATTCTTGGATATAGAGACTTTTCTGTATCATAACATGCTGAATAAACAAGATTATTTTTTTAAATAGTAAAATGGACCGGTTTTCTCACCGACCCCAAACCGCAACTGTAGTGGATCAAAAGTATCCATTCTAGGGTAACAAAATGATTTTGGCTGGATAAAAAATAACCACTAAGCTGTCAGGCCTAGCACCCCTGTCGCATCCTTGCCCCGATGTGGAATTGATCAAATGGTGCAATATTCTCGCTGGTCTTGTAAAAACGATAGTAAAGTCAGGTTAAACGCTTCTGATTGTTCCACATTGGAAAGATGCGCTGCAGATAGAAGCGCCACCACCGGTGCACCCTTTCTGCCGGTTAATTCGAGATTCATTTGGACCCCTTTTTGCCATCAAACCCGGATCAAGGATCGCGCAGACCGCCTTAAAAACCTCGGCAGAATAGATGAGTTCGCTAAGAAAAAATTCACCGGTCTCAAATCGTTTTCCCACTTTTTCCATTGCCGCCCGGCAGGTCTTCAGGATACCAAAAGGATCTTCACCTGCCGGAATCGCTTTTTCCACAAGGCCAATCGCCTTCTGCCGATTCATACCCAAAAAGGCTGCTTTTAGTTTATCCTTCAAATCGATTCGCCTCCGGGGGTTAAAATAAAACCCCCATCCCTCCCAACCGCATCGATCAGCCTGCGGCAATAGGCCTCCACTTCATGGGGACGACCCAGCGTGAGAAGAGATGCCTGCACGTCCCCGCTGATACACATATGGCCACCCAGGATCTCCTTTGCCTCAAAAATATCGGTGGTGCCATCGAGGTCTGCAACACACTTTCCCTTTGGGAACTTTTTGAAATAAGGGAGATTCAGACTCCAATCGGTATCGAGGTGAAACCAGGGGGTTAACCCTTCCGAGATAAATGCATCCACATAACGCTGAAGGTAGGGCCATTCAAATTGTTCGAAAATGTCGGTACGATAATAGAATCCTGAACCCCGTTTCAGAACAATAAAAACCACCGGAATCTTTGTCAGGGTAACCACATCCAGAGCGTTTTGAATCAGGTCATCACAAGATGCATCCATTGCCGCCCTGACATTTTCCGGGACCTCATAAAGATCCATCGTAAATTGAGTCAGGGTCCGGGCCATGGAGAAAGCCATCATTGAAGAGTCGACATACGCCCCAAAAAGAGGATGGATATCCTGACCGTGATAAATCGTCACTTCTTCTTTATATAGATCTAAAAGCTGGTTCTGGGTCGCAGTGACATACGATATTTTGTGCCCGTCGGTCATTTTTTCATAATGTTCATCCCAGAAAGCGTTCCAGCCCAACACTGCCAACTTATCATAATCATCTCTGCTAATCAGTTCCCTTTCGTCGATTTGATTGAGGGCATCCTCCGGAAGCTGTTTTCCCGGAATCAGCACCCTTATCGGTGTGGAACAAAATCTCCACCCGATCATCGGCTAAAAGAGATTGGGTTTGTACAGCCTGTCGAATCCGCCCAGATCGTTAAACGTATCGAGCATCGCCTTGAAACCCATATCCGGGTCGCGCCATGCAGTCCCTTGAGTAATGCCCTGGCTGCGAACGGCAAAGGCCGTCATCAGAGGCATGACCGGAACCCGGTCCGGCTTTTCCAGAGAAACTGCAGCGGTAAATCGCTTTTGCCTGGACATGGTCTCCTGAATCATTTTACCCCGCATAGATGAAACGCGCTCGTCTTAGCGGATTCCAGATCCGACAGTCGAGAAATCATGATTTTTTGGGCTTGGGGTGAACCGGCCCCATGTATCGATTCCGTTAAATAAGAGACCGCACCTGTACCCAGGGTGATATTTTCAATCAGACGGAGGAGGCGAATCCGTTTTTCGCTCTCTACCCCGCTTTTCCCGACCAGATATTTCCTCACGTAAGGCCCTATTTTCGGATTTTCCTGATCTTTGAGGGAGGGCATGGTCGCCAGAAGACCCCCGGCAATATCCTGGGCCAGCCGGGATATTTCAAATGGAAATCGGGTAACATTGAGTTTACATACGTTGGCCATGAGCCGATCCACCTCATAAGCCCCGCTGGCCGTCCGGCTGCCTTTGCCGGCACTTGCCAATGCCCCTGCATGAAGCGTTTCATTGAGATGGATCATCTCCGAGATCTTGTCTTTGACATGGGAGGACTTATCGGTTCCATGGGCTTCGGCAATGGCTGCCGTCGCCCCGATGAGGACATCGCCGACGCCTACCTTGCATCCGCCGTAGCTGGCTCTGTGGTGCGACGCAAAAAGTTCCACCAGCTGGCCGGCAAAGGGATATTCCCTGTTCATGAATATTCTTTCCTTTGGAACAAACACATCATCAAATACCACCATGGCCTCACAACCGCCGTAGAAGAAATTGCCCACATCCGGTCCGCCGTCTTCGAGGCGCCTCCGATCGGAGGGCTGTCGACCGTATATAAATGTCACCCCCTTGGTATCGGCGGGGATTGCAAAAGCCACGGCATAATCCCTGTCTTCTTCTTTGAGGGCTCTCGTGGGTACCACAACCAATTCATGGGAGTTTACCGAACCTGTGATATGAAGCTTTGCGCCCCTCACCACTATACCCGCTTCTTTCTCCTCCACGATGTGAACGTATTGGTCCTTATCCGCCTGCTTGGAAGGGGAGAGGCTTCGATCTCCTTTTGGATCGGTCATGCAAGCAGCGGTAACAAGATCGTTTGTCTGTATATATCTTAGAAAATCAATAAAGCACCCGTGATACCGGGTGCCGGATGCCTGATCCATATCGTATGTAATTGCATATACCGTGTTCAGGCAATCCAGTCCTGCACAGCGCTGGAAACAGCACGCGGTCTTTTTTCCCATTTCTCTCAACATGAGGATCTTCTTGATCAGGTCATTTATGTTTTGCTGGATATGGGTAAACCGGTTAATGGTTTCACCGGTGAGGTTCGATTTGGTTGTAAATAATGATTTGGTCTTCTCCTGTTGTGCCAGGTAGTACGTTTCGGCCATCGCCATGGCAGGGGGCGCTGATATCGGATGATCTGGTACGCTGTGAACCGCCTCGCCATTGATAAAAACCGAATGATCAAATTCTCTCAAACCCGAAAGATACCGCTCCTTTGTCATTAATCCCATAGTCTTCCTCTATGATGTTTTATTCAAGTCACTACTTATTACTCAAGCGAGGTAAAATCCTACATGATCTCTTCGAGCTCATCCTTTGAAACCTTGTGGGTTTTATCGAACTCTTCCCAGAATTTTTTATCTTTATTTTTCCAGCCTTGCCCGAATCTTTTATCAAAAAAAGACCCCAGCCGGGCAAACCAGTTGCCTGACTTCTCTATTCCTTTTTCCTGGGCAATAAATATCTCTTTGAGATAGATATCTATCTCAACCATCCGATCTTTTGGAATATAGGACTTTGCCCCCAATTTAATCGACCCCACCAGATTGTCGGGGTCCAGACCCTGCGCGGTTAACATCAATGCCGGAATTTTTTTCTCTGTTGCAATCTTCAACAGATCAAATCCCCTAATCCCCATGATATCCAGGATGGTCGCGTGGTAGTCTTCACGTTTAAGAAGTTCTCCAGCCGCTTCAAAAGTGGTTGCGGTTTCGACATCACATTCTTCGAGGATTTCTTTTAAAGTTTCCAGAATGTCAGGTTCGTCATCCACCACTAGAATCTTTTTCCCTTTTAAAATATCATCGTTGGCCGTGATTGCCGCTTCTCCTTATTTCTGAAATAATGGTTATCCTTCGTTCCTCGGTTGGTTTATGATTATTTGAGGAAAAACAATACTCAACACTTTATATGGCGATACTGATATAGTCAAGGTTGGAGCCTCATTTGAAAATTTGGATATCATCGGGTGATTCTGCCGTCTTGACAATCCCCCCCTTTCGATTAATTTTTTCCAACAGGTCGACAATTCGCTCTTCCATCCGGTTTGTCAGCGATCCCACAAAATGTGACCCGCCTAAGGGCTCGATGGTATGGGGCACACGTGTTTCCAATTGCAAAATCTGGTTGGTTCTCAGGGCTGTAAAGGCTGAAAGTTCTGTCGGGGTGCAAAGTGCCTTGTCATAACCGTCGATATGGATAGACTGTGCCCCACCCAATACTGCTGATAGTCCATGATAAGCTGTCCGGGCAATGTTGTTGAGGGGTTGTTGGGCGGTTAGGACGGCCCCCGCTGTCTGAACATGAAACCGGAAGGCTGTTGAGCGGAGATTTTTGGCTGTACACTGCTCCTTCATTATCCGATACCATATTCGTCTGACAGCCCGATATTTGGCAATCTCTTCAAAGAAATCGCTGCGGCCGGATAAGAAAAAACTGAGGCGAGAGACATATTTCGAACCGCTTCCCCCAAAAACTTCGCCATGATTTACGTTCTTTTCGCTTCAACGAGCGCTTTGCGTTAAAGCACGCAATTGCTCTCCTGCGGTTCATATTCTGGCACCAGTCCCTTTAACTGTTTCCTGACACACCATACTAGTGTATGGATAAAAGATGGGTTCTAAGATTCACTTTTTTATTTCCAATACCGATTTTGTCCCGAAGATTTTTTCGGTGGGTTTCAATCGTTCGACTGGATATACCCATTAGATCCGCAATTTCTTTACTGGTTTTCCCTTGTTTAATTAGATTGGCAATCTGTAGTTCTTTGGGTGTAAGGCGTAAAAATGTCGAAGTCATCCGGCGTGAAAATGGAGAAATGATGTCTTTGAGATTTGATTCCAAGATTTCAAACAAGACCTTTTGCCTGCCCTTTAGACCACTGTTTTTGAATTTTTTCAGATAAGGCTCGATCAATTCTTTGACATTATACAGCACCCTCTCTTCCAATTCAATTCTATCTTCATCCCGGGTTTTTAACAAAACTTTTAATGCGGTGTTCATTTCATTGAGATTTTCGGTTTTGATCTCAAGTTCATTTTCCCTTTTTCTCAGCTTCTGTTCGGTTTGCTTCAGCTTGGTGATGTTGGTAACCACTGTAAACCCACCTTTGGATCGATTTTTCTCATCGAAAAATGCCTGCGGCGAAACGATCGTGTAAATCTTTCGCCCGTTTTTACCCTTCCACTTTATCTCGTGGGATTTTTGATCCTCTTTTTTTTGCTTCCCACGATGTTTTTTGGCAATGCGCAGATCGGTGTCCTCGTTAAAGTCGGTTGCCTTCCGACCGGTCATTTCATCTTTCGAATATCCGAGCATTTCAGCCATTTTATTGTTTATATAGGTTATGGCGTCATTTTTATCCTGAACCAGCAGCCCTTCATTCATTGTCTCAATCAATACCCGGTGCTTTTCCTCACTCTCCCGCAGGGCCTGCTCCCCTTTCTTACGTTCGGTGATGTCCCGAACAATAGCTAAAATCAAACCTTCTATGGCCAAAAAGACCGTTTTGATCTCCACCGCCATGCGTGTACCGTCCTTATGGATGCTCGACCCATCAAAAGGTAAACCCTGATATTTTTCGATTGTATGACTGAACACCTCTCCCTTCTTTCTGCGGAGTTCCTGTGTCAGGAAGTCGGTGACTTTCATATTCACAAGCTCGTCACGGGTGTAGCCTGTCAGTTTGCACGCCTTTGGATTTACATCAATGATTCTGTCTTTCATATCACTTAGAATTATGGCGTCAGGGTCCTGCTCAAACAATATTAGATAGCGCTCTTCGCTTTTTCGCATCGCCTCCTCTGCCCGGATGCGGGCGATTGAGATTCCTAGCTGGGCAACTATCGCTTCCAGCGCATGGCGGGAGAAAACAGGGACGTTGTTTTTATCATGTGAAGCGAGATTCAAACAGCCGATGATCCGATTCTCATGACGCATCGGAATGGCGGCAAATGCCCGCAACCCCTCTGACTGTTTTGTGGTTTTTTTGGCAAATTCAGTTCGTCATATCGGGAGTAGATCGTTTTGCCGGTCAGGACCATCTTTGTCAGCGGCGATGCGGAACCATAGTGTGAGACGGACTTGACAAAAGCGGGTGAGAGTCCCATATAAACAGCGAGATCAAGCGTCGGGGATATTGCATCAACGAGATAAATCCCGCCGCTATCCATTCCGGAGATTTGCAGCGCGGTGGTCAGACATATCTCTAATCTTTTTTTCAGATCGGACATGGCGCTCAGGGTCATCGCGAGGTAATTTTGAGCCCGCAGCAGAATCTCGGCCTGCTCACGGTTCTTAATCTCATTCCGCAATTCCTGGTTGGCCTTCTCAAGCTCCTCCTGGGCTTGTCGGTGCTCACTGATGTCCGTTGATACGCCGCAAATCACCTTTCGATTGTTCAACCTAAACGAACCGACCAATGCCTCGATAGGGATTACGGTCCCGTCCTTTTTCTTTTGATAGCGAAGCGGGATTTTTTTAGCCTCACCGGAAAGGACCCGTTGGAAGGTCTCCTTTGATTTTTCGGGTTCGGCCGTAATATCCCAATACGTTAAATTTAAAAACTCTTCCTTGCTGTAACCATACAAATTTAGAGCGGCTTTGTTGCCATCTAATAATTTTTTGGTCTCTGCGTCGTAAAGCATGATTCCAGCCGGTACGGTGTTGAACAGCTGCATATACTTCTCTTCACTCTCCCTCAGCGCTTGCCTCACCCGTTGCTCCCTTTCATCTTTTTCCTTCTTTATTTTATTCTCAAGTCTCTTCCGGTCGGTAATATCAAAGGCGGAAGAGAGCAAAGCGGGTTTTCCCATGTAACTGAATTTGACCACACTCAAATCGAGCCATCTGACTTGTCGGTTCTTTGTCAGGATTTTAAGTTCGTACCGGGAAGGAACTTTTTCCCCCCGCAAACTGGCCAAACCTTGCTCTCTAACCATTTCAAGCATATCCGGGTGCACCATCTCTGAGTATTTCACCTTTAAAATTTCCTCTCTGCTGTAACCCGATATTGTCTCCCATGACGGGTTGGCAAAAAGAACTTTATCCCCCCTCGTAATGGTGATGAAGGCTAGGGTGGATTCCGCCAGTAACCGGAATTTGGTTTCGCTTTCCTTCAACTCCTTCTCTGCCGATCCACTTTTAAAAGAATCTTTCCGCACCTTTCTGGTCCGCTTCTTCAATTCCCCACGGGTTGGTTTTCTGGTCATGAAAATTCCTCCGATTTGCCTGAAAACCAGCTGTTTTTTCAGGCAAGTTTTACAAAATAATTTAGTATGAAACCTTATCAAGGATAATTTCTCATATAAATGTTGCATCCCACCGGGGAACATGGCTATTTTTTTGAGCGTATTTGGATACCATGCTTGTCAATTTGAGCAATATATGCAACAAATCTCTACACACTCAATGCAAAATGTAAGATATTGATGAGGATGAAGAGGTGAGGTGAAATCATGTCATTATCGCTGTTGAACCTAAAAGACAAAGTGGCCATGGTCACCGGAAGCACTCGAGGATTAGGTGAAGTGGCGGCCATCGCTTTGGCCAAGGCCGGGGCAAATGTGGCGGTGTGCGGGCGCAGCAGGACCGATCTGCAACGGGTATCCGCCACTATTAAAGATTTAGACAGGGATTCTGATGGATTCTTCCTTGACGTTGCTTCAAAAGAAAGTGTCCATCAAGGTGTAAAACAGATTCTTAAACACTTTGATAAAATCGATATCCTGGTCAACAATGCGGGCGTTAATCACCGGGAGCCGGTGATGGACTATTCTGAAGAGGCTTGGGATTTGGTTATCAACACGAATCTTAAAGGCTATTTTTTAGTGACCCAGGTCGTGGGGCCCTAGATGCTCGAGCGCGGCTACGGCAAGGTGATTAATATGAGCTCCGTTCTGGGAACGGTCGCCCTGCCCAATCAGATTGCCTACGCATCCTCCAAAGGAGGGGTAGACCAGATGACAAAGGTTATGGCACTGGAATGGGCCAAACAGGGGATACGCGTCAATGCCATCGGCCCAACCTATTTTGAGACCGAACTGGTAGCTCAACTTCGCAACGACCCGGAACGATATAATTTTATTAATGAACGGACTCCTGCAGGGCGTTGGGGATATCCGGTTGAACTGGAAGGGATCGTCATCTTTTTGGCGGCCCCGGCCTCTGATTTTATTACCGGCCAGACCATATATATCGACGGCGGCTGGACAGCCTGGTGATCGGAGACAAAGCGATGGTACATGGTTTATGTGATACCGATTTTTATAAACTTACAATGATGCAGGTTGTGCTGCATCAGTACGCAAGTGCCTGGGTACGCTATGCGTTCAAGTGGAGAAACTGGGGTGAGATGCATCTGAACTGTTCCTTGGAAGATTTCAGAAGCCTAATCGATGAAAAGATGGACGAACTCTGTGAATTTCGCTTTCAGGAGGATGAAATAAAATATTTGGCCGGCATTCCATTTTTTAAACCCGATTTCATCGAATATCTAAGGCTGTTTCAACTGAACCGAAGCTATATTCGAACCTACATTGAAAATGGAGGGTTGAAAATCAACATCGAAGGGCCTTGGTTAAATACCATTTTGTTTGAGACGTTGGTACTGGCCATCATCGGTGAACTTTACACCGAATTGAGCGGTATTGATCAAGATAATTGGGAAAAGGAGGGAAGAAAGCGCTTACAAGATAAAGTAAACTACATAGAAGAGGTCATTCAGCCTGGCCAAATGTTCAAGTTTGCGGATTTTGGAACCCGACGAAGAGCCACTTATTCGTGGCAGGAAGAGGTTTTAAAATATTTTGTCTCACGCTGCCCGGATAAGTTGGTTGGAACCAGCAATACCCATTTTGCTAAAAAATTGAACATCAGACCGATCGGAACCATGGCCCATGAATTTTTCCAAGCACATCAACAACTGGGGCCCCGATTGGTCGACAGCCAAAAGGTGGCACTGCAGTCCTGGGCAGTTGAGTACCGTGGCGAGCTCGGTATAGCGTTATCCGATACGTTGGGCTTTGATAAGTTTCTCATAGATTTTGACCGTTTTTTTTCATTGTTATTTGACGGTTGTCGTCAAGACTCGGGCGATCCGATCCGGTGGGCGGAAAAACTGATTGCCCATTATGATAAGATGAGGATCGACTCGAGATTTAAGACAGCCATCTTCAGCGACGGTCTGACCTTTGAAAAAGCTGTTGACCTGTTTAACCGGTTCAACAGTCGAATCAAAACATCATTTGGTATCGGTACCTACTTGACCAATGATTGCGGATTTGTCGCCCCGCAAATCGTCATAAAAATGATTGAGTTTAACCACAACCCGGTTGCAAAGGTAAGCGATAGCGCAGACAAAGGGATGTGTGAAGACACTGAGTTCTTGGAATATCTAAATAAGGTCATCCGGGAGGACACCAAGATTTAAAGAAGATTTTGAAGTGGTTTTTAATATCTATTAACGGTCTATTTTTTTTCACCTGGCAGAACCCCAGTGATTTCATTCCTCTATAGCCCGCCGGTTGTTGTCATTGAAGCTGTATTGGGCATTCGGACATTTGAGATTCAGGATGGTTTATTCAGAACAGAGCCTTTCGGGAATTTCGATATTCGAATTTGTGAAAATCTGTTCGTAAATTACCCCTTCCAGGATTATTCATAGGCTGGGTTCTCTTGACTCGGTTTCTTTCCAATGATATTGAAGATGCGGTTAAGCTTGTCGATTATTTGCCACACATAGGCCTTACCATGTCAATGGGATTGGCTCCTGATTTATTTGTCTATGATCTTTTTAATCTCCTTTACAAACTCGGGATCCGAACCGCAGCAAGAACCGATAAAATTTGCTCCGGCTTGGACCAGCTCGGGTACGAATTTCACAAATTCCCCGGCGGTGGTATAATAAATAGTTTTTTCATCTTCCACTTTCGGCAATCCCGCATTCGGCTTGATCCAAACGGCCAAATCGGTTGTTTCCCGTAAACGTTTACAAATCGGGATATAACCTTTGATCCCCTGCCCACAGTTGGCTCCGACACCGTCCACACCCACCTTTTTCAGTTCCCTCACAGCGTGTTCCGGTGTAACGCCCATCAAGGTGGTATCACTGTTGAAACCGGCATCAAACACCATACTGAGGATCACCGGCAGCCCGGTCTGTTTGGCGGCGGTGGCGGCGATTTTGGCTTCAACAATATCAATCATCGTTTCAACGATGATACCGTCTGCACCGGCATCGGCGATGGCGTTCACCTGCTCTTGGAATGTTCGTTGCAGTTCTTCTTCGGTTGTTTCCTGGGTTAAAAGCATTTTACCGCAAGGACCGATTGATGCAAAGACATACGCATTATCCCTCGCAGCTTTTTTTGAAATTTGAACGCCGCTTCTGTTGATTTCAACGGTCTTATCGGCCAGGTTAAATCGCCCGAGCGATATTCGATTGCTTTGAAATGTATTGGTTAATATGATCCGGCTGCCGGCATCGACATACTCCCAGGCAATGTCTTCAACCCAATCCGGATGGCTCAGATTCCAAAAATCAGAGCACTCATCCCTTTTTATACCCTTTTTGTTAAGCTGTGTGCTTCACGATCCATCGGTCACAACGGTGTTTTCATTCATTAAAGACGCGATTAACGGATGCATATGCCCTCCCTTTTGGCATGAAACTTGGTTTTTAAAATTCGATTGGACGATTATTGCTGAAATTGGCTTTTGCCATTAACTACTTCCTCGTTTATTTAAATGTCAAGTTTGGAAGGTTGGAACCGTTTTATATATATATATATTGTTATAGTCATCGGATTTGATAGGTTCTGTTTTGTCCCTTCATGTTCGCTTCGTTGAAATTGTTAGCTCGTAGCCGGGTGTGGGTGCAGATTTGGGTGTTTAAAAAACCGTTTCGAAGGGGATGGAAAAAATGTCAGAAGAGAAAAAGAAAACAGATCCACACCGCTGTATTGTTTTTCCGCTATTGTCGGGATCCGGATCAGAATTTAACGGGATCGGATTGGCGATACATTTTTTGTTGGGTAATGTGATCGCTCTTCACACGAGATTCAGGGAGTTTTGGTTCGAGTGGCGCGTGGGGAAAGTTTTTAGAAATGCAAATGACCTCAGAGTTTACAATAGCGGCTAGGCTCCTTCACCGAATATCAAGTAATTGGGACTGGAGCAAGAAATCCGGATTTGGCTTAAAGGCTGTTTGCAGAGATCTGAAGGTGAATCGAAAACAGAGCTGACACTGGTGGATATTGAAAAAGAAGGTGAAGATCGATCCGGCCCGTTTATTTTAGATTTCGATCAGAATCTTATCGGATTTCGCACAGGATTTCTGCCCTGGCTCGAGAGGTGCGGACTCCCGATACCCGAAGGTCGGCGCCAAAAGGTCCTTTGGCCTGAAGCTGCATCGCCGCGTGGATTCGATTGCCTCGGGCGGGCCCTGTAAATAAACCCGGACGGTGTTGCAACCGTGGGCGGGATGATGTGGTGTGGCATTGTCGCTGGGGATGAACAATAGGCCTGTCATTGGTCAGTGATTAAAGCCGAGCTTCTGATGATCAGTATCGACGGGGCACAGCAAAAGACGGCACGGCTCCTTGAAAAGTATCGACAGGTGTATGAATGCGTACCCGTGCCTATTGAGGAACCCAGCAGCTCTGAATGTCGGGACCCTCCAGAGGCGGATAAATCTACGTTGTGCTTCGACACAAGCTACGTAGAATACTCTCGCTGTTTCGGTTCAATTCGAATTGCCATTTCCAATAAATTGATAACATCTTGATAAATATGGGGATTCTGAGACGCACTTGGGCCCGCAACATTTAATGTTTTAATTCGGTTCAGTTTGATCCAGTTAACAATAAAAATTACTTCTTGAAAAATGTTCGTTTTATTAAGATCTGAATGATGCCATGGTTTATTGCGTTTTATGGCCATCTCTTTGGTATAAGCAGAACCGCCGGTGAGCTTGCCATGGGAAACGATCAGGGTCCCATCTGAATCAATAACATTTTGTTCGGTACGCCTTGGGTAACTGGAAGTGGGCATTTCTTTCAGCTGATATTTATCAGGAAGCCTTCCATCCTCGTTTATTCGGCCTTTGGGTATTGAGCCGCCATGGGGGATCCCCAGCCTAATGGCAGCATCCAAAGCAGCCTGGTCTGCACCGGTTTGACCCCCTGAAATGATTTTTTTAATCATGATAACGTATCATTACTCGGTCTGAACCCTGTTGTAATTGATGAAAGCTGACTCATTGGTCATGGTAAACCTTATCAGACGGCTTTTTGTTACCGGATCATCGTCACTGTGCAGAAAAATTTGATTGTCCAAACTCCAAACCGGTTCATTTTCTTAAATCCGTCCCAGAAGATTGAAATTGATTTTATCGATTTAAAAATTATGCCAAAATTTGCGTTCCGATTTATATCTCAATATTCTTTAAAAACCAAGTAGTTAGCATTAGTCTTAGAAAACCAGCTAAAGAACTGAATGAACAAAGTGACACTTTTTGCAAGATTGTGTAACAATTTTTGTAGCATTTTCTCACCCTTGTGTACAGTATCAATTGATGAAACAGGTGGAACAAAGGTCGGGGAAACGATGGAAAAGTTGACCAGATATGTTTAATAGGTTATTTAAAGTCAATATCAAAGGAATGGTGAAATCAAAATGTCAGCGCAATATCCAGAGTGCCCCTTAAATAATCACAAGATCTGTGGAGAGATTGCCAACCCAAAGGTCTGCGCTATCGTCAGAGAGGATATGGTCTGTCTATTAGAACACCTAAAGGAAACCAACGAAACCATAGCGGTCAAAGTTATAAAGAAAACACGTAAAGATCTATTGCACAGTTAGAGGTAAACCATTTCCCCGAATGAAATTGTTAACAATGATCTAGATGAGACGATCAGAAATGGGAAGGAGACCAGGACATGAACTTATCCGATGTCGTGAAATGGTGGTTGATACCCATAGTGGCGGGGACGGTATTTTATATTGTGTCCCCTAATTATCACTTGTCTAGGTTGGCCCCTAGGGCGTTGGGGTGAAATTCAAAAAAACATAAAATTGGAAGCAAGATGCCGCTATAAATAAAAAAATCTTTGAGTGATTAAAAAATTTATATTGACTGTGGAAGTTTGCTGTTTTAATATATGCACAAATGTTCAAGTATTCAAAGAGCCGGCGATGAATTTATCCAGAATCCGATTAATTGAAGAGGACGGTTGTGAAATCCGAATGATTCATTTTGACAGGGTTGAGCAAGCCCGTCGAGAAGTTATCGCAGACCATGAACTCGATCGGTTGTCGTTAACCTACAAGGTATTGGGAGACCCAAACCGTCTTAAAATTGTAATGGCACTTAAAAATGTTGAAATGTGTGTCTGCGATCTGGCTGCCTTTACCGGTTTGACCGACTCTGCCATTTCGCACCAACTGCGTCGTTTGAAGGATTTGGCGCTGGTTAAAAGCCGTCGTGATGGTCGGATTATTTATTATTCTTTGGATGATGAACATGTAAAACGCCTTTTAACCATTGGTCTGGAACACGCAAGGGAATAAATTCCCCATCTTTTTTTCTAATGCGATAATGGGGTATTAAAATTGGATTTTATTGCTAGTGTATTGCATGCATCTTGGGAACTTTTTGTTGATTCCTCGGTATATATACTTTTTGGTTTGATCGTGGCCGGATTGTTACGGGTATTTCTCAGCCCGGGCCTGGTGTCCAAACACCTCGGCCGGGGTCGATTCGTCTCGGTGTTCAAAGCCGCCGTTCTGGGCATTCCTATACCCTTGTGATCTTGCGGCGTATTGCCTGCAGCCGTGTCGCTGCGGAAACAGGGTGCCAACAACGGGTCTATAACCGCTTTTCTCATTTCCACTCCTGAATCAGGGGTTGATTCCATATCCATAACATATGCCTTGCTGGACCCAATCATGACGGTGGCGCGCCCATTTATCGCTTTCGTTACCGCCACAACAGCCGGAATTGTTGAAAATCTCTTCAACCCCAAAGCGATGAACAATAAAGTCAGTCCGGATCTTTCATGTCCGGTGGATGCCTGCTGTGATGGCATCAACTGCTCTCCTGGAGAACATAAGCACCATCATACATTTTTTGAAAAACTTTTAGGGGGATTTCGATTTGCCTTTTCCGACCTATGGGGTGATCTGGCCGGTTGGTTTTTGGTCGGCCTTTTGTTGGCAGGATTGATTACCGTACTCATTCCAGATGACCTGTTCGGTAAATATTTGGGATCCGGTCTGCCGGCCATGCTTCTCATGCTGGCCGTTGGAATTCCATTGTATATCTGTGCCACGGCTTCCACACCGATCGCCGCCGCCCTGATTCTAAAAGGTATCAGCCCCGGCGCAGCACTGGTGTTTTTATTGGCCGGTCCGGCGACAAATATCGCCTCCCTGACTGTATTAACCGGAGTTCTGGGCAAGCGGGCAACCGCCATTTATCTCACCACCATCGCAGTGTCTTCTGTCTTTTTTGGATTGGTGGTGGACCAAGTTTATGGTTCCTTTGGTCTATCCCCCCAGGCAATGATCGGTCAGGCATCTGAAATCATACCGAAATGGGCCGGTCTTATTTGTACACTGATCATTGTTTTCGTGTCAATAATGTCGCTGTTCAGCACAATTCAAAAATACTTCAAACCGACCGTAGCGCATATTGATCAGTCCCAGATCGATGATCAGCTCGCACCTTTGTATCACCCAGAATCTGCCGGCTGTGGTCCTACCTGAGAATGCTCCTCCTAGGGATCGGTCGGATCTCAAAGCAAAACCGGTTCTCCATTTTCTGTACGCGGTTACAATCATCGAGTCAAAACCCGGTTAGATCTTATTCGTTATCGGTCATTAGGAACTTTTCATCGGAAGGAAAATGAGAACTCCGGTCGGTAGCCTTCTAAAATCATTTATTTTGTCGCCCGGTATTAATTTCTTTTTAGGAAAATAATACAATGTTTTGTTGTTGTTGTATCTCTTACCGGCGATTTTGATAGGTGGCCTTCGGCGCATTACAGTCACAGGTCTACGGTATCCAACTACCATTTTTGTGTTTTGGGGCAAATCATCCCAGTCTAAAATCTGTCGGCCATTTTTCATTTGACCATTTGGGAGAAAATAAAAAGTCGTTTTTTTTTTTATAGGCCGATCCTGCAAAGATCCACGCGTTGAGACCTTCGGATATCGTCTTTATCGGTCCTTGGTTTTTTTTGTAATTTAGACTATTATTTTGATTAAGTAAAACCAGTGTATTTTTTGGAATCCGAATCCATCCAATTCGGTTTTTAATTTGATCGCCGGGAATTACTTTGCCGTTTGGAAGCTTATACAAAGTTGCCGATGAATCATAATCTTCACCGGCGAT
>MPMB02079339.1_pt1 | contig 19583 bp, 11 predicted proteins | sample 1617371 | NCBI WGS metagenome assembly MPMB02 (sample SAMN05944808, study PRJNA350692) | marine metagenome | biome: marine; feature: ODZ; material: water; isolation source: 300 m water sample filtered on 0.2 um supor filter | place: Pacific Ocean | collected 2012-04-08 | depth 300m m
CCATCACCATCGCATCGACGGCGGCCAGTTGGAACAGATGTTCGATGGATGCGATGGCGATCCGCCGGATCTCCTGCTCCGACTTCTGCGGAAAACTGAGGCTCAAGTTGTGTTCGGCGCGGCGGCGATGTCGGCTGTGAAGCGAGGCATAGCATCGTGCTGCCATCGCCGCTACACGACGATTGCGGTGCTCTGGGAAGCACAATGCGACTGACGAGAGCAACCGCGCGGGCAGGTACTCGGCGACATTGCGGAGTGTGGATCGGTTGACCATAGGCGGAAGAGGGAAGACGGTGAGGGAGAGTGGAGCAGCGCAGCGAATGGCGGAGAGTCAATTGAGCGTGGGGCGAAGAACCATGCGTGTCATAGACGTATATCGGGTTCCATGGCGCAACTGCTCAACAGATCTCTGCGGTGGCCAACAGCGTGACGATCACCAAAGCGGCTCAAGGTGGCCTGCTACAAGTCAGTGCGGCCGGTGAGGATGTCCAAGCGGTTTTGGTTGAGCCAGGGGATATCGGCCTGCTCGGCATCGTTCTTCAGAGACCGATACCGCTCGAAGGTGGTTCGCCGATTCCGGTATTCGGCCATCTCCTGCATCGTTGCCTGATTGGAGGGAGGATGAGGCTCGGTGGGCTCCTTTCCGAGTACCAGAAAGTCCAAATCGCCCGGAATTTCATCGTCCTCCACGACGAGACCACCCCATCGTTCGATTCGCTCCCGTAGGTACTCGGCTTCTTGCTCAGTCGCGATTCCGTCGCGATCGAGATCATAGAGGCCGTGTACGAGGAATTTGAATGTGTACTTGGGGTCGTAGACCGCATTGGCAATCACATCGTCGGCGAGAATCGGCATGCTCTTGATGCGGCGGGTGACCTTGGCGGTGGAACTGGCATCACCGATCTTCACAACCTGAATACTGGCCTTGCCTCGGGGCATCTCACCATCTTCGCCGGGGCGGATCTGTGATGAATCCTTGTAGACCTCAAAGGTCATGCCCAGCACGATCTGGTCATTTCGACCGCGGTCGATATAGACATGGTCGCCGCCTCCCATGACATCGAGCACATGGCCGTCCGCCAGCGCGGCAGGGTCTGCGGCTCGCAGTTGGTCTCGGTTCAGGCGATTCTCAAGCATCCGCTTCTGTGTAACCAATCGCTTGTTGTCCGCAGTCAATTCGTCGACGTGATCCTCATGCTGCGAAATTTCCAGGTTCTTCTGATCGCGGAGTTCCACCTGCATTGAGTTGAACTCGGAGATGGCCTTCTTGATGGCGGAGGCGTATTTTTCATCCGCATCGGTGTAGTTCTTGAGTTGAGCCGATTCGTCAGCGACTAATTTGTCGAGATCCGCAATGGCGTTGCGAAGTTTTTCGTCCATATCTTGTCGCGACTGTCCGATGTCGTCAACGGTTGATTTCATTTCGGCGAGTTCCGCGGTCATTTCATCCATCTTCCGCCGCGCATCGGTGAGGCCGTCCGCAAGCGATTGGTCCGGCTGGAGCGACAATCGATCACGTGCCGCAGTCAGATCGCCAAGCGTTCCGTCCGGGGATCCAACTGCGAATTGCCGAAGCTCCCGATTCTGCTCGTGCAGAAATTTCAGAATGGAATCCCTCCCTCTGGCATTCTCCAGCGGCGCCAGCCAGTCACTGCCGCGATCGGCCTTGGTGGCGTACTTCTCCAGATCAGTCTCTTTCTGTATGGCGTTGTCCCTCGCCTCCTTGAAATCACCCCACAGCACAATGGAGCCTGCGAGCAGCAGGATGGTGAGCAGCACGAATACGACCAAGGAGACGACAACACCGCTCCCGGCGGAACTTCGAATGGCCATGAGGGAAGGAGTCTCCAGAGAATCCGCCGGAAGGGGACTTGTTTGAAGGGCGTGAGTGGAGGAGTTTCCCCACCACACGAGCGTGCGTCAAGATGGTGGCGCGGAATCAGGTGGAAAAGACCGTTCTACTGCCCAGCAACGGCGACGCGAGCCACCTCATCTGGGCAGGTGAGTCCTTGTAGCACGGCTGTTCGGCCTGCGTCGAGCAGGGTGGTCAGATTCTTGTCCCCAACGGCCGCTTGAGCGATTTCTCCGGTGGACCGCTGGGCGAGTACTTGTTTTCGGACCGAATCGGACACAACGAGCAGCTCGTACAGGCCGACTCGTCCATGGTAGCCCGTTCCCCGGCAGTCCCTACAGCCAGTGCCGCGGCGAAGCACGGTGCCCTCGCGGAACCGCAGGGCATCGGGCAGCGTGTCCCAATCAGGCGTCCAGTCGGCTCCGCATGAGGCACACACACGTCGGACCAGACGCTGTGCCAGTACAGCCTCGACCGAACTGGCGACGAGGAATGGCTCGACGCCCATGTCGAGCAGTCTCGGCATGGCACCAGCGGCGGTGTTGGTATGCAAGGTGGAGAACACGAGGTGTCCGGTCAATGATGCCTGCACGGCGGCCTCGGCGGTTTCCCGATCGCGGATTTCGCCGACCATCACGATGTCGGGGTCGTGCCGGAGGATCGATCGCAGGCCTGCGGCGAAGGTCATGCCCACTTCCGCTTGTGTCTGAATCTGGTTGACGCCATCGAGGTGGTATTCGACCGGATCTTCGATCGTGATGGCCTTGACCTCCCCGGTCACGACGCGCCGAAGCGATGCGTACAGCGTCGTCGACTTGCCTGAACCGGTCGGCCCTGTGACGAGCAGGATGCCGTGTGGCGTATGGATGCACTCGTCCCAGCGGGTCAGCACATTCTCCTGCATGCCCAGTTCGTCGAGTGGACGAAGACCTGCTGTCGAATCGAGGATCCGCAGCACGACACCCTCGCCGTGCATCATCGGAATGACGGACACACGCAGGTCAAACAGGTGTCCGTCATGCCGCATCGAGATTCGACCATCCTGCGGACGGCGGCGCTCGGCGACGTTCAGGTTTGCCATGATCTTCAGGCGGCTGATGATCGCTGCACGAAACCGGTCCACGGTTCGTGGCACACTGGCAGTGGTCAGAATGCCATCAACGCGGTACCGGATGGCGACACGGTCTTCGTAGGGTTCGATGTGCAGATCGGTCGCCCGTTCGCGAATGGCTTCGACGAGCAGATCGTTGACCAACCTGATGACGCTGGCGAGTTCTGCCTGGTCAGCCTCATCTGTGGCTGCCTCCGTTACAACCGGTTCGACTTCGGCATGCAGAGCTTCAAGCGTGTCGCCCGCCACACCGTAGTGTCGGCGGATGAAATTGCGGAGGTCCTCTTCATCTGCCAGCACTAATTCGATCGACAGCCCGGTCAGCAACCGCAATTCGTCGAAGGCGGTGAGCTCAAATGGATCGCTGGTCGCAACGCGCAGCACATCGTCTGCGCGATCGATTGGCACGCAGTGCTGGCGAAAGACAAGCCGCGAAGGCAGGAGTTTGAGAATCTCCGGTTCCGGAACAACAGTGGCAAGATCTACGATCGGCATCGAGAACTGTTCGCCGATAGCGTGAAGCATCGACTGACTGTCGACGTGGCCGAGTCGTACCAGCACGCGATCGAGTCGCTCGCCGGTCCGTTGCTGCTCGGCCACCGCCTCTTCAACCTCGGCGGCCGAGACGAGTCCCCGCTCCAGAAGCAGTGCATCGATTCCCATGGGGCCTACTGTAAAGGCGGCAGGTGCCGCCCGGGGATCTCCGCCGAAGAGTTTGGGTTCACTGCCCGTCCCCGGGCGGTACCGGACCCCTTATCATGTGCGACTCGGCCCAATCCGCGTTGTTTTTCTCTGAGGAGCCCTCCGATGCAGGCAAACGATGTTCTTCAAAGCCTCTCACGCTACCAACTCGTGGATGGTTATCCGCTGGTTGTCGATCTGGAGAAGTCGCAGGGCTCGTGGATCTACGATGCTGCGACGGGCGAGAAGTATCTCGACGCGTTCACTTGTTTTGCATCCTGGCCCATCGGTTTCAATCATCCGGGATTGAAGGATCCCGCTTTCGAGGCGGTGCTCATGCGGGCGGCTCAGTCCAATGTCGCCAATGCCGATTTGTACACCTCCGAGATGGCGGACTTCGTACGCACGTTCGCAACGCACACGACTCCCGATGGATTCCCACATCACTTTTGGGTGGCTGGCGGCGGACTCGCCGTCGAGAACGCCATGAAGACCGCATTTGACTGGAAGGCCAGGCGTCTTGGGCGAACCGATTATCTCGCCGACTGCAACGATCTCACGATCGTGCACTTCAATCAGGCTTTTCATGGCCGCACTGGGTATACGATGAGTTGTACGAACACGCTTCCTGACAAGGTTGGTCTGTTCCCGCGATTTCCGTGGCCACGCATACACAACCCGGTCTGCCGATTCGACACGGACGGCAATATCTGCAACGACATCGAAACCGAGGAAGCCAAGGCCCGTGAGCAACTCGATCAGGCATTTGCCGAGAGTGCCGATCGCATCGCGGGCATTCTCATCGAGCCCATGCAGGGCGAAGGCGGCGACAACCACTTCCGCCCGGAGTTCCTCGCCACACTTCGCAGGTATGCAGATGAGCACGATTGTCTGCTGCTCTTCGACGAGGTGCAGACCGGATTCTACGGCTCCGGCAAGCCTTGGTTCTGGCAGCACCTCGGCACGGCTCCGGATGTCGTGGCCTTTGGAAAGAAGTCGCAGGTATGCGGGATCTATGCTGGCGGCAAGGTGGATGAGGTCGAGCAGAACGTATTCAAGGTGTCCAGTCGGATCAATTCGACCTGGGGCGGCAATCTCGTAGACATGGTCCGATCACGCCGGTTCATCGAGATCATCATCGAAGATGGCCTCGCAGAGCATGCCGAGATGTTGGGCGAGCGGCTCATGAACGGACTTCGTTCCATCGCCAGGGACACCGGCGCTTTCGACAATGTTCGCGGAAAGGGCACGCTGGTTGCGTGCACATTCCCGAGCCCCGAGCACCGCACTGCAGCCATCATGGCGATGTTCGATCGCAAGGCCATGTCGCTACCGTGTGGGACCGATTCGATGCGGTTCCGGCTGCCGCTGACGATGTCGTTCGACGAACTTGACGAACTCCTCAACCGCACCGCTGATTCCATTCGTTCGGCGCATGCCGCAACGCTGCCGTAGTCTGCTTCGCTGCGATCAATCGGGCAAGTCATCTTCCGAGCGATACTCCAGTACGCCTGGCAGGAGCCGCTTCTGGAGAGCCTGAATATCCGGTCCATCGAAGATGACCCAGTGTTCAGGGACGCCGTCATTATTGGAATCCAACTTGTCGTACAGATTCGGTTCACTCAGTTTGATTGATTCGGTCGAACCGTCCATGTGCGAGATGTTGATGACGCCCGGATTCCAGAGACCCGGGATGTCGATCCAAGTCTGAAAAACAGCGAAGTCACTGCCCTTCTGGTTTGGATGCATCATGAATCCGTGTCTATTGTACCCGGGCGGGCCGCCGCCGATGCCTGGGTCGTCCTCCCCGATCGTGCACATGGTCCTCGATGGCTGCTTGATGTGCATCATCGTTGGCGTCGGGACTGCGTACTTCACGAAGGGACCCGCGAATGGCCCGGGGGGGTTCTCCCCGAAGTAGTGATCATCGGCGCACACGTTGACGCCGATGTATGAGTTGATTGCGTACGATCGCAGCCTTCGCGTTGGATCCAGTGGTGAGCGGTAGGTGTCGGCGTTTCCGTCGAGGTACTCCCAGGCAGCGCCGTCACTGAAGGCCTTGACGAGTTCCACTTGGTAGGCGCCGCCATCAAGTCCTTCCAGTCGCTGGTTGCCGGCATCGTTGTACGCTCGGACCCAGAGGCGATTTGTAACGTCTTGTTCGAGTTCTTCAGGATTTCCAAGCACCTCATATGTGTTCGGGAAAGCGCCAAAGATGCCAGACTCCACCGGTGCCGTGCGTGGGTGAAACAGCCGACTGTCGTTGGCGGCCGCGTACTTCCCTTCGGCCAGTGCAATCTGCCGTTGTCGGGCCAGGTCCACCGCGGACATCGCTGAATCATTAAGACTGCCGACGCCGATGAGCACCAGCGACATCAGAACGCCCAGAATGGCGACAACGAGGAGGAGTTCAACAATCGTAAAGGCCGACCGGCGAAGCGGGGGATGGGTTACGGACATGCGCCAAAGGCTCCAATGATGGCGAGCAGATCATCCACATCGGTCTGCCCGTCCCCAGTGACATCCGCATCAGGCGTCCCCCAGGATGCAATGATCAGGAGAACTTCATTCACGGTCACGCTGCCGTCGCCGTCAAGATCCATCGGACAGGGCGGCGACTGCGAGAAAATGCCCATGGTGTACGGGCCGAACTTGAAGGAGGCACTGTAGGGCATGCCGTCCCATGGGATCGATTCGGCGGACACTTCGTCACACGGGTGCCCGTCGTAGTCCGGGTCATATATCTGCCAGTCGCTGTTGAATCGGATCTTCCAAAGACCCTCGCTCGGCAGGCCGATGCGGTAGTCCTCCCACACCTGATTGCGGAAGTTCGCCAGCACGATGACATCATCGCCCTCGCCACCATCCATCCAGCGGTGCCAGGCCACGACCTTGTCCCAGTCGTTCACGTGATGCACGTTGACGTGCTCGCCCATCAATCCGCGGGTATTGCCCTGCTTGTTGAGTCTGAGCGAGATCAGGTCGCGGTACAACTCGGTGATGCCCGCGTGGGTTTCTGCCCGGCTCCAGTCCAGCGGCTCGGTGTCGGTGAACCACCCATCCTCCAAGAATTCCTGGCCCTGAAAGATCATCGGTATGCCCGGCGAAGTGAAGACGACGCCAGCGGCCAGCGTCGAACGCTTCTTGGAGTACCACGAGTCCGGATTACCCGGCCAGATCGCTTCCGGGACGCGGCTGCGACCATTGGCAACCTCGTCGTGCGATTCGGTGTAGATGACTCGCTGGAACGAGGCGTCATTGTAGGCAAAGTCGATGGAGTTCTTGACATCCCACATGTTCCGCCAGTCATCATCCGTACCCTCGACAACCTCACGGATTGGGTGGACGAACCATGGATCCCACTGAGTGTCGAATCCGGCGCCATCTTCATCCGTTGGTTTGGTGATCCAGTGATTGTCACTCATGTCCTCGGCTGCGATGAGTTTGTCGGGATACAAGGCATCCACATCGTCATTGATCCACTGCATCCATGACCAGCCGTCAGGGTTGTTTCCCACATCGGTCCACTCGATCCACCGTGTTCCATCGACTCGCAGGCCATCGACATGGAACTCATCCATCCACTGCATGACGGCATCACGAAGAAACTGCCGGACTTCGTCGGTGCTGAAGTTTGGCCGCGTATCACCCCACGGCGTGTTCGCACGCTCATCGTTGTAGAAGTAGATGCCACCACCGTCGTTTTCACTCCAGCCATCAAACTTCCAGCATCCCAAATCGTCAGGTCCGAGGTGGTTGAACACGACGTCGATGAGCACGGCGATGCCACGCTCGTGGCAGGCATCGATGAGTTGCTTGAGTTGATCTGGTCCGCCGTAATAACTCTCCACCGCAAAGATGTGACCAGGGTTGTAGCCCCACGACTGATCACCGGCGAATTCGTTGACCGGCAGCAGTTCGATGGCATTGATGCCGAGGCTCTCAAGATGGTCGAGGTGGGCTTGTATGCCTACGAAGTTGCCGGGGAAGCCTCCGCCATCAACCACACCAAAGGTCCCTGTGTGCATCTCGTAGATCACCAGTTCATTCCAATTCGGCATGACCATGTCATGTTGCCAATCGAATTGATCTGGGTTGACGATGATCGACTTGCCGTTGGATGAGGTGAGTTTGCGGGCGTGCGGGTCGTTTCGCCAGAGTGTGTTGCCGGAAGACAGCATGACGAACTGATATTCGTGGCCGGCCCATACACCTGCGGCATCCATGCTCCAGAAGCCATCGCCTTCGCTCACGAGTGGATGCGTGTTTGTAGCCCAGTTGTTGAAGGTGCCGGATACATACGCGGCACTGGCATGGGGCGCCCAGGTGCGGAACGTCGTGCCCCAGCCGTCATCGTCCTGGTAGATCGTCGCGCCTTGTCCTGGACGCGACGACTGCGCAGTCACGGTTGACGCAACTGCCGTTAGAAGCAGCACGCTGGTGAATGGAAGTCGTTTTCGCATCACTGATCCCAAGTATACCTCTACTCAGAAAGTCGCCCCCACAACCCTTCGGCTGTGGGGGCGAGGGTTCAGGAGAACCGATTACAGGTCACGGGCAGACGTTCCCGAAGTTGCCGATGACCTGAAGCAGATCATCGACATCGGTTGTGCCACTGCCGTCGATGTCGGTCGGGCAGTCGTTTCCACCTCCGAGATCACATTCCACGCAGGTCGTGTCTTCGCCGATCCACAGGCCGCGGTCCGTATCGCAGTGCTCGTCCGTGATGCCTTCCCAGCATTCGCCATTGGCGAAGCAGCAGGCGCCGGTGATGGCCGGGATGCAGGGCCCATCATCCTCGTCACCGAGCGAGAAGTACTGCGGTCCGTCGATGCCGTCGAAGTTCACCAGTCGTGGCTCACCGAGGTTGGCAGATGCATCGAGGCTACCGAGGATCTGATTGGAGACCCAACCATGATCGCTCGAATTGATAAAGACGCAGAGTTTCACATCGTCGAATGGCAAGCCTTCAAAGTCCCAGTCGATGAGGTAAAGCGGGATCTCAATTTCAATTCCGGTTGCGACAGCCACGTCTCCAGGAGCGCCACAGTCACTGCCATCGCCCCCAATGACGCCACCAATGTTGCTGTTGTTGATCGCCACGGCGATGTTGTAGTCGCCGACCGATGGTTCGATGTGATCAACACCGTCGACGTGGTAGGAATGACCGCTACCGGCATAGTCACCGAAGCCGTCACCGTTGGTCCGAAGTTCGGCATAGTCGATATATGAAAAGATGCCGTTGCTCTCAGCGTTGTCGCCACAACTGATGGACAAGTAGAGGTCGGGCTCAAATCCAGCATCAAAGGTCAACCCGTTGCCTGTTCCGTCATCGCCCATGCGTTGAAGAGCGCCGAATCCGACGTCGGGGTTGATTCCGAGGATTCGGTTCTGTCCGCCATCGCGGGCGTCGATGAAAACCTCGATTTTGTTGTAGTTGTGTTCAATGTTTCCACCGAGATGAATGAAGAGCTTCCCATTGGAGATGATCGCGACGCCACCATCGAGTTCAGATCCATCGGAGTGCCCCACATGGCTATCGCCGTTGTTGCCGAAGCCGGTGCTGTTGCCTTGAATGGACGCGAGCGGCCCGTACGCGGGGTCGAGTGTGCCGTCTACTGTCGGCGAGCCAGCCGAGGCGAAGCTGCCCATCAGGGCCGCAACAGCCACTCCAATTCCTGTCTTCCCATACATTCTGATGCTCTCCTGCAATCTCTCGTGCTACTTCACAATGAAATGAATGCCTGCCGGAAAGTTCGGGTAGGCAGCAGCACCTCAGCCTAAAGCAAACGTGGTTTGGAGGGAAGGGAATAATCAGGATCGCGATGAATGAGCCGGTCGATAGCCCCGCTGGAGGTACTCAGCGACCATTCTGTGGCTTGAGAAGGAAGGGTTGACGGTGGCGGTTGACCTCAGGGCCCGGCGAATCCAGCCGCGAGGGAGGCCCGCTGAGTCCTGCGCATGAAACAACGGCACGATCTCGTCTTCCAGCAGTTCATACAGGGCGTTCGCGTCAGCCTGATCCCGCTCGCGGGCGGAGAGGCCCTCGGAGTGTCCATCGATGGTCCAGCCGTTCCGCCCGTCTGCGGCCTCAGGCCACCACCCATCTGCGATCGAGAGATTCAATCCACCACTGAGCGGCCCCTTCATTCCGCTGGTGCCACTGGCTTCGTAGGGCCTGATCGGTGTGTTGAGCCAGACGTCGCAGCCGGAAGTGAGCAGCCGGCCCAGCCCCATGTCGTACTCCTCAACCAGTACCACCTTGCCTTGCAGACCGGGACGCTTGCTCATGGTGTGAATCTTCTTGGCATAAGCCTGCCCCAGTTCATCGAGTGGATGCGCCTTGCCCGCGAACAGTACCTGCACTGGTCGGTCAGCATCACCCAGAATCGCTTCCAGTCGATCAAGATCATGAAAGAGCAGAGGCGCTCGCTTATACGTTGCAAATCGCCGAGCAAAGCCGATGGTGAGCGCATCACCTCGCAAGGCTGTTCGAGCCCGCTCAATGCCCGCAGGATCCTCGCCGCGTCGCCGCGATTGCGTCACAAGTCGCTCACGCACCACCTGCACCAGTCGCGATCGGAGCGACTGTCGCATTTCCCAGAACGTCTTTGGATCAGCAGTTGTGGCCTTGGTCCAAGTCTCACATCGTGGCACGCTTCGCCTTGGTCGCAGGCCGATCTCACGCTGCCAGAAGTTTGCGGCAATCGGTGGCATCCAGGTCGCGGGGTGCACACCATTGGTGATGTGCGTGATCGGGACGTCTTTGGCTTCACATCCATATACGCTTGACCACATCTCCCGGCTGACCTCGCCATGCAACGCAGCGACACCGTTGACGTGACGGGCGAGTCGCATGGCCAGCACCGTCATGCACAACGGGCCATCATTTCCTTCCTGCCCGAGGCGCGCGAGATCACGTTTGCCCATCCCTCCGCGGCTGAGTGTCGGCCGCATCACCTCGGCGCAGCGTTCGAGATCGTAACGGTCGTGCCCAGCGGGAACCGGGGTGTGGGTTGTAAAAACTGTTGTGTCGGTCACACGCTGCTCGGCGGTGTTGCGATCGATGCCCGCCTCCACAAAGCGGGCGATACGCTCCACACCACAGAAGGCGGCATGACCCTCGTTGAGATGCCATACGGTCGGCTCAATTCCCATTGCCTCGGCCGCGTGTACCGCGCCCACACCGAGCAGTACCTGCTGACGAAGCCGTAGATCGGAGTCACCGCGATACAGCCCCTGCGTGAGTTCGCGGTCGCGCATCCGATTCGAATCGAGGTCGGTGTTGAGCAGGTACAGATCAACCTGCCCCACGGAGATGTGATTGATGCGAGCGTCGACGATGCTGCGGCCGATCGGGCATTCGATCTGTTCGCCGGTATCCGAGATCGGAAAATCTTCGAATCGCCATCGAGGCTCAACGACTCGCGTTGATCCATCCTTGCGGAGTTCTTGCTGGTAGTACCCCTGCCGGTAGAGCAGCCCGAATCCGGTGAGAGGTATTCCCAGATCGGCGCATGATTTGAGGTGATCGCCCGCCAGTACGCCCAGTCCGCCAGCGTATTGCGGCATGCATTCGTGGATGGCAAACTCAGAGCAGACATAGGCGATCTGCATGGAGTGCTCATTGCTGTGAGCGGCCCGATCGAACCATCGTTGTCGGCTGTTGTCTTGTTCTTGCGCAGCGAAGGCTCGCTCGACGGTCGTCTGGAATTCCGACTCTTCTAGGCGAGCATTGAGATAGGCGTCGGTGGTTGCTTCAAGCACCGCGATTGGATTCTCGTTGGAACTAATCCACACCGCCGGATTGAGCATGGCAAATGGGCGCCGCATCGGTTCGATCCAGGACCAACGGAGATCCATGGCCAGTTGCAGCAGGTCGGTTCGGACTTCGGTCATCGTATTCATGGGCGGGGGAGCATAGACGAACGCCGAGCAGCCGTCGCCCGCATTCGCCGGGCCAGCGGGGCCGTCGCGTGAGCATCCATCCGCCATCGCCAATTCCCCCGGGGCGTGCCGGGTCTGTTCATGCGGGCCGCCGATCCGAGATTGAGTACATCCTGCATCGGAATGATGCAGCACTCGGCAGGTGAGTCCATGCACAAGTCGATCATTGACCACGCTACGTCGGCGACGCGTTGGCATCCGGTGTGCTGCCGAAATCGGACCTTGGCATCCGGAGGAAGACTGCGGTACCAGCCGCGGGTGGTGTCGTTGTCGTGGGTACCCGGATAGCACACGCTGCGGCGAGGGTGATTGCGGGGGAGTTCCGGACTGTCATCTTCAAAGAAGGCCCACTGCACGATTCGCATGCCTAGCAAGTCGAAGTCATCCCGGAGCCTGCGAACCGCCGGCGTGACTTCGCCGAGATCTTCAGCGATCAGGGGAAGCGGTCCGAGTTCGCGTCTGAGGGTTTCAAGCAATTCTCGGCCGGGTGTGCGTCGCCATGTTCCACGGCGAGCCGTTTTGGCGTTCGCGGCTACTTCATAGAGCCGCACGAATCCAATGAAGTGGTCCACGCGGATGGCATCGAAGCGGCCGATTGCGAGACGGAAGCGGTCAACCCACCAGGCGAACTGTTCCTTCCGGTGCGAAGCCCAGCGGTAGTGGGGGTGACCCCACAACTGTCCGTTCTTGCAGAAGCCGTCTGGCGGCACACCGGTCACGACTGTGGGGTTGCCATTGCGGTCAAGCCGAAACAGTTCCGGCCTCCGCCGCACATCCACAGAGTCTGCATGGACGAAGATCGGCACGTCGCCGATGAATCCGATGCCCTGTTTCGCCGCGTACCGGCGAAGCCGGTTCCACTGTCGCTCCAGCATGAACTGGACGAAGGCGTGTTCATCCGGATCGCCGGGTTGATCTTCGCACCAGTCCGGCAGCCAATGCTCGTTCGCGTTCAGGAAGCGGTTGAAGGCGGGTGATCGCAGGCGGCGTTTTGCCACGAAGGTCTCGAAGGCGGCCTTGATTCGAGGCATCTTGAATCGCCGGGCGGCGGCGTACTTGGTGGGGCCGCTGCGGAGTGCGGCATCACACCGAAGCGCAGATCGCGGTAGCAATCCGTCTGCGTGCAGATCATCCAGACTCAGCAGCAGTGGCTCCATCGCAAAGGCTGATTTGCCGGAATAGGGCGAATTGCCCTCACCGATCGGTGTTGTGGGCAGTACTTGCCATGCGTCGAGTCCTGCTTTGCTCATCCAATCGACATGGCGACGGGCGGCCGGGCCGAGATCGCCGATGCCGTGTCCACTCGGGAGGCTCGTGATATGCAGCAAGATGCCCGAGCGGAGCGTGCTCACTTCACCCACACAACCCCGCCAACTGCGGGAACATGAATTTTCGGCCAGGCAGCATCCACTTCACCTGGTTCGATCAGCACACGCGTCCAGCCTCCCCCGAGTGACTCGGGCATCGTGATGACTGCCTCGGCATCTCCAGCATTCAGTGCGACCAACACACGCTGCCCGTCAAACTCACGCACGAATGTCCACACATCCTGTTCATCATCGATGGCGACCGTTTCGATCGATCCGCGACGGAGCGGCGCGTACTTGTTGCGGAGCGCGATCGCTCTGCGATAGAAGTCGAGGTGTTCAGGAATGATCTCCATACCGGGTTCGTCGTAGGGCTGAAGATCATCCCAGAGCATGGGCTTGCGGTTGTTCGGATCGTCTGAGCCCCACAATCCAACCTCGTCTCCGTAGTACACCATCGGGGCGCCGACGTAGGTCATCTGGAGAAGGGCGAGCAGACGGGCTTTGCGGTAGGCCCGTTCATCCGGCTTCTCAGCGTTGTAGTTCTCGACCAGTTGCTCACGGTTCTGGGCATCGAATGGGCGGTCCGGGTTGAAGACCTTCGATACACAACGGTCGGTGTCGTGACTGTCCAGCAGATTTTGTAGTACGTAAGTGGCGGCGTCTGGATATGCCATGCGGAGCTGAGCGAATCGTTGCTCAGCTTCGCTCGCGCGGATTTTGTTGTTTTTGGCGGTGATCCAGTCGAAGGCGATCTCGGCGAACGGGTAGTTCATCACCGCATCAAAGGAACGCCCGTCGAGCCAGTACTCAGCGCGGTCCCAGATCTCACCGACGATGTAGGCATCCGGGTTGATCGATTTCACGAGCTTGCGCCACTCGATCCAGAAGGGAAGTGGTATTTCGTTCGGAACGTCGAGCCGCCAGCCGTCGATGCCGTCGGACGGATTACCGTCGCCGTCTGGATCCATCCATCGGCGGGTGATGTTCATGATGTGCTGGCGTGCTGCCTCGCTTGCCAGTCCACGTGCCTCGTCCTTGGCAAAGACAGGGAGTTCGCCGAACCCAGCCCAGCCCTCGTACTCGAATGGCTCCCAAGAGGTCACATCAAACCAGTCGGCATAGGGCGATGCTTGGCCGTTGGCCTCGACGTCCCTGAAGGCCGGGTGTCGAGTGCCGACATGATTGAAGACGCCATCGATGATGACACGGAAGCCCTTGGACTTGGCGAGTTTCAGAAAGTCCAGGAAGGCCCGATCGCTCTGTGTGAAGGACCACGTATTCGGGTCGAGCAGGTTCTCGTGTGCTTCGGCGTGCTTGTAGTCCAGCCCGCCACCATAGTGCTCATCAATGTGCACAAAGTTCGTGGCGTTGTACTTGTGGTGACTTTCCGATTGAAAGACCGGATTGAGGTAGAGGGCGTTGACGCCGAGTTCTTTCAGGTAGTCGAGCCGTTCGCTCAGTCCTACAAGATCACCGCCGAAGAGGCGTGAGAAGACGTACCACTCGTAGAAAGACTGTCCGTCGATGCCTTCATCGAGCATTGGCTCGTACCACGGCGCAGTCCACGACCGCCTAGGTTGCGGATCCGTTGCTGGATCGCCGTTTCGAAAGCGATCGACCATGATTTGATACCAGATTGCGTCTTTTGCCCAGTCAGGAGTTTCAAGTTGCATTGGGACCTCGCCAAAACGATGAATGGTCGGTGCGCGTTGCGTGACGAGCCCGTCATGCAACAGGAACAGGTAACGATTGTCTGTATAAGGCACGTTCACAGTGACTTCCCACCACTGGAACCGCTCATCTGTGAATACGGGGTGCAACGGAGTTGAGCCGATCCATGGCTGGGCGATTGAGACGCCTTCGACATCACCCGCGAGCGTACGCATCCGAAGCGTGCGAGTGTCATCAGACCCAGTCACGTCGGTCCACTTCCGCGGATCATGCGCGATGGCGGCGCCCTCTATGAGACCATCACCAAGCCGAGCCAGCCGAGGGTCGAGGTTGGCGGCGGGACCAAGCCGAAGAAGGGTGTTCTCGCCACCGTACCCATCTGGTTCACGGTCAGGATTCCGAGGGTCGGGCATCCACTGTTCGTCGCGGACAAACTTGTAGCGGCAGATGCCTGGATTCAGTGCCAGGGAGATGCTCCAGTTGCCCGCTGGATCAGACTGCATGGGAGTGGCCTTTGCATTCCACCCGTTGAAATCTCCAGCCAGATAGACCTGCTTGGCTTGAGGCTGTTCGGAGAGGATGAAGCGACACTCCCACCGACCATCGGGATGTTCTACCGCCGTGATCGAGGCGGGCGGACGCGTCGCCACCGCATCGCTTGGTCGGGCGATGTCCAGAGCCGGGGGCCATCCGGCCAAAGCACACCACAGGATGAAGGGCGCGGCAAGCATCGTGGTGGCGTAGGGTATCGACGATGAGGTTGTCGCAACAATGAGCAGGAACGGAATGGGCAGTTGGCGGGCCATCGTGTTCTGGCTGCGTGGCCTGTTGATGGTGACTGCGGGCCTGCTCGTGCTGTGGGCGTTTGTCTGGGTTGGAGCGCGGGCCTTTCGGGATGTTGGCGAGCAGGGTGTCACGCTTCGCGTCATGCACTGGAGTGGCGGCGGTGGTCAGGAAGAAGACAAGATCGTCGAGGCGTCACTCCGGGCGTTTGAGCAAGTCCATCCCGGCATTCGTGTGCAGCGGATCAACCCGGGTGATTCGGGTCAGTTCTTCACGAAGTTGCAGACCATGATGGCTGCTGGCGATCCGCCGGACGTTTTCTACATGGACTACGCCCGCCTGCCCGTGTACGTCCGTGAAGGACAACTCGCCGATATTGAAGCCATGGCGGCCGAGCAGGGGGGGCTTGATCTCACAGACTTTTATAAGCCTCCCGTGGATGCCTTCCGCTGGGATGGCCAGCAGACCGGGCGGGGGCCGCTGTGGGGGGTGCCCAAGGATTTCACGACACTCGGCTTCTACGTCAATCTGGATCTGCTGCGATCTGCAGGTGTCGAGCGACCTGGCAACGACTGGACCTGGGATGAGTTCATCACCGCAGCGAGAGCCATTGGTGATATCGACGGTGTCACCGGCGCCGAGATTGTGACATGGCCCTTTGTGCTCCGGGCGATCCTGTGGAGCGAAGGCGTTGATGTCATTGGCGAGAGTTGGGCCGATTTGCGGGTGACTTCTCCGGAAGTCCGCGCAGTCTTGGAACGGCTGCGGAGTTGGCGCTATGACGAACCGAATACCCTCGCTGCAGCCGAGGCCGAGGGCGTCGACCCGTCCTCGCTCTTCTTGACCGGTCGCATCGGCATGGTTGGTCCATTTGGCCGCTGGGTTGTGCCGTCCTTTCGAAGCATCGCGGCCCCGGGCGAACGAGACGGTTTCGAGTGGGACTTCCTGCCGCTGCCGCGTGGCCGCGAGCACGCGAATGTCATCGCGACCGTCGCATGGTCGATGGCGAGCAATAGCGAACATCCGGAGGAGGCGTTTGAACTACTCCAGTGGCTCGTATCCGAAGACATTCAGGCGTCGCAGTCTCGTCTCGGACTTGCTGTTCCGACCCGCCGAAGCGTCGCAGAGTCGGATGCTTTCATCAATCCCGATGTATCGCCCGCAAGCGATCAGATCTTCCTCGACGAAGTGTCTGTCGCTCGCGTGCCTCGGTGGCCTGCCGACCCGTCCTTTGGCGAGCAGTTCGATCGACGGATCAACAAAACGCTTCGCGGCCGAGACGATGTCGAGACCGCCACGCAAGGGCTGGAAGATTGGTGGCGGGATCGTTTGCAGTCACCGCTCACTACTGGCGTGTTCCCGAAGATGCCATGGTGGATCATCGGCATCGTGCTGGGCGTGGCTGTCGCCCTTGTGACAACGCTGCTCATCAAGATCCTGACCAATCGCCCCGGTTCCAAACAGGATCGTCTTGAAGAGCGAGCCGGTTGGCTACTCGCTTCGCCGTGGATGATCGGCTTTGCCATTTTCCTCGCCGGCCCCATTCTGCTTTCGTTGTTGCTTTCGTTCACTCGTTGGGGTGGCCTCGGCCCGCTCGAAGCCGCTGAGTACGTGGGCACCGCAAACTACGCGAGGATGTTTGCAGACGACGACACTTTCCGAACCAGCCTGTGGGTCACCATCTTCTACGCGGTCATCGCCGTGCCGACCGGCCAACTTTTCGCTCTCATCGCGGCCATGCTGCTCAACATGAAGGTTCGCGGTGTCAGCCTCTATCGAGCAGCTTGGTATTTGCCGAGCGTGCTGGCCGGCGTAGGCATTGCGGTGCTCTGGCAGTGGGTCTTCAAGAGCGACGGCGGCTTGATGAACCAGATTCTGACGCCCATCCTCGGTGTGTTTGGTTTTTCGACACCAGCCTGGTTCACCATGGACGCCGCCACTTGGGGCGTACCAGCCTTTGCGATCATGAACCTTTGGCTTGTCGGCGGCAGCATGCTCGTCTACCTCGCGGGCCTGCGGAACATTCCGGCCGAACAGTACGAAGCCGCCTCCATTGATGGCGCCCGCTGGTGGCGGCGTTTCCGGAACGTCACGCTGCCGATGCTCTCGCCGGTCATTCTCTTCAACGTCATCATGGCGATCATCGGCTCCTTCCAGGTCTTTACACAGGCCTTCGTCATGACCGGTGGCGGCCCGGGCGACGACACCCGTTTCTACGTGCTCTACCTCTACAACCTCGCCTTCGACGTCTATGAAATGGGCTACGCATCGGCGCTGGCGTGGGTCCTGCTGATCGTCATCCTCATCCTCACCGCACTGACTCTGAAAGTCGGCGGCAAGAAGGTCTACTACGAGGGCATGGCATGACCCTCCTCGGAAGTTCGCCAACACGCCTGCTTCGCCACGTACCTCTCGTGCTCGGCGCGGTGCTCATGCTCTTCCCCTTGTGGTGGATGCTTGTTGTCAGCCTCGAAACCGAACAACGCGCCGGCATGGCCATGCTCGGCGGCGACGTCGTGCAGGTCTGGCCCCAAGACCCGCAGTGGCACAACTACACCGATGCCATGCGGGAAGTCGGATCGGTGCCGTGGATCTCCTTCCTCGACGCGCTGGCCAATTCGATCGTGGTCACCGTTTTGGTCATCATCGGCACAGTGCTCTCGTGCAGTCTGGTTGGATTCGCCTTTGCCAGAATCCGTTTCCGGGGGAGGGGGTGGATGTTCCTCTTGATGCTGGCCACCATGATGCTGCCAGCGCAGGTGACGATGATTCCGCTCTTCCTTCTGTTCCGCTCGATGGGCTGGGTGGACACGCTGTTGCCACTCATCGTGCCGGCATTCTTTGGTAGTGCCTTCAACATCTTTCTGTACCGGCAGTTCATCGCGGGCATTCCCGAGGCGCTTCTGGAGGCTGGTCGGCTCGACGGGCTGGGCTGGCTCGGGTTGTGGTGGCGAATCGTGCTGCCGATGTGCACGCCCGTGACGGCGATCGTGGCGGTGTTCTCATTCATCTATACCTGGAATGACTTCATGAGTCCGCTCATCTACCTGCACAGCGAGTCGAACTACACGCTTGCCATCGCACTGAACTCCTTCCGCACCCAATATGCCGGATTGGAGGATGTTCACCTCTTGCTGGCGCTCAGTGTTGTGACGATGATCCCGTGCATCCTGTTGTTCCTCGCGGCACAGAAACAGTTCATCGAGGGTCTCGGCAGCGGAGCGGTCAAAGGCTGATCACCATGGCAGAAGTTCGACTCGAAGGCGTGAGCAAGACCTATCCCGGCGGGGTGACTGCGGTCGCGTCGTGTGATCTGATCATTCCGGATGGTCAGTTCACGGTGCTTGTCGGCCCGAGTGGTTGCGGCAAGAGCACGACGCTTCGCATGATTGCCGGGCTGGAGACGGCGAGCAGCGGCACAATCCAGATCGGCAATCGTGTTGTGAATGACACGCCTCCACGGGATCGCGATGTGGCGATGGTGTTCCAGAACTACGCGCTCTATCCACACATGAGCGTCGAGAAGAACCTCAGATTCCCGCTTGAGCGAAGACGCACGACGAGTTTCTGGAAGTCACTTTTCTCAAGTAGCGAACGGACGGCGAGGCGATCAGAGTCACGGGCTATTGACGAGCGAGTTGCATCGGCTGCCACGCAGCTTGAGATCGACGATTACCTCCATCGCCTTCCACGCGAACTCAGCGGTGGACAGCGACAGCGGGTTGCGCTCGGTCGGGCGCTGGTTCGTGACCCGAAGGTTTTTCTGCTTGACGAGCCACTCAGCAACCTCGACGCAAAACTTCGCATCGCGATGCGATCGGAACTGCGTCAACTCCACAAGCGGCTTGCTGCGACCATGATTCATGTGACGCATGATCAGGAAGAAGCGATGACGCTTGGTGATGTGTTGGTTGTGATGAAGGATGGTTTGATTCACCAGATCGGACCACCGTCCGAGATCTACGATCGCCCAGCGGATCGATTTGTAGCGTCCTTTGTCGGCACACCGCCGATGAACCTCATCGAGGGTGAAGTCCGGAATGGGGCCTTCGCAGCATCGAGCGGCGGCCTGCTGCGGCCGCCTGTTGGAACAGCGGATGGTCCTGCCGTTCTTGGTATCCGTCCTGAAGCCATTCTTGTGAGTCACGATGGGGGTGTTCCGGCGACCGTGGTTTCAACCGAGCGACTGGGCGATCGCATGGATGTAGTATTTGAAGTCAATGGAACG
>MPMB02156085.1_pt1 | contig 19542 bp, 10 predicted proteins | sample 1617371 | NCBI WGS metagenome assembly MPMB02 (sample SAMN05944808, study PRJNA350692) | marine metagenome | biome: marine; feature: ODZ; material: water; isolation source: 300 m water sample filtered on 0.2 um supor filter | place: Pacific Ocean | collected 2012-04-08 | depth 300m m
GTTTCCAGTTGCCACTTCGGAGACCCTCGATGTTCCCGCGGGAGGTGTAGTGCAGGAACTCCTTGCGAGGGGGTTTTTTCGTGGTCCCCTTCCAGAGGCCGGCCACATCCATGCCATCAATCTTTGTGCCAGCAGGCAATAGTTTGCCGGTAAGGGCAGCAATAGTCGGCAGCACGTCGATGGTCCCGGTAAGTTCTTCGCAAACCGTGCCTGCGGGAATGCCGGGGCCTCGCATCACGCAGGGCACGCGTTGTCCTCCCTCAAAAGTGGTCCCCTTGCCTTCGCGCAGTGGGCCGGCCGAACCTCCATGATGACGGAACTGGAGCCATGGACCGTTGTCCGTGGTGTAGATGACGTAGGTGTTATCAACGAGCTTCAGTTCATCCAATGTCTTCAACAGGCGACCCACTTCCGAATCGATATGCTCAATGGTGTTGATGTAGGCGTTCTTGGGGTTTGGGTCGCGGATTTCATCGGGAACATAGAGCGGGATGTGCGGCATCGAATGCGGCAGGTAAACGAAAAAGGGCTTGGCCTTATTGGCCTTGATAAAGTCGATAGACTTCTGGGTGTAGCGTCGGGTGACGGTACGCTGGTCCACGGGTAATTCGACAATTTTCTCGTCCTCAAACAATGGGGTTTTCCACTTGGTGAGCGTTGACTCAGGGTCATTCCAGAGAACATCCATGCCTGCCCAACCGCCTTTAGGCTTTCCCTTGTTGTCGGGATGGTTCATGTCGTTGGAGTATGGGATACCATAGTAAGTGTCGAAGCCGTTGGAGGTTGGCAGCACTTCCTTATGGTGACCGAGGTGCCACTTGCCAAAACAGGCGGTGGCGTAACCTTGGGATTTCAAGTGGTCGGCGATGGTGTGTTCCTTGGGATTCAGTCCCTTGGTCGATGAGGGGAATAAGACATGCTGGTGCATTCCAACGCGCTTGGGATAGCAACCGGTGAGCAACGCCGATCGGGAAGGCGTGCAAACCGGCGAGGCTACCATGAAGCTCGTAAACTTCCGGCCTTCCTTGGCAATGCGATCGATATTCGGCGTGCGGATGGTTTTGGACCCAAAACAGCTCAGGTCGCCGTAGCCTTGGTCATCGGCAAAGATGATGATGAAGTTGGGCTTCGCAGCGGACGAGGTTTTAACGGCGAGAAAGAATACGGCCAGAAGACAGGCCAAGATGGCATTTTTTTGTTTCATGTGAATTGTGTTTAGGTGGTGATGTAGGGCGTGTCATCCGACTGCGGGGCGCTTGGCCAGGCGAGAGTTAAGGCAAGGAGAGTAAGTGGTAATATTGGTTTCATGATTAAATCGGCTGGTAAGAATATTATCGTTCAACTGGCGTCCGGTGTCAACTGTTTAAGCGAAGTGAATGCTGTTCAGTCCCAAAGCCATCAGTTGTAGCGCTTGGGTCGTTGTTCGGGAGCAATAGTTAAATCGACTCATTTTTCTGGCCGCTTGACGGTGAACTGGCATTGGCGTCTCATTGGGTTGCTATGGCACTCCTCAAGTGTTTTTTTAAAATGGCACTACCTTCTCATTGGGTTGCTATGAAACAACTCCTACTCACAACAATCGCAGCCGTGTTGTTGATGGGGTGTGGAAAGCCGCAGCAATCGTCTCCTCAAGCTGAAACGAAACCAGTTGAACCAGTTGCTGAAAATACAAAACTAGAACCTACAAAACCAGAACACCCACAAGCGAATCGTGCGCTGATTGAAGCAACGGCAACAGGAAACGTTGAGGCCGTCAAAAAAGCCATTGCTGATGGAGCGGATGTGAATGTGAAGGCGGTTGGTGGAGGGACTCTTTTGTTTATTGCGGCTCATGAAGGTCACAGGGAAGTCGCCGAACTACTAATTGCCGAAGGTGCAGATGTAAATGAGATGAATGGCAGTGGTGAAACGCCGCTAAATTGGGCCAAAGGCGAAACCGCCGACCTCCTCCGCAAACATGGCGGCAAGACAAAAGAAGAATTGAAAGCTGAAGGCAAATGAAACACCCCTCACAACAATCGCATCCATGAACCGGCGAAGCTTTCTCTTCTCCACAAGCATCCCTGCAGCCGCTGTTTTAATGGGCGGAATCCCTCAAGGTCACAGCAAGCCCGTAGATCCGATCGGAACCTTTAAACCACTCGTCCAGCGCGATCGCCTTCCGGATCCGGTGATCATCCAGTCGCTTGAACTGTATGAAAGGGATGACAACTGGTTCATCCGTGCCCGCTCCAAAGATGGCGCTGAAGGCTGGTCCGTCGGACATCCTAAAAAAATGGAGCTGAGCCAACACGTCTTCACCAAGGAGATCGCTCCCTACATGCGCGGCAAAGACGCGCGGGATCTCGATCGATTGGTCGATGGCGTCTTTCTCAGCGGTAATAATTACAAGATGCAAGGGCAACTGTTCTGGGTTCCCCTCGCAGCAGCCGAATTCGCGATCCTCGATCTCTTGGGCAAAGTCGCCAAGCGTTCGGCGGCGGATTTGTTGGGTGGACAGCGACGCAAGCAGATCAATCTCTATATTGCCAACAATCATCGCACTAAAGATGCCCAGGAGTCCCTGCGCCGCATCATCAAATCAGTAAAGAGCATCGATGCCAAAGCATTGAAGTTCAAAATCGGAGGTCGAATGAAAGTGATCGACGAGGTTCCCAACCGCACCGAGAAATTGATCCCCATGGTTGCTAAAACCTTGGGTGATCGATGCACCCTCTACGCCGATGCCAACAGCTCCTACCTCTCAGTGAAAAAGGCCATTGAAGTCGGAAAAATATTGGAGGCAAACGGGGTCGCATTCTACGAGGAACCCGTGCCCTTCGACTACCTTGACGAAACGAAACGAGTCGCTGAGGCATTGAACATTCCCATCGCATGGGGCGAACAGGAGAGCAGCCAGTGGCGCTTCAAATGGATGGTTGAAAACAGTGGCGTCCGCATCTTCCAGCCTGACATTTTCTACTACGGTGGCCTGATCCGCTCATTGCGCGTCGCCCAGATGGCAGCGGCCAAAGGCTTTGATTGCACCCCACACATTTCCGGCGGTGGCCTTGGGTTTCTCTACATGGGAATCTACGCTGCATGTTGCCCCAACCCTGGACCACATCAGGAATACAAGGGACTGACCGACGATTTCCCCTGGGAATCCACAGGCGACAAGATCACCGTCAAAAACGGATCCATGACCGCACCCAACGGCCACGGAATTGGTGTGGATATTGATCCTGACTATTTGGCGAATGTCGACAGAGTCAGATAGCCAGCTCCGACCTCAATCAATCTGTAATGGAGTGATCCCGACAGGCGGAACACCTGACTGCTCGGACGGATCATGCGTAAGCGGTCTTTTGGCATCCCCTTCTGCGAGGGCGAAAGAGGTGGTAGGCAGGAGTGGAGCGAGTTTTGAGGCCGCCGCTTTCAGAGATGCTTGGCGATTCTTCTGCCAGTTGAGAAACCGCCGACCTCCTCCGCAAACACGGCGGCAAGACGGGTGAAGAATTGAAAGCTGAAGGGAAATAAAACACCTGCTTGTAATAATAGTCTCCTAATTCATGGAATACAGAAACAAGAAGTTTTTTTGGATCGAAAAATCGGCCTGCGAAACTTTATTTTTAGTAACCCAATTGTTACATTTTCTGTCTACGCAGTCACATTTAAGATTTAGGTATGATGCCCATCAAAATAAACCCACATTACAATAGGAGCAGGAAATCAGGCTTTTTCGCAACGAGCCTGATTGTTTTGATAGCCACGGTGGCTGGTCTGAACTCTGCCATGGGAGCAAAGTTGAAGGTTGATGATCTCTTTCGCTCTGACCAACTTCTTGAGGTTCAGATTAAAATGCTTCCCTTAGACTGGGGCAAACTACGTAAAGAAAGCGATAGAAGAAACGGGGGGTTTGGCCGCTTATTCGGTGGCAGTCGTTCAGCTGGGAATCGCTTCAACTTGTACAAGGCGGATATCACCATAGATGGTAAGATAATCCCAAGCGTAGGCATAAGAACTAAGGGCTTTATAGGATCATTGAATCCGGAGCGTCCATCCCTAAAGGTGAAATTTGATGAATACTTAGATCAATCTCCTGTTGAGGGACTGGACCGTCTTACACTCAACAACAATGTACAGGACGAATCCCTTGCGAGCCAATATCTCACCTACAAACTTTTCAATAAGGCCGGTGTTCCTGCCCCAAGGATCAACCACGCAAAAGTAACTGTCAACGGAGAGTATCTTGGGATATATGCCCACGTAGAGTCAGTTAGAGGTCCATTCATTAAACGGCATTTTGGGGATTATTCTGGAGAGTTCTATGAGGGTACAATCGCAGATTTTTATCCACAAGCAGTAGAAAATATAGAAGCCAAGAACAAGCATTCTAAGAAAAACCGGACTCAGGCAAAAAAACTTGCTCAGATCCTTGAGAGCAAGGAGAGCTTCAACTTGGTCAAGGCGGAGAAGTACGTCAACGTCGACCAGTTCATCAAGTTTTGGGCCATGGAGACTCTTCTTGGTTTTTGGGATGGCTACACCAACAACCAAAACAACTACTATGCGTATTCTAGTCCGAAGGATGACATGCGATTCCATTTCATACCATGGGGTGCGGACGGTGCCTTTACTGAGGGAAGGGGGCCTTTTAGTCGATTTGGTGGAGATGACAATGAACCAAAATCAGTTTACTCGCAGAGTATGCTCGCAAATCGCCTCTTTCAACTCGATGGAATTCCCGCTCGTTACAAGGCGGCACTACAGGATATCTTAATGAATGTCTGGAAAGAGGAGGATATTAAAGATGAGATTAATCGCATCCAGGCTTTGACACAAAACCATCTTCATCCTCGACAGGATCGTATTGATCGGGGCGTCAACCGATTGATTGCATTCGTAGAGGGTAGGCGTTCCAGTATTGAATCAGAGCTTCAGAATTGGCCTGTTACGGTTTCAAGAGGTCCGCGAATACCTAGATATTCGGTCAAAATCGGTGAGTTAAATGGAAATTTTGAGACCGTATGGAAAAATGAACGTTTGGAGAATATCACCAACCAGGGCAAAGCCGAGATTCAACTTACCCTAAATGGGGAACAAGTGACCTTTTCCAAGCTGGGGGTGCTGGGGCAACCCGAGGAACCTCGGAGATGGTTTGGAGGAAGGGGTAGAGGGCGACCAGAACAAGCACGGGAACTCAACCCAACTATCACTTTTCAGGGTGTCAGTGAAGATAATGGGCAACAAGTGAGAATAACGCTGACAATCAACCGTGAATACTTTGAATCTGGTAAAAAGGACGTGCCATTCCAAGGTTCCATTCTGGTGTTCAATGCCGATGAGGATCAAAACGACTTTGGATTCAGCAGGTTCAGGTCAATGAAGACTCTGGATGGTGCATTTAAGCTGAGTGAAGCCGAGATGAATGAGGGAGGAGGCGTTGCAGGCACATTAAAGATGAATATAAATGAAAGTCGGGGTGGGTTTAGTTTTGGAGGAGGCCGCAGCAGAGGTACAAGACGCTGACAAGTTCTGGCCAATTGCACATGGAGGCTTAGGAGGTGGCAAGACAGTTAAAGAATTAAAAGCTGAAGGTAAATGAAACACCTCCTACTCACAACAATCGCAGCCGTGCTACTGGTGGGGTGTGGGCCGTCTTGAGCTTTGTCCGTAACCGGAGATCCTCGTCGGAAATCTGAGCCTTGGCCATGGAAAGTTGATTAGGTCCTTCGGATTACGTTTTTTGGGTTAATAGGCCTGCCGGTATTTAAAGGGCGTCGTTCCCATTCGTTCTCTAAACTGAGTGGTGAAAGCGCTCTGGTCGCAGAAACCAATTTCGAGGGCGATGTCTGAAATGTTTTTTTCTCTTTCACTGCGGAGCAATTGACAGGCTAGCTGTATTCGGCACCGTCCTAGAAACTGACTTGGCGTCAGACTGGTTTCTTCTTTAAAGCGCCGGTTAAAATGACGGTGCGACATCCCTGCTTCCCTAGCCAGTTCGGAGACTGAGGAAAAGGTTTCCGGGCGGCTCAAAAGTTTTTCCACAGCTTTCGCTATTGCCGGGTCGGCAGACTTCAGGGCTTTCTCCTGATTGTAACGTTCCACGGTCCCCATGATGCCGATGGTCTGATCTGTGTAATCACGAACAGGCATTTTGTGAGTCATAAACCAATCCGGTAATCCGTGCCGATTGAGGAACATCTCAACCATCTGCGGCATGGCCGTTCCGGTTGCCAGTACCCTTTCGTCATCTTTTCGAAACTTTGTTGCCAAAGGCTTCGGAAAGAGTTCATAATCTTCTTTCCCAATGATCTTTGATTCCTCATCGAGTCCGAGCCGGGCAAAGAAATTCCGATTGGCAGCAACGATCTGAAAACTGGCATTCTTAATAAAAAACGAGACGTTGCTAAGATGATTGAATAGCTCGAGAAAATCCTCGCAATTCGCGGATTTCGCAAAAAACTCAGCTTTGAGTGATTTAGGCATTGATGGCCAGATTCTACAATTTTTTGGCTAGTCTGCTCAAGAGCCAAATGTTGATTTACGGTAAGAGAGTTTTGCCAGCCTAGCTGGCTCATTGCTCAATAGCCCCGTCTGCGAGAAATCGCGGGCGGGGTAACTTAGACCATTAAATGACCGGAACTCCCCGCACCATGACAAAACCACATCTTACACCTGGACCTAAAAAAACATTCCGGAGGTATCCGCCGATATTGAAAAAATCGTTGTCACTTCTAGCAATTTGCCTAGCCTCCGTACAAGCCAATGCCGAGCCGAAAGTGGGTGCGATCCGCGTGCTGTTCCTCGGTCACGAAAGCGAGCATCACAACAGCAACAAGTTCTACCCGATGTTGGCCAAGGCGCTTGGTCGCGACGCCATCTATTTTGATTACGTGACCAGCGTCGAGGAGGCGCTCGGCGACGCGGCTTACCTAAACAAGTTCGACGCTTTGCTGCTTTATGCGAACCATGGAAGGATCACGCCCGGGCAGTGGAAAAACCTGAAGGGCTACGTCGAGGGCGGCGGCGGTTTTGTGCCGGTGCATTGCGCGAGCTGGTGCTTTGGCAACGAACCGGGTTTCGACCAGTTGGTCGGCGGCCGGTTCGCCAGCCACAAGACCGGTATCTTCACCGCCAAAGTGATCGACCCGAAGCACCCGGCGATGGCCGGTGTCAAGGAGTTCGAGGCCTGGGACGAGACCTACAAGCACAGGAACCACAACAAGAAAGATCGTCAGGTGTTGATGGTGCGCGAGGTGGCGGAGAAGGGTGACAATATTACCGAACTCGAGCCGTGGACCTGGGTGCGCACACAGGGCAAGGGGCGTGTCTTCTACACCGCGTCGGGCCACGACGAGAGAGTGTGGGGGCAGTCGGCCTTCCACCAGTTGCTGAAGGCGGGGATCCTGTGGTCGGTGGGCGATGCGAGGAAGCAGTCGTATGAAAAATTCATCGCCGCCCGCGCGCCGCTGAAATATGAGAAGCGCGGTGACATCGCCAACTACGAGAGGCGCCCCGAGCCGTTGCCTTACCAGTTCCCGCTCTCCGCCAGGGACAGCATGGATTACACCCAGGCGCCGGTCGGCTTTCGGCTGGAACTGTTCGCCAGCGAGCCGGACGTCATCAACCCCATCGGCCTCGCCTGGGACGAGCGCGGTCGCCTGTGGGTCGCCGAGACCGTCGACTACCCCAATAATATGCCCGACAGCCGCTTCGGCAACGACAAGATCAAGATCCTCGAAGACACCGACGGCGACGGTAAGTGCGACAAGGTAACCGTGTTTGCCGAGGGTCTGAACATCCCGACCTCGCTGACCTTCTCGCGCGGCGGGATCATCGTCGCCCACGTGCCCGACTTCTTATTTCTGAAGGACACTGACGGCGACGACAAGGCGGACGTGCGCGAGGTGCTCAACACTGGGTGGGGGACAGGAGATACCCACGCCGGGCCGTCGAACCTGCGCTATGGATTCGACAACTGGATCTGGGGAACCGTCGGATACTCGGGCTTCAGAGGTGAAGTGGGCGGCAAGAAACTGGGTTTTGGTTCCGGTGCCTTTCGCATGAAGCCGGATGGCTCGGAGTTGGAGTTCCTGCACCAATTCAACAACAACACCTGGGGGCTGGGTTTTAACTCTGCGGGCGACGTGTTTGGTTCGACCGCCAACAACAACCCGAGTTTCTTCTGCGGCATCCGCGCCACCGCCTACGGTAGCGGCAAGAAGGGCATGAGTGCGAAGATGATCGCGACCGACCGCTCGTTCCACCCGATCACACCGAACATCCGCCAGGTGGATGCTTTCAATAACTACACCGCCGGTGCCGGCCAGACCGTGGCGACCTCGGCGGGGTTCCCGGAGTCGTTCCGCGAAAAGGTGGCGTTTATCGGCGGGCCGACCGGGCATCTGTTGGGGAAATATCACCTTTCCCGCGCTGGCTCGGGCTACAAGGCGAAGAACGGCTATGCGTTCCTGGCCTCGGCCGACGAGTGGTTCTCGCCGGTGGCGGCGGAGGTCGGTCCGGACGGCAACCTGTGGGTCGCGGACTGGTACAATTTCATTATCCAGCACAACCCGACACCGAGCAAAGCGCGCGCAGGCTATGACGCGAAGAACGGCAAGGGCAACGCGCACATCAATCCGAACCGGGACCGTGGCCACGGGCGGATCTATCGCGTGGTGTGGGACAAGGCACCGGAGGCGAAGATCAAATCGCTGGCCGGCGCGAGCGATGCTGAATTGGTCGCCGCGATGGACAGCGATAATTTGTTCTGGCGCCAGACCGCGCAACGGCTGGTGGTCGACGGCGGCAAGCAGAGCGCTACGACCGCATTGAAAGCGAAGGTCAAGGCTGGCGGCGCTGGCGCCATCCAAGCACTGTGGAGCTTGCACGGCCTTGGCAGTCTCGACAAGGAGACACACCAACAGGCGTTGTTGAGCAAAGACCCCGCGCTGCGTCGCAACGCGATCACCGCGTTGGGGAACGATGCGGCAGCGTTGCAGTTGTTCTTCGACACTGCGGTCGTGCAGGACGCGGACCTGATCGTGCGCCTGGCCGCCTTCAACAAGATGGTCCAGTTTGAGGATAAGAAGACGATTGAGCTGGCGGCCAAGACCTTGATCACGGATTCGGCCAATGCCGATGACATGTGGCTGTCGCAGAGCCTGCGCAACGCGGGGGCCGGAGAGGTCAAGAAAGGGCCTGCAACGTTTGGTAGGGAATTGATCGTCAATGGTTCGTTTGAGAACGTGGTCGGCGACATGCCCGTCAGATGGTCCGAACGAGCGTACCGTGGCACGGCACAACACCGGGTGGCGAACATTTCTCATACAGGCAAGCGGTCGATCGAAATCTCGGCTAACAAGGAGGCCGAGTACGGGATCTATTTTAAGGTCCCGGTGGAAAAGCACTCAGAATACGAACTCAGCGCCTGGATCAAGACGGAGAATGTGGCCGGTGGAGGGCGTGGTGCAATGCTCTACATTAGTGGCAACGATACGCCGGCCAGTAAAGCGGTGAAAGGCACGAAAGACTGGACGCAGGTAAAGATGCGTTTGAAGTCGGGCCTGGACACCTCTTTGAACATCACCTGCCTGTTCGGCGGTTGGGGCATTGTCACCGGCAAGGCATGGTGGGACGACGTCAGTTTGCGCAAGGTCACCTATGAGGTCATCGAGAGCGACGAATCGGAGGCCGTGGCAAAGGGCAATGTGGAACGCGGTAAGAAAATCTTCATGACGCACCCGATCGCCGCTTGCACCCGCTGCCACGTCGTGAACGGCGTGGGTGGACCGGTAGGGCCGGCCTTGGATACCATCGCAACGCGGAAGAAAGAAGATTATATCCTGCAAAGCCTCATCGATCCGGGAGCGACGATCGCTGAGGGTTACGTGGGGAAGGTATCCCCGATGCCGCCGATGGGAGTGCTGTTGAAGCCGCAAGAGTTGGCCGACATAATGGCCTACCTCCTGACCCTGAAGTAACCTTCGAGATAAATATCATGAAATTTCTGGTCTGTTTATTTGTGACTGCTTTGTGTGGAGCGGCTGCGGCGACTGAGTACGCTGATGGCAAACTCGGCAAGGCGTTGATCCTCGACGGTAGTTCGCACACCGTCAAAATCCCGCACTACGCCGGACTCAAACCGGCCAAGGCGATCACGATCTCTGCGTGGATCAAGCCGGAAAGAGTCGGCAAAGGCGGCTGGCAGTGGCAGCAGATTTACAGGAAAGAGGATGGGAACGCCCGAGCCCTCATGGCGATTGGCGAGTACGAGAAGAAGCACAGTCTCTGCTTCGGCTTGGGGATCAGCGGGAAGTACGTCGAACATGGCGTTCCGCTTGAGCCCGCCAAACTGCTCGATGGAAAATGGCACTTGGTCAGCGTGACGTTTGATGGCAAGGCAATCAAATTCTACGCAGACGGTCAGGAAATCGGCGCCAGCACCAAGGCCAGCGGGGCGATTGACACGCAGGGTGAAGCCCCGGCGTATATCGGCTCGGATATCGGGACCCGTGAATTTTTCAAGGGTGGGATCGACGATGTGCGACTCTATAACCGCGCCTTGTCCACAGGCGAAATCAAGACGATGGCCGCGGCGCATTTAGCTCAGACAGCGAAACCTTTCACCCTCGCGGTTTTGCCTGACACCCAATTCTACTGCGACACTCGACTCAAGCTATCTGCCAAGTGGGGCAATGGAGACTTACGGCGCTACTTCTTTGCGCAAACGAAATGGGTCCGCGACAATCAGAAGCGACTCAATATCGCTTTTCTCGTCCACGAAGGAGATATCGTGCAGGCGGACGCCCCTGAGGAATGGGCCATCGCCAAGAAAGCAATGTCTGTGTTGGACGGGAAAGTGCCCTATTGCATGTGCCTGGGAAACCATGACATGGGTTTTGAGAAGGCGGACAATAAGTATGGCGGCAATATCGGGGTCAACCGGACCACTCACTTCAACACATACTTTCCTCGCGAGAAATTCACCGAGCGCGCCGAGTTCGGAGGCACCTTCCCTCCGGATCGCCATGACAATTCCTGGTACCACTTCGAAGAAGCAGGGATGAAATTCCTTATTGTTGCTCTTGAATGCAAACCGCGCGATGAAGTGCTGGATTGGGCAAACAAAGTCGTCTCGAAACACCCTGACCACCGTATCATTGTCCTGACGCACGCCTATATGACCGCGAGCAAGTCGAGAAACACCGGGGGAATGAAGGCCAAAGGCAACATAGGCGAGCAGATCTGGCAAAAGTTCGTCAGGAAGCACAAGAACATCTTCATGGTTCTCTGCGGTCACCACGCTGGAGAGGCGGTTCTTACCTCCGCCGGAGATCACGGCAACAAGGTTCACCAGGTTCTGAGCGACTATCAGCACCTGAATAACGGGGGAGAATCATGGCTGCGTTACATGGTCTTCAAACCGGGGGCGAACAAGATCAGCATCCACACCTACAACCCCGCACTCGATAAATTCAAAAAAGGTCCTTCCAGCAGGTTCGACCTGGACTATCCGATGGCGCTGCCTCCCGTTACTGTTCCTGGAATCACGCGACCTGATGCTGCCAATGATACGAATAAGGAGGCCGTTGCGGGCATCGTCGGCTGGTGGAAACTTGACGGAAACCTGAAAAACAGCGCCGCCAAGACGGCCACCGGATCAGTGGCACAGTTTCGCGGTGTCGACAGGAAGTGGAAGGCGACGCCCTTCAGCCTTGCCGGGGCGCGGCTCGATATCCGTGCCGCTGGTGAGGCGGCGGTTCGCGTCACGATTCGGCCGATCGATTCTGGACAGGCGTTTCCTTACACACCTGCCTTGATTGGGCGTGAATATCCCAAGCCGGTCATCACGTTACGGAAACTCGATTCGAACTTTAAACCACGCAAAGAAAGGGTGGGCCCTTTAACCGTCGAGGTGACAGCCAAGCCACTCACCGTGCTGGTCACCACGTCGGAAAACAAGCCGGTGCAGAAGATCACCTTTACGCCTGATGGAAAAATGTCCTTCGCCCTGGATGGTCACCCGGTTCTGGGTCTCGGTGAAGGCGGCCCGAAGCAGGGCGACAAGTGGCAGGACGACAAAGTTGAGTTCGATCGACGCGGTCGGGCGCACGTTCTGCAACCGCGCTATGACACCATGGCCTATGGCTCACGAAGTCCCGTGGCGCTGCTCGCCGGCACGGGTGGCTGGGGATTGTTTGTTGCCACGCCGTGGGGCGACATTGATCTGACTTCCAAAGAAACCGGAACCTTTACACCCGCCGTCCCCATTGAACCGGGCACCGTGGTTTCTCGTCGGCAGCAGCGGCAGGGTCGCATCGGCTTGCCCCCACCCGCTTGGAAAACGGACGTCTACGACGTGTTTGTCTTTGATGCACACCAACCGGCCAAGTTCATGAAAGACGTTTCAACGATCTCGGGACCAGCCGTCCTGCCGCCTCGTTGGGCGATGGGTTACATGCAATCGCACCGGACGCTGGAAGATGACGCGCAGATCGTCAGCATCGTCGACGCCTTTCGCAAAAAACAGATCCCGATCGACGCCGTCATCTACCTAGGCACCGGCTTCACGCCACGCGGCTGGAATACATCGCAACCTTCGTTCAAATTCAATCGTGCTGTTTTTAAGCGCGAACCCAAGGACGTGCTCTCCGATCTGCACGCCCGCCATGCCAAAGTCGTCGTCCACATGATCCCATGGGATCGGGACCGTCTGGAAACACTGCACGGATCCATTCCTCCCAAATCCGGCGAGACGGTCGACAGTCACCACATCGCTTCTTATTGGAAAGAGCACAACGCGCTGGTCGACACCGGCGTCGATGCGTGGTGGCCCGATGAAGGCGACTGGTTCAGCTTCCACGAACGCATGAAGCGCCATCAACTCTATTACGAAGGCCCCCTCTCTAAAACACCGAACGTTCGACCCTGGTCTCTGCATCGCAACGGCCACCTGGGCGTGGCGCGTTACGGCGGGTGGATCTGGTCGGGCGATACGCACGCTTCGTTCAAAACCCTCGAAGCGCAGATCGCCGTGGGCATCAACCATTCGCTGAGCCTTTCACCTTTCTGGGGGTCGGACATCGGCGGCTTCTATCCCACGCCGGATTTGACGGGTGAGCTCTACGCCCGTTGGTTTCAGTTCGCCGCCTTTACCTCATCGTTCCGCGGACACGGCCGAACCTGGCAGATGCGGCTTCCGTGGGGCTGGGGCCTTTCAAAGATGGGGCCGAAAGAAAGCAACACGCCTCCCCTGGAATCGGAACTGAACAACCCCAGGATCGAACCGATTGCCAAGAAGTACGCCGAACTGCGCTACCAACTGCTGAGCTACAACTACACGCTGGCGTGGGAAGCGCGAGCGACCGGTATGCCCATGATGCGATCGATGTGGCTGCACTATGCGGACGACAAGCAGGCGAGGGGGATCGGCGATCAATACCTCTGGGGCCGCGATCTGCTCATCGCTCCGGTTTACAAAAAGGGCGCAACGTCCCGAGACGTCTATCTTCCCGCAGGCAAGTGGTATGACTGGTGGACCGGCAAGCTCGAGACCGGCGGCCGCAGCGTGCAGCGCGCCGTGGATCTGGCCACCATGCCGATCTACGTTCGTGGTGGCGCCATCGTGCCGGTCGACCCCATCCGTCAATACACCGGACAAAAGGTCGACGAGCCCACGACGCTCAAGATCTACCGAGGCGCCAACGGCAACTACACGCTGTACGACGACGACGGCATCAGCCTTGATTACCTCCAAGGCGATTCAGTCCAAACGCTGATCAAGTGGGACGATGCCGCCAAACGCTTGACCATCGAGCCACAAGCAAAGGGCGGTCCTAAGCGGGCATTCAAAATTGAACTCATTCCGGACGGCACAGCCAAAGAGATACGATATGCCGGCCAGCGATTAGAGGTAAGCCTGTAACGATAGCGATGAAAAAGGAAATCAAGATGATGGAACGCACGACAAGAGTTTCATCCACGCGAAAACCGAAGACAAACAAAAGTCTTTTCATCGGCCTTTTGGTGCTGTTCAATTTTGGCAGTCTTGTTTCAGAAAGTTCAGGGGCTGAGTCTTTGGTCGACAAAGACAAGATCCTGAAGTCCATGGATTGGTTGCAAAACCAAGACTTCGATTGGTACAAGGCCAATATTCCCTTTCTGGAAACGCCAGACAAAGAAATTGATGCGACCTACTATTACCGCTGGGAACTGGTCACTCGCCACATCTGTTATGGCTCCCCCAACAGCGGGTACTCACTGACTGAATTTGCCAATCGGCCATTTTGGTCTGGTGCCTACGGGGCAATCGCTTGTCCATCGGGACACCAATTCAACGAAATACGCTGGATGCACAACCCGCACGTGGCACGAGACTATCTTCGCTATTGGTTTAGAACAAAAGGCGCCCAGCCTAGAAAATATTCATCCTGGCTGGCAGATTCGGCATGGGCCGTTCACCAGGTCCATCCCAATGAGGCATTCATCCTCGATCTCTTCCCTGATTTGATCAAGAATTTTCAAGGTTGGGAAGCGAGGCATTGGGTCAAAGAAATGAACATGTTCTGGCAGACCGGACATGATGATGGCATGGAATTTAATATCAACAGTCGTCAAACGAAGGATATCCTTCGCGGCGATCGAGCCTTTCGCCCGACTTTCAACTCCTACATGTGGGCCGATGCGACGGCGCTGGCCAATATCGCTGCCTTGAAAAAGGATCGAAAACTAGAAAAGAAATACCAAGCCATCGCCGGCAATCTCAAAAATCAAATTCAAGAAAAGCTCTGGGATCCCAAACGAAACTTTTTCTTTCCGATGTCGAGTCGCGAGGAAAAAGACAAAGAGGGGAATGTTGTCAAGGCCCACACCCTCACCTACCAAAGTGGAAAGTTTGCCGGCAATCCTCACGGGCGTGAACTGCACGGCTATGTGCCCTGGACCTTCAACATACCGGACGAGGGCTATGAATCCGCGTGGAAATTCCTGATGGATCCGGAGTACTTTTATGCACCTTTCGGACCCAGAACAACCGAGGTAAACGATCCCTTGTACGTTCTCAAAACGGGCTGCTGCTGGTGGAGCGGACAGTCATGGCCATTTGCCACAGCGCAGACACTCAAGGCGATGGCGAATGTTCTGCAGTTTTACAAACAAGATGTGATTAGCAAAAAAGACTACCTGACCGTTCTGCACACCTTTGCCATTTCTCAACGAAAGGACGGGAAGCCCTACATTGCCGAAGCACTCAATCCCGACGACGGTTCCTGGCGCGGGCACGACATGCGCAACAGAAGCGAGCATTATTTTCACTCCAGCTTCAATGACCAGATCATCACCGGCTTGATTGGGCTACAACCCGCAAGTGACATCAGCTTTGTCATTGATTCTCTGGCTCCAGAGTCGTGGGATTATTTTGCCATGGATTCCATTCCCTACAAAGGTCATATGATCAGTGTGATCTGGGATAGAAAAGGGGACCGCTATGCAGCGGGCAAAGGGTTTCATGTTTTCATCGATGGCAAGAAAGTCAAAACCAGCAAGGTGCCCACGAAGTTGAGGATTTCATTGCCTTCCCTGAAGGAAGTCCCAATGGATAAAGACATTCGGCTGAACTATGCCGTCAACAACGATGGCGACTATTACCCGCGTTACAAAGCGTCATTCACCGCCAAGGAGACATCCCTCAGCAAAATCTATGATGGCGAGTATGTCTATGACAGACAGCCCGCAAACCGCTGGACAACGGATGGATCCAATCAGAAAAGCGATTGGCTTGTTTGTGATCTGGGTGAAGCGCGAATACTCGACACGCTCAAACTCTACATCATCGACGATGGCCAAGGCGTGCTGGCACCCCTCTCATTCACATGTGAATACTGGAAAGACGAGAAATGGATCGCGCTCCCCAATCAAACGCGAAAACCGAAACAAGCAGCGGGCAAGAGAGCGAACATGGTCACCTTTCCTGCAATGAAAATGAGAAAAATCAGATTCATTTTCAAAAATGCGCAAGGTGCCGGGTCCGGCCTTACCGAACTGCAAGCCTGGGGACCCGGACGTCTGCCCTACACTCCTCCCCGTCCTCCGAAAGGAAATATCGCCCTCAACCCCAACAACAAAGGCTACCCCAAAGCAACAGCCTCCTATTCAGACCGTTATGGGGGTGTGGCCAAGAGTGCCATTGATGGAAGAATCATGTTTCAATCCAATCCCGTTAATCGGTGGACCTCCTATGGGTCACCGAACAAAACGGATTGGCTGGAAGTTGATTTTGGCCAGGAGAAGGTAATCAAGAAAGTCGTTCTGCATATCTACGATGATCATGGTGGTGTTCAAACCCCTCTCAGCTACAGCGTCCAATACCTCAAAGGGAAGGAGTGGAAAGAGGTGGGCAAAATCCAAAAAAGCCCGGTGGAACTGATCGGAAGTTCCGAGAACATCGGCACTTTCGCACCTGTCACCGCAAGCAAAATTCGCGTGGTGTTTGTTCACAAGGGCAAAGCCAGATCGGGCCTGACAGAACTTGAAGTCTGGTAACTTCTGTATCGATGATTGGCCAAATGATGATCAAGTGGGACGACGCGGCCAAAAAACTGAGCCTCGAGCCGGTGTCAAAGCAGACGGCCACGCGCACGTTCCAGGCTGAACTTATTCCTGATGGCGTGTCCAAAGAGATTCAATACACCGGTCAACCGTTGGAGCTGCAGTTCTAGGATGAATTATTCACGCGAATCTGCTGCGATCGCGGATTGCACTATTTCGTTCCATTCCCATGAGTGAGGGTGTAAAAATAATCAAGGTCATCGATTCCCATACGGCAGGGGAACCCACGCGCGTGGTAGTTTCCGGCGCACCGGACAATCCCGGAGCCACGCCGACCGAGTGGCGCGAGTTTCTGCGCAATGAACACGATTGGTTGCGTACCGCGATGGCTTGTGAGCCACGTGGGCACGAGGCGGCGGTGGGCGCGCTCTTATGCGAGCCGACTCAGTCAGATTGTGTGGCGGGTGTTGTGTTCTTCAACAATGTCGGTTACCTGCATGGCTGCTTACATGGGACCATTGGGGTGACTGTCACACTTGCGCATCTCGGACGTTTGAACGAAGGCGACAATAAAATCGAGACCCCCACCGGCATCGTTACTGTGCGCGAGCCGGAAGACGGCTGGGTTTCCGTGCGCAATGTCCGCAGCTGGTGCCATGCAGCTGCGGTATCTGTGGAGGTTCCCGATTGGGGCACGGTGCAGGGTGATGTGGCCTGGGGTGGGAACTGGTTTTTTCTCATCGAGGCGGGAGATGCGATCAAGGTCGACTTCAGCAACCTGGACCAGCTTACCGATTTTACCTGTGCCGTACGTAGGGCACTGGAGGCCAATAGCATCACGGGCGAGAATGGCGGCGAGATTGACCACATCGAAGTCTTCGGTCCACCGGCCAATGAAGAGGCCGACAGCAAAAATTTTGTCCTTTGTCCCGGTCTCGCATATGACCGCTCACCCTGTGGCACCGGCACCAGCGCCAAGCTCGCCTGCCTCCACGCGGCGGACAAACTTCAGCCCGGACAGGTTTGGAGGCAGGCCGGAATCCTCGACACCATATTTGAAGGCACCGTGGAGGAAGCGCCCAAAGGTGGGGTTTTCCCTACGGTCAGGGGCCGCGCCTTTGTCACAGCTGAAGCACAGATGATTGTGCATCCTGATGATCCGTTCGCTCACGGCATCGTCCATTCCAAGTAACGTGCCTGAGGATTCACAAGATGTACTCATCGTGGGCGGCGGCGTCATTGGCCTCTGCTGCGGTTGGTATCTTTCCAAGGCTGGTTACAAAGTCACCATTCTCGATCGCGATCCCACCCGCAAATCCGCCTGTTCGGATGAGAATGCCGGTATGGTGGTGCCCAGTCATTTCATTCCATTAGCCGCGCCGGGTGTCATCAGCCAGGGCCTTAAGTGGATGCTTAATCCCAAGAGTCCCTTTTACATGAGACCGCGCCTAGACCCGGCGCTTTGGAGTTGGTGCTGGAAATTTTTCCGCCACGCCAATGTGCGCCACGTGGAAAACAGCAAACACATCCTCAGCACCATCAGTCTTGAGAGTCGACGCTTATTTTTGGAGCTAGCCGATGAGTTGAATTTTAATCTGGAGACGTGCGGGTTGATGATGCTTTGTCAGACCGAGGCAGGCTTGGAGGAAGAAGCCGAGGTCGCCTCCATGGCCGCAGAGGTGGGCGTGCAGGCCGAGGTTTGCAATGCTGGGCGTGTGCGCGAATTAGATCCTGAGGTGAGGATGGATGTGGTCGGCGGCGTGTGGTTCGAGCAGGATTGCCATCTCGATCCATTGGAGTTTATGGAGGAACTCCGGCGTGGCATTCGCGAACGTGAAGGAACTTTTCTGGACGATGAGGCAAAGGACTTCATCCGCCAAGGCAATCAACTTACCGCCGTAGAAACTGCCAAAGGCGAACGACTAAAGGCGGATTGGTTCGTTTTGGCCGGTGGCGCATGGACGCCTGAGATGACGCACCAGCTTGGCCTGCGTCTACCCATGCAGGGTGGCAAAGGCTATTCACTTACATTGAAAAATCCGACCGAGTTGCCGCGTCTTTGTTCGCTGCTCAAGGAGACCCGTGTGGCGGTCACACCCATGGGGGAGAAACTTCGCGTGGGAGGCACGATGGAGATCTGCGGCACGGACCTTTCAGTCAGCCACAAACGTGTACAGGGCATCATCGAGTCTTTCTGTAGATTTTTTTCTGCCTTCAAAGAGAGTGATTTCGAAGGCATCGAGCCATGGTCCGGCCTACGCCCTTGCACGCCCGATGGCCTTCCGTGCATCGGCCCTATCCCCGGCATGCAAAACGCCACCGTCGCCACCGGCCACGCCATGCTTGGCCTCAGCATCGGCCCCGTCACCGGCAAGCTCGTTACCGACCTCATCACTCAGGGCAAACCGGAACTGGAGGTCGCTTTGCTCAAGCTCGCGCCGGAGCGTTTTGGGTGACAAGCGCGATTGCAGTGCCCACAATCTCGCCGTCCATGAAAAGGTCTATTTTAATGTTCCTTTGCGCGTGTGCTGTTGGCCGCAAAAAAAGAAGTCGCTAACTTCCTCCGCAAACACGGCGGCAAGACAGGTGAAGAATTGAAAGCTGAAGGAAACTAAACCAACCCGCTCCACCACCTGAACGCTGACGGGTTCTGGTTCTACTGCAACGGAGTGATTTTTCTCGCATATCGCTGACCCTTCCACACCTAGTACTGAGTACAGAAAACGGATTTGGGGCTGTCTTTGGAGGTCCAGATAAATCAAAATCGTTGCCGCAAACACAGAAAAACCACTGTTTTCCTAATGTTTTAGAGGTTTTTGGTGTAGAAGCCGAAAAAGTGTGACTAAAGGTGTGACCGAGAAAACATTAAGGGGCTGGCATAGCTAAGGGCTAGGAAAGACTATGTCAGAGGCATGTATGAAAGGAAGAGTCGACTAAGCGGAAAGCAGAGAGGAAAGCTGATCGAAATGTTTGTAGCAGGAGCCACGGCCAGAGCGGCAGCGCAGATAA
>MPMB02077384.1_pt1 | contig 19382 bp, 17 predicted proteins | sample 1617371 | NCBI WGS metagenome assembly MPMB02 (sample SAMN05944808, study PRJNA350692) | marine metagenome | biome: marine; feature: ODZ; material: water; isolation source: 300 m water sample filtered on 0.2 um supor filter | place: Pacific Ocean | collected 2012-04-08 | depth 300m m
CACCCCCCATAATCCGCGCCCGGGGCCCGTGAGGTAGCTCGGAATCCTGCTGGGCTTCGGACCCAGATACGGGGGTTCAAATCCCCCCGGGCCCGCCACTACCCACTATTTCCTATACGAAATCAGGTTCTCGGTCTTCGAGGAAGGCGGTGATTCCTTCGACTGCATTACCTGTGTTGCCGGAATCGCGATTGTGCTCACTTTCCAGTTTGAGCAGTTCCTCGGCGGTGAGGTTGTCTGCCGCCGCCAGCAGCCGTTTGGTCTCTCCTATAGCCTGTGTCGGTCCCGCAGCGAGCCGCTGAGCCTCCTCCATCGCGAACTCCGCCAGCTCTCCGTCGAGGACGAGGTGGTGTACCAGCCCCCATTCGTGCATCTCGGCGCTGGTAAGGGTGCGTTCACCGAAGAAGAGTGCCTGTGTACGGCTGAGGCCGATGAGCCGCGGCAGCAGGTAGGTTGCGCCGCCAGCTGGGACAAAGCCGCGCTTGAAGTGCGCCGAGAGCAGCTGCGCTGACACGGCAGCGATGCGCACATCACCTGCCAGTGCCATGCCGATAGCTCCGCCAGCGACAATGCCGTTGAGAGCCGTGACGACCGGCTTGCACATCGTCAGCATTGCGCTGACCGTGTCGTGTAGCTGGTCGGTCAGCTGGTAGAACAGGTCACCCGCGCGCGGCAGGTGCTCGCCCATTTCATTGACGTCGCCACCAGTCGAGAAGGCGCGACCGGCGCCCGTAAGCAGCAGGCAGCGCACAGACGAATCGGTAGCCGCAGCTTCGACCGCATTGCAGATGTCGGTTGCTATCTCCAGCGACAGTGCATTCAGCTTTTCGGGGCGGTTGATCGTGATGGTACGCACCGCTCTTTTGTCGCTGATGTCGACGGGCATATGTCGTTGCCAGAGCAGTGGGTCAAAAAGGGTGCCGGTTATTTCGTCGCTTCTATCCCAATCAATAAAGTCAGACCCCTTTATCGTGCACTATGCGCCAGTTCGCACTGACCATAGGCCTGATGCTCGCCCTGACCTCGGTTATGGGTTGCCTTGAGGGAGATGACACATCTGCCCTTGATGACCAAATTACCGAGCTTGAAAATGAAAATTCTGCGTTGAAGGACAATATCGCAGGAGTTGAAGATGAGCGTGACTCGCTCGCAGCTGAGAAATCACAGCTTGAGGCTGATGTTAGCGACAAGAACAGTGAGCTAGCTACAGCTGAAGCGGCACGGTCTGCTCTGCAAACTTCGCTGGACAACATCACAGCAGAGCGCGATACCCTTCAGGATGCCCTTGATGCAGAGGAAGATGAATCAGACAATCTCACTGCACAAATCACCCAGTTGGATAGCGAGATTGTGCAACTTGAGGCTGCAATTGAGCAAGCAGATTCAGATATTGCAGCGCTAAACACGGATATCGCATCGTTGAACGCAGACATTGCAGTGCTGAACGCAGACATTGCAGCACTGAACGCGTCACTGGCTTCGTTGTTGACCATCATTCATGAACCGACGCTTGCACAGAAGGGCGCTTGCCCTCTGGGCAATCCTCCTATAGTTTCTACGACAGGATATGACGATGGTTCAGGCAGTGGTACCGCTAACGACGGCATACTGGAGGATGAAGAGGTAGTAATAGCCGAGACTGGAACCCAGTGTCTTGGCTCCTATGGTTTGGTCGATAGCAATCTTCTCCAGTATTCTCCTTTAGTAGAATTCAATGGTAGTCTTGTGTATTACCACGGAGCGATAGAGACGCTGATGATGATGGACATGCTTCATGTCTCTACACTCAAGAGCACAGACAGCACAGTCTCTGGCACAATTGGACTAGTTGATGATTACTGTATCTTTTATGACTCGTACGACCTGGAGGTGTGTATGTCTTATAATTTTGATCCTACCCACGTCGGAAATAAGTTATTTGTTGCAATGAAAGGCGGGAATGAAGTTGAACTCTTTGTCACCAACGAGACTGCGAACAGTGGCATTTCCTTGGGTTATTTTGACGGAATTGGGGATATGATTGCGTTTGGAGACAAATTGTTATTCCAGGCTGATGATGACGACAACGGTTGGGAGTTGTGGATAAGTGATGGAACCTCAGATGGAACAACCCTTCTCAAGGATATAAATCCCGGTGCTAGCGACAGCCTCAACGTCAACAACGACATCATGTATCTTCACAATAATAATGTTTATTTCTCTGCAACAAACGGGAATAGTGGCTACGAGTTGTGGCGTACTGATGGCACAGATGTCGGTACGCTCCTTGTCAAGGACATCAATCCTGGCAGTGGAGCGTCGTATCCCCTGTACTTCACATCGGTCGGAGACACTTTATTCTTCAGAGCAATCGATGGTTCGAATGGCTATGAACTATGGACTACGGATGGTTCTTCGACCGGAACAAGCATGCTCAAGGACATCTATGCTGGTAGCTCTAGTGGTAATCCAAACTACTTAACTCCACTCGGTAACACTCTTTACTTCTCTGCGAATGACGGTACCAATTATACTGAATTATGGAAGAGCGATGGAACCGAGGAAGGGACAGTTATGGTCAAGGACATCAATGATGGGGGATACGGTAGTCCATACTACTTCACTCCACTCGGTAACATTCTTTATTTCCGTGCAAGTGACGGTACCCACGGTTCAGAATTATGGAAGAGCGATGGAACCGACGAGGGGACAGTCATGGTCAGGGACATCTGGAGTGGTTCAAGCAGCAGCAATCCTTGGTTACTCGTCACATACAACGGAATTCTCTATTTCCGTGCCTACAATGATACTTATGGCTACGAGTTATGGAAGAGTGACGGTACCGAGCAAGGCACCCAACTAGCATTGGAGTTGACTGAGGGTAGCGCTTCCTCAAACATCAATGATTTAATCGTGATAGGAAACGTGCTATATCTCAAGATGACTCCTGCTGGGTCATATGTGGACCCCCTCTACTCTGAGTTGTGGTGGGTTGACCTTAATCAGTATTGACGTCGCGCTGCTAGACCAAGCGCCGCGAGCACCACCAGCGGTGACGGGAACGGCAGTGGCTGTTCCGGAATGTCTGGCAGTGGTATGCCGACCTCGAGGAACACTATCGCGATGTCAGGTTCCTCAGGCACGTGCATGATGCGTTCGTAGCGCAGTTGCGAATCGTACCATACAAGGGTAGCGGTTTCACCAGGCTCGAGATGCGGTAGCGTTGCGCCTCCGGCCGAGAGGTTGTAGGCAGCGCCCCAGCCTTCGTTACGTACCGTAATCTTGCCCGGAGAGGTGTCTGTAACTACCAGGTGCCCGCCGAACTTGTGCAGGTTCTCCCACGCCAGGTCATACATCAGCAGCTCGTTCGTCAGCTCCTGCCGGATTGTGGAATCCTCGATGGGAGACCATTGCATGGTTGTCACCTCTACGATTACACTGATGGCGCCGCGTGCACCGTAGCCCCATGCGATGGATTCACCGGCGCCCGACGGATCCCGATAGGAGAGACCTGAAACGTTGGTCGACTCGTTCAGGAAGTGTTCGTACAGTGCCCAGTCCGCGATTGGCACGGCGTCTTCACCGGTAATCTTCCATGGTAGCACTATGTCATTCGAGCCAGTGTGGCCAGAAAAGTAGGCGTACACGTTCAGATTGCGCATGAGCGCCATGTTTGCCTGCGTCTCCATCTCGCTCCCGGCGCTGGGGCCACGATATGTGCCCGACGCAGGGCAGGAGCCGCGAGTGTCGCTGGTACCATAGGCTCCCCACATCCAGGGATAATTGCGGTTCAGGTCAACACCATTCCAGTTATTGCGGCAATCCTGCAAGTGGCCATCAGTATTCATGATGGGTGTCACCACCAGTCGCTTTCCCGCCAGATAGGCAGGGTCAGTCGTCGTACGCTCCAAGACATCCTGCAGGAACAGGAAGGCCGCTTCGGAGGACATGCCTTCGTTGCCGTGGTGCGCGCCGTCGACGTACATGGTCGGTAGCGCTGCCCGCTCGCTCTCTGATAGTTCTGTGATATTGAGTGCGACATCGACTGAGAAAATGTCGAGCGCGAGAGGCCCAGTGCCACTGCCATGCTCACTGTAGACTGCGATGTCAGGATACTGCGCTGCCAGCGCTTCGGTGTCATCGCGCAGTTCATAGTAGGTATGGAGTCGCTCAAGCGCTTCGGCCGGCGGTGCAAGCGCTAGCAGCGCCAGTCCAACCAGTGTCGTGAACAGCAGAAATCGCACGCGGTGCCAGCCTGTGCGGGAGATTAATCTTCGCCCCGTGGGCTTTATCTCCGCACGGCATGGCACACCATGGCGAAGTTGCTTGCGGGCAAGGTTGCGCTCGTGACGGGTGGTGGGACTGGCATTGGCCGCGCTATCGCTGAGCGCTTTTCCACCGAAGGCGCCCGCGTCGCCATCTGCGGCCGGCGAGACAAGCCGCTGCGCGAAACTGCGAAAGCGACTGGAGCGAAGTGGCTGGTCGCCGACGTTTCCTCCAGCGACAGCGTGGAGGCACTGGCAACCTGGCTCAAGGATGAGTTCGAGCGGGTCGATATAGTGGTCAACAACGCCGGTATATTCCTCAACGGGACTGTCGCGACGACGACCGAGGCTGAGTGGGATGCAGTCATCGATACGAACCTGAAGGGCCCCTGGCTAGTGAGTCACACACTTCTACCGTTGATTCCTGCAGGCGGCAACATCCTGAACATTGCCTCAACACTTGGCCTGTACAGCATGCCCGACGCCGCAGCGTATTGCGCTGCTAAGGGCGGGGTTGTGAACCTGACTCGCGCAATGGCCCTAGAGTTGGCGCCGGACGTGCGGGCGAATTGCATTTGTCCTGCCGTAGTCGAAACTCCGATGGCGACTGACCGTATCGAGGCCGGCACGGAGGTCTGGGAAAAGATGGAGAAAGCACAGCCGATAGGGCGCATGGGGCAGCCGGAGGAAATTGCTGCGATGGCCCTTCATTTGTGCGGTCCTGAAGCAGAATGGACTACAGGATCAATCATTGCGGTTGATGGTGGCCAAACTGCAGGTTAATCATGGATAAAGAACAAACAGTGACATCAGATAAAGTGTACGAGAAAAGATGGACAATTCTCGCTGTAATGAGTCTGAGTCTGGTCATTGTCATCCTCAATAACGTGACTTTGAACGTTGCGCTTCCGGAACTTTCCAAGGACTTGAAGGCCGACAATACTGACCTTCAGTGGATGATGGATGCCTATGCCCTTATCTTTGGGGGAACTCTTCTTGTCATGGGAGCGCTTGGTGATCGTTTTGGCCGTAAACCTGCGCTCCAATTGGGCTTGATTATTGTGGCCGTGGCTTCTGGAGCCACTGCGATGTATGCCACTACATCTGAACATGTAATTTTTGCGCGGGCAGTTATGGGGCTTGGTGCAGCTTTAGTCATGCCTGCAACTCTGTCCGTGGTCGTTGTGGTATTCCCTGTTGAAGAGCGTGGAAAGGCCGTTGGTATCTGGGCAGCTATGGCAGGTGCTGGCGCACCTATTGGTCTCTTTGTGGGAGGATGGGCGGTAGAGAATTATGACTGGCAGATGGTTTTCTGGATTAATGTCCCCGTCATTATACTGGCGCTTACTCTGGGACTTTTCCTAGTTCCAAATTCAAGGGACAAACAGAAACGTCCTCTGGATCTGATTGGTTCCCTTCTCTCTATAGGAGCCCTTGTGTCTATTCTCTATGCCATCATCGAGGCTCCGAATGTTGGTTGGACAAGTCCTGAGACTCTCGGAGTAGCAGCTCTGGGAATAGTCCTTACACTGGCCTTCATCAGATGGGAAAGAAGTACTGAGTATCCTATGCTCCCTATCGACCTATTCCGCAATATGGGTTTCACAATGGGGTTGGTTGCAATTTCGCTTGCCTTCTTTGTAATGTTCTCGTTTATGTTCACTCAGATGCTACACTTTCAGCTTGTTCGAGGACACACAGCCTTGCAGGCAGCCATCAGATTTCTTCCACTTCCTCTAGGCCTTATGCCTGCAGCAGCGAACAGTGACAAGTTCGTAGCTAAATTCGGCAGCAACAACGTTGTTGCGACTGGTTTAACTCTCATCACAGCGGGAATGCTGCTATTCACTACGGTCGAGATTGATACAGACTATGTGAGAATTGCAGTGACGTTCTTCATGCTCGGCCTTGGAATGGGCTTGACTATGGCACCCTCCACGACTCTGGTCATGGAATCTATTCCAGAGGACAAGGCAGGCGTCGGAAGTGCAACCAACGACGCCAGTAGGGAAGTTGGCGGAGCTCTTGGAATAGCCATAGGAGGTAGTGTGCTGAATGAGTACTATCAGAGGAATTTGGCAGTTCCAGAAGGTCTTGAGTCATTTGGCTCGGTTCTAACTGAGTCGTTCCCAGCAGCGATGCGAATCGGTGCGGACTTGATAGCTGGCGGTAATCCACTTGGTGCCGAGCTAATCATGAACGCGCGTCTGGCTTTCATGGATGGGATGGTAGGATCGGCCATGGTATCTGCTGGGATAGCTCTAACGACCGCTATCCTCGTCAAGCTCTACATGCCGGGAAAGACAGAATAAGTTCTTCATAGAAATGGTCCCGCCTCCCGGATTTGAACCGGGGACCTGCCGGTATCCGCGGCCTCCCGTACTAACGGGACTTCAGGATTAACCCCTACAGCCGGCCGCTCTAGCCAGTCTGAGCTAAGGCGGGTGCGGCTGCATTTGCAAGCACTATATCAGGGTTCAGGCGGCGCCCACGCCTCGTCAGGTGGTTCCTCATCACCGCCCTCGCTATTCTCCTCGTCATTGCTCTCTTCCTGCGGTTCATCTTTCACCTCCGCGCTGGCGCTAGATGGCGCGTCATACGTGACCCCGCGCCGTAGCAGCTCACGCACTAATGCTAGGCAAGTGACTAGAACTAACCCCAGTGCAGCCCACGAGACAGTTGCCATCTGCGTGTCGCCTGGATAGATGAACGGCAGCGTTGCGGCGCCGTTCCAGGCGCCGTGGATGATGACCCCACTTAGATAGGTGGCCGGCACTACCCGCTCCGCTGACCAGCTGCTATGTTGCGAGAGCGCCAGTGCGAAGCCGACTAGGGCAGGACCGACGGCGTGCAGCACAGTCGAGCCGACACCGCGCGCGAAAGCGTTGATAGTCCATGCGTCGGCACCATACCAGATGAGAACTAGTAAATCGTAGAGCATATTCTCCATCATCGCGAACCCCATCCCGCATGCGACACCGTAGAGCACACCCTCGTAGGGCGTCTTCAGACGATCCAAGACAAACAGTAGTCCCAGTGGCTTGAGCGCCTCCTCTACCAGTGGTGCGACCGCAGCTACCAATAGGATTTCCGGCCGGCCGAAAGCGCCACCCTCGAGCATTAGCATAGGGTCGGCAGCCAGCAGCCGCCCTCCGGCATCGTTAAGCAGGCTTGCAGGCAAAGTCGCGAACATTCCCCATGAGAGTGCAATCAACACCATTCGCTGTGGTTCAGGTTCACCTCGTGTACGACGATAGATATAGCTGACCCAAAGCAGCGCTGGGAACGAGAAGGCGGCAATGAAAGCGAGAGGGAAGAGCCACAGCCAGTTCCCCCGCTCGGCGAGTACTGCGACACCCAGCGCAATAGCCATCAGAAAGCCGAGCAGCAACCACTTCGCCGCTGGCAGCTCGAGCTGACGCACTGGCAATTGCCGTAACATCGCTGGTGGTGGCAGCTGCGGCAATTGTGGCAGAGGTAAGTCGTTCTCAGGTTGCGGGCGATGGTAGTAACGCTCACTCAGTCCCGGAGTAAAGTATCCGCGAAAGAGCGGCAATTTCCCCCTGCGTCGCGACGGCAGGAACAGCAGCGGTCGCGGCGTGTGCTGTAGCAGCGCCCCCACAATGAGTGCGCCTGAGCAGAGCAGGATAAGCGTGAAGTACGGCAGTAGTGGAACCTGAGGCAGTAGCAGTGGTGTGCCGTCCTGCTGTGGCGGGACGAGCCAGAGGTATGCCAGTTGTCCTCCCATCAGCAGCAATAGGTTGCCCAGCACCAGGCCATAGATGCGGAAGAGTCCGCGTGGCAGCACCCTGTGCCAGCTGCCCCCGGGTTAAGCGCCTTCGTCCAGTGTTCTAAGCTGCGTGATACATCCCTGTCGCGCCATCCCCAGCAGCGCGTCGGGGTCGCCCTGCGCTTGGAAGCCAGCTGCGCCCGGATGGCCACCCGCCGAGCCCCCTTGTTCGTCAGCTAACGTTTCGAGCAGCTGTGCTAGGTTCAGTCCCGCTTCGATGACGGCGCTGGACGCGCGACTTGAGAGTCGCACTTGCCCCTTCTTGTTACCTGAAGCCGCGAGTGCGACATCAGCACCTAGCAAAACTAGCAGCCGCGCCGTTCCCGACTCGAACGAGCCGGTACGGGTTGTTGCCAGCAGCCATTTCCCCTCTTGCAAGAACTTCAGCCGCTGCGCTGCTTTCAGGAATAGTACTCGCTGCGCTTGTGGCCGCACGCGGTCGAGCAGTATCATCGCCTCACGCGGGTTGCCGCCAGCGGCAGCCAGCGTATGTGCCACACCGAAGCTGTCGCACGTCGCGTGCCGGAAGTGTCCGGTATCAGCGTAAACACCGGCGAGTAGCGGTAGCGCCATCTCAGAGGTCAGTACCACGCCAAGCTGGGTCAGCAGCCGTGTCATGATTTCGGCGGTGCTTTTCGCCTCGGGCTCATGTATTAACAGCGTCCCTGCAGGCCACTCGCCCGCAGTTTGGTGATGATCAATCACCACCACGCTCTCGCACTCTGGTAACGGTGCGCAGTGTTCCGGGTTGGATGTATCAACCACGACTACCGTTCCATCCCAGTGTTCGGGTGGCCGCGCTTCGATTTCGACATCCAGTCGCTCTGCCATTACTCTGCCAGCAGCGCTCAACCCGTCGGTCGCTGAAATCCGTGCGCCTGGGAACGCCGTGGCCAGCGCAATAGCGCTGCCGACAGCATCTGCGTCAGCATGGTGATGAACCAGCAGCAGCAGCTCGTGCGAGAGCGCCGCCTTTAGCGCGACTGGGTCAGGATCCTGCACCGGGACCACCTGGCCCCTGCAGCCGCTGCAGCACTGGAGTCAATTGGGTCTGCATTTCTTTCAGTTGCGCTTCCAGCTTATCAATCTGTGTCTTCAGCGTTTTGGTACGCAGCTCTAGTGTTTCTTGTTCTTCTTTCAGGTCCGCCTTTAGCTTTGCCAAGTCATCAACTCGCATCATGATAGCGCCGCTGGCACGGTAGAGTGGTGTATCCTTGGAGACTCCATCTAGCTCTTCCAGTGTGCGGTCTGCCTCGCGTATTGCCATTTCAACCTGCGATTGCTGCTGTGACAGCACCTGAACCTGCTGCCGCATCTGTTCGAATTGTTCTAGCTGCTTCTGCACGTCATCGGGAATCGGATCAGTCGCCATTTTTGGCCACCTGCTGTGCGCAAGCGGCCCAGCCTAAAAAAGAATTGAGAGCAGCGCGTAGACTTACGATGTCATCAGCTTCCATCTCGAATCGCAGTCGCTCGCCCGCACTGCTCATTTCCAGTGCAACTTTCGGGATGCCTGCCTCCACCTCGGGACGCAGCGCAGCTGCGATCGCCGTCGTTTCGGGACCGGTACGTAGGTCTAGCGATGCACGCATCAGTCTGACGTGACAGTCTTCTTGGTCGAAGGGCGCTTTTTGTAGAAAATCTTGTTGCCGCACTTGCGGCAGGTCAGACCTAGCGTCTCGAGATCCATTTCGAGCGAAGTACCGCAGACCGAACACTTGTAGTTGACCATTATTTCTCCACCGGAGTTGGGTAGTAAGCACCACTGGCGAACTCGAGTCCGCAGCTGCGGCAGCGATATATGCCAGTCGAAACACGCCGTACACGCTGCTTGGTGCACTCGGGGCAGTCGTGCCACTTGCGCTGCTTCACCTCCACAGAGCCAATGCGTCGCCTGACGGAGACGCCGTAGCGTGGGCCGAAGCGACCAGTGCTGCCAACCTTACGAGTCGCCCGACTCATCCAGCAGCCACTTTCAGTGCCTTACGTAAAACTTTGTCGGCGGTGCGGGCTGTCTTCACAGCCGCCTTGATTTCATCGCCGGTGAAGGCACCGTTGTAGCCTTTCTGCATCGCGCGTAGGTTACCGTTTTCATCATGCGCCACGGTCAGTCGTGCATTCATCACAGTCTCCTCTTCATGATTTGGGTCGAGTACAATTGCTTCTCCCAGCTTAGCGAAGGTACAGGATATTGGCCAGCAACTAATAGGCAGGTCAACGTCCTTGTCAGCGATGCCGTGCTGCACGTTCGGAATCTTCGCGTTTGAAAGCGCTGACGCTGCGGCGAGCGTGCAGCAGTCGAACAGATTGCCGCCGTGATCTAGGATGTTCATGTCGATGAAAACGACCCATACCTTCTCGCCGTGCTCGATACAGAGATCCTCGAAATTAATCATCTGTGACTCGCGAATACCACGGTCTACGACGCGTGCCAGTTCGATAGCGGGCTCGCGCGGTGGACCAGGCTCGAACTGTTCGGAAGCCAAGCACGCCAGTTCGGCGGTGGTGGTCATGCTGCCGCGCCCTGGTGAATCGGGGTAGGGTGTGCCAACTAGCAATTTGACGCCACACATCACCGTAGTGTCGCCTAGGCTGACACGAGATGACCCCTCAGCGGTACCGATGAGTCCGGTTTCAATGTTGACGTCTCGAAACTCGTTCGTTCCGCGCCCGTCGGTACGCTTTCCCTGTGCGGCGAGCGTTTCGATGTGCCCGCGCATCAGGTTGGCGACCGTCGCGCCGCTCATGCACTACCTCCGTAGAGGTTGGCAAGTGCAGCACGCTGGATTTCGTAAACATCCATACAACCCTTGTAGGCTAGGTCGAACGCCTGCTCGAACTCGTCGGGTGTCAGGTGACCATCCAGCTGTAGCAGTACCACCTCGCCCGTAGAAGGTACGATGGCGAGCGGCAGGTCCGCCTGCCCGTAGTTATCTTCCTCCTTGTTCAGGTCGAGCACGACAGTGTCGCTCACCTTGCCTGCGGCGCAGGAGGGAATGATGTCGCGCATTGGGATGCCGGCGTCAGCCAGTGCAACTGAAGCCGCCGTGAGTGCAGCGCAGCGCGTTCCGGCGTGTGCTTCAACGACCTGCATGTCTACTCGGATAGCGGCGCGTGGGAACAGCTCGACCATCACGACACGTTCCAAGGCTTGGGACGTGATGTAGGAAATCTCGCTCGAGCGGCGGTCGTAGCCGGGTCGCTTCCGGTCGTTGACGCTAAAGGGCGCCATAGTGTAGCGCGCCTGAACGATGGCGCGGTCCTGCTGCTGCTTGTGGCGGGGGTGGCACTCGATGGGGCCGAAGACCCCGGCGTAGACCTTGTTGTTGCCCCACTCCAGATAGCATGAACCGTCAGCGCGGTTCAGCACTCCGGCTTCGATGCGCACTTCGCGCAGCTCGTCGGGTTTGCGGCCGTCAAGCCGCTTGCCATTTTTGATAAATTCGATGTCGCTGTTTCCTCCTGCCATGTTTTTACTCCAATAGTTTTTCGATTTTCTCCGTCAGCCCGCGGCTGGTTGCTTCGCGGGAAATAGTCTCAATTGCCTTCTGTGCGCGGGCAATCTGGTCTGGTTCACCATCTACCCATACTAAGCCGTTCTGGCCCACCTGGATGCGGCAATTGGTTCGCTCGCGAAGTAGTGTAATCATTGCGCCCTGTTTGCCAATCACTCGGCTTACGCGGGGTGGGGAAATGTAGATTATAGTGCCGGCGTAGAGCTTGCGGCAGTCGTCCTTCTTCAGGGTGACCTGGTGGCTGCCACTACCATCAACCATGTACACCTCGGCCAGTGCCGCGTCGCCAATGTTGATAAAACTCGCGGTATCGCCGAAGTCCACCTTCCAGTCTGTCTCGCTGTGGTGTAGCATCGAGTTCTGGAACGCGCCGATGTCCATACGCCAGAGTGAAGGACCGGTCTCGACGCAGACCGCGATGACCTTGTCACCAACACGTGGGCTGTAGCGCCCCGCCAGCGGGTGTACGTTGACGTATCCGGAACTATCGTTCGGGAAGCCTAGTACGGCGGCGTGCGCCTCCCCATCACGACGGAAGGTTCCGGAGCCAGGCTTCTGGCTGTCTGCCAGTTTGTCGCCCGGCAGTAGGACAGACCTGCCGCGGGCTGCTTTAGATGAAGATTTTGTCATAAGAAATCACTCCTCTGCTTACCTTGCGTGTGTCGGCGCGGACCTCGTGCGGTATTTGAAGCTTGGCCTGTTGGATCAACATCTCCATCGTCGTGGTGCAGCGACTAAAGCTGCTTCGTCTCGGCCGTGCCGTGCGTCAGTGAGCCAATTCGGTCGAGTAAATCGCCATGCGCACCAGCCGCCAGTTCGAGCACCGCAATCCAGCTGCCGTCCGGCTGGTATTCTTCTTTGGTGATCGTGGCGAGTGCCTTCATGTCACCGTAGCACCGGCCAACATGTTGCGCCGGAATCCTGACAGCAACGCGCATTTTTTCGAACGAAATCGGCAGTAGAGGTCGCAGCGCCTTCACCGCGCGTTCGACCTGTTGCTCTAGTTGCTCCAGCGGGTCGACCATGAATTTCGCCTCTGCTAGGGCATTTTCGATACGCTGTGGCGGGTGTGGCGTACTGGTCTGTGGATTCATCGCCGACGCGGCTATGTGCGCCACCAGCTGCTTGTGCCGGCGCTCAACTAGTGCCTTACGTTGCGCCGCGGTGAGTTGGATGTCTCCCCGCTCGAGGATGGTAGTGCAAACCGCCTCCAGCACGAGCGTTCCAAATGTTTCCTGCATCGCATCATCGCTGGCACGGTCTCCCTTGGCTGAGTCGCTCCAGACTCCTTCGGTCGCGAGCGCCTCGTCCCAGTCAATTTCGCCACTTTCACGGAATTCCTGTGCCGCTTCAGGATCAATTAAAATTTCGAACTTGTGGCCACCGGACTCGAGGCGCGCGATTACCGCCTCGTCCAGCGAGACCATCACTTAACCTTGGCAACCGCCTTCTTCACCGCGTCCTGTGCGAGGGTGTGGAATTCCTCTTTCGCAGAGACAACTGCAATTTCGATGACCTCCGGCTTGAGTTTATGCTCACTGGCAGCTGCCAGCGCTCTCAATCCGAGCGTGGTTGCCTGTGATTGCGTCATCCCGCTCTTGTAGTCCTTCTCGAAAACTTCCATTACTTCATTCCGCCCGGCCCCGATTCCGCCCGCCTTGTACGCCATCATCGCACCTGAGGGGTCGGTTTCGTACAGATGTGGTCCCGATTCATCGACACCCGCAATAATCAGTGCAGTCCCGAACGGTCGCACACCACCATATTGGGTGTAACTTTGCTTGAAGTCACAGAGCTTCTTGACCAGCGCTTCGACTGGAATTTTCTCATCGTAGTTAAAGGTGTTAACTTGACACTCGACACGCGCACGGTCGACCAACGCTCTCGCGTCCGCCACTAGTCCCGAGGTAGCGCAGCCAATGTGGCTGTCAATCTTGAACACTTTCTCGATTGACGCGGGCTCAATGAGTTTGGAACTAAGCCGTTTGTCGACAATTAGCACTACACCGTCCTTGAATTTGACACCGACTGTGGTGGTGCCACGCTTGACAGCTTCACGGGCGTACTCAACTTGGAAGAGCCGTCCATCGGGCGAAAAGACGGTGATGGCGCGGTCATACGCCATGTGGCCTGCCTGCATTGAAATCGTTGCGTCACCGTTGCTGGAGTGCTAAATAGGTATGGTCGCGCACAATCCTTTAACACCATGCGGCTGCACCCGCGTGCGCCCTTTCCTACAGCTCACCGTTCTCCTGCTGGTTGCCGGCTGCCTAGACGCCGGGCCAGGGATGCTGGATGGCGTTTCTATCACGTCGCCGGAGGGTGTTATTGAGGGTGACCTGGCACAATTCTCTGCATCGGGTCTGCATCCAGCTGGCGCACATTACTACTGGGAGTTTGGGGATGGTAGTGGTGTGGTTGGGCAAGCAGTAACACATGTCTACATCGATGAGGGCATCTACAGTGTGCAGCTAACCGTCGTGGCCCCGGATGGCGCGGCGGGCTCCGCCAGCACGACGGTTGAAATCCTGCACCGTAACGAGGCCCCAACCGCGAACGCCGGCCCCGGACAGGAGGCACGCGTACACGAGCAGCTACGCTTCGATGGCTCCAACTCTAGTGACCTCGAAGGCTCCCTTAATTGGACGTGGGATTTCGGCGACGGCATGATTGGTGTGGGTCCCCGCCCGTTCCACAATTACTCAATGCCCGGCAACTACTCCGTCACGCTGACTGTCACCGACAGCGAAGGGCTGAACGCGACGGCGACAACCTGGGCCGAGGTGCAGCTGCGACAGTATGCCGTTTCCTTCATTGAATTACAGCGATCATACTACTACAGTGACACCACTCTGGAGGAGGCAACCACTACTTGGAGGGACCAGAACTCAACCCACAATCTAACTGCTGCCAGTTTCTTTCTCGTATGGCAAGATGAAACCTACAATTATAGGATTCCTATTACGAGAACCGATACTGGCATTCCTGTTCCTTTTCAGGATGATAATTTCACTCTTACTGCAACTGCTCCCCAGGGTGAGGGTGGTAGCCGCACTGGTGAAACAGGTCAACTCCTGCTGGAATTTTCCGATGTTAATTCAGTCCCTCCCCTGCCTGAAGTCGTGGAGGCAGAAAGTGAGGCCGCAGCTCTGGCTTGGCTACTGAGTCAAGGGTATACCCGCTCCACGGGCTGGGGCCCTTGGGAGATGGAAGTCACTTGCAATGACGCCCCTCCAGATGATGGGATTACGGAGCTATATCTGACCGATGACGACCCTGGCAATGACTGGACACTAACTGTTACTTACACGTTCTACGAGGCGCGCGCCGTCGAAATCCTAATCTGAATCCAGTTCAAGCAGCTGCGCGAAATATTCAAGGGTATTGAGCGCAGGCTCGTACTGCGTGTCGCTGCGGTTGGCGGTGCGCAGCGGTTCGAACGCCTGCGTCACCGCTCCATCAACGTCGTCTGGGTTTGACTTCAGCGCCAAGTAGTAACGACATACAGCCAAGTTGTGCCAGGCGCGCGGTTCTGCCGGTTCGACTTCTGTAGCACGTTGGTAGTGCTCAAGTGCACGCGCCAGCCTGCCCTCCTTCCAAGCGATGTTCCCCAGTCGTAGGTAGTTGCGCACATCTCCCTGTACCACTTCGTGCGCGAACTCACGGAATTCGCCGCCTTCGCCAGCCCTTGGTGTGGAGGTTGCCCCCCCGCTCATTGACGTAGCCGGTTCCAGCCCACTGGTATCGGGGGCGGGGGTGCCGAACATTCCAAAACCGAACATCGGTTCTGCGTTGGACTCTGTCGCCTGCTGCGGTAGAGCGGCCGTCGTCGGGGTGTCAAGCGCGTATGCTACCACCTCGCTGCCTGTGCCGACGGCCACCAGTGCCAGTCCCTCCGCAGCGCCAATCGCAGTGATTTCACCTCCAGGTCGTCTGCTGTCCTGTAGTTCGCCCTCGGCCGAGAGTCGGTATAGTTGCCCGTCGTGCGAGCCAGCTAGTGCCCCGCCATCATCGAGCACTGTTACCGAGCGCACGTAGCCGCCAGTCAGGTGGTTCCAGCGGTCTGCGCCTGAACCATCGAGGCAGTGGACGCTGCGGTCCCAGCCTCCTAGCAGCACTCGTTCACCGTCAGCGCTGATGGCGGCATCCCAGAGCGAGTCGTCCCGCCTTTGCTGCCATTGTAGCCCCCCATCCTTGCCGAGGCAGAAGAGCAGTTCATCCCCACAAGCGACAACTTTCGTCGCAGAGTGGGCGATTCCTACGCCGACCATCGCGCGCGACGTTTCGTGTTCCCACACCATGATGCCTCCATCGGTGAAGAGAGCTACCGAGTCGCCAGTTCCCGCCACGAGGTGGTTGCCGGAAGGGTCCATCGCCAGTGACCAAATCGACTTGCCCAGCAGTTGTTCCCACTCTAGTTCGCCGTCGCCACTGAACATTCGCAGACGGCAGTCCTTGCTTCCCACTACCAGTCGGCTCCCGTCGCGCGAGACCGTCAGGCCGTGGATGCCCTCCCCTAACTGTTTCTGCCAGCGAAGCGCGCCATCGGGTCCCGCCACAGTGAGGTTCCCTTCACGGTCGCCCGCTGCTACCAGCGATCCGTCTGCTGGCACCGCCAGACAGAGCACAGGTCCCGGTAGTACCAGCCGGAATAAGGGGTGAGCAGTCATGCTGGCGAGCCGGGATTCCGCATGTTATTTATCGCTTCCCTCCGAACAAATAAATTTAAATAAAGCAATTCACACTCAAGCTCCCCGGTCAGAGCACCAATTCTTAATAGGAGCAGTTTCATCTGGCGGGTACAGTGACGGTGTTATGATGTCGACGCGTACAACCCACGTAATCCCGGCTGCGATGCTGGTAACAGTCTGCACGGCCGTATTTTTGGCTGGCATGGTCTCTGGAGATGAGCCAGTTATCTCTCTGTTCGACATTGCTCCCGATGAGACAGTGTACCCCGATGACTTGGTCAACGTGACCGTAGTCTACACTGACGCTGATGATGATGTACCAGGCGCCGTCTGGGCCTGCGTCAACGACTGTAGCGATAACCGCACACTCGCCGCGGCGGACTGGGACGCTGGTGTTCTGAGCGATGGCAACTACACCAACGGCGAGCTCTTTTTCCTCGTGGACACCTTCCCAGTCGGCACCCACACCCTCACGGGGGGTGCGCACGACACACTCAATACGTCTAATTCGGTTTCGGGTGGCCTGACAGTGCGCGATGATATCCCGCGACTGAGTAACGCGGCGGTCAACCCGTCTAGTGGTGGCACGGCGGCCAGCTTCAATTTCACGGTTGTTTTCACTGACTTTGACAATCGCTCTGGTTCAGTCTCTGTTAATGTGGGTGCCGTGTCACACGCCATGGCCATGTCTGCGAACGGCGACGGCAACACCTCCAGTGGCGAGGAATTTTACTGGAATGGCACGGTCGCGTGGGGGTCCCACAACTTCAACTTCAGCGCAGACAACGGCCTGAATGACGCAGTCAACCTTAGTGGTGGCAGCGTCACGGCCAACGATGCACCCGACATCTCTGACAGCAGCGTTGTGCGTGTTGGCGATGACTTTACCTTCTCGGTTAACGCCAGCGATGTCAACACTGGCGACACAGTCACAGCTTGGACTGACATTGCTGACCACGGGCAGGTGGCGCTCACCAACAACGGCGACGGCACCTTCTCGGCGACCCTCGCACAGAGCGCGCTGATTTCCATCGGTGGCGACCGCACCGCCACCTTCACCGCTGAGGACTCGCTCGGCGCTCAGACCCTCCTAGCGGGCGCAGAGACTTTCGTCGTTGACATAGTCGCTGGCTTCACTCTGACGGCCGATTCTGACGCCGAGTCAGGCCCACCACTAAGCGGGGTGAACTACACTCTGACTATTAACAACACTGGCAATCACGAAGATACATTCAGCCTGAGCCACACCAGTGCGCAGGGCTGGACTCTTGCCTATCCCGCTACAATTACGGTGCCGCGGGCAGGCAGTGCGCAGGCGACAGTCACGGTAACTGCGCCGTTCCTAGCACATGGAGTGGTTGACGCTGAGACCGTCACCGCCACCTCCGGCAATAACGGCTCAGTGGCACTTACGCTCTCGCAATCGACGACGGTCACGCAAGTCTACGAAGTGACGGTCACCGCAGTAACTGGCACGCAGGAAGGTGCACCGGACAGCTCCACGAGCCATGTCTTCCAAGTGCAGAATACTGGTAATGGTGCCGATACCTTCGCGATTTCGACCGGCGGCGGCAGCTGGTCCTCCTCAGCCTCAAGCAGCTCACTGGCGCTTACCATGGGCCAAGTGGCGTTAGTCACTGTCACCCATGGCGTGCCGACAGGCGCGGCGTATGGAGACGACGACACAGTTACCCTCACTGCGGCTGGCGGTGCTTCCGACAGCGCCTCGGCCGATAGCAGTGCCGGGCTAGTACGCTCAGCAACGATTACACTGGATGATCCGGCTGGTACAACCGATCCAGGTGGCAACTTACTCATCCGTGGCAACCTGACTAACACTGGCAATGGTGTCTCCAGATACGATTTCGGCGTTACCGGTGACTCGGTTGCTAACGGCTGGGCCGAATTGAACGCCACCTTCGTTACGCTTGCAGCGGACACCAGTTTGCCTTTCAACATCCAGATTTCAGTCCCTGAAGACACGCCCGCTGCCGGCAGTTATGATATCACCGTGCAGGCGCACGGTTTTGGCTCTGACACGACTACCTTTGCAATCACTGGTAACGCGCGCGGCGCAAGCGTCAGTGCGGCAGAGACCAGCTTCCGCCTTAACCCCGGCACTTCGGCGACCACCGTGGTCACGGTGACCAATACGGGTTCTGTGGCAACCGACTACACATTGGTGGTGGATAGTGGCCACGACTACGTGCGCTTCTCGACTACCAGCTTCAATATCGCTAAGGGCGGCTTCCAGGCGATCCAAATGACTGTAATAGTGCCATCTGATGCCAGCGGCGCTCTGAGCGCCGGCTTCACAGTCAAACCGGTAATGAATGAAGGCAGTAGCGCTTCGCTGACTATCAGTATCAGCCCTAATCTGCCGCAAGATACTAGCGGCTGGGCAATAGACACCGCCAGCGTCGATTCCAACACGCAGTTCACCTTTACCCTCACCGGCCTCGCAGGCGATTTCACCATCGACTGGGATTTCGGGGACGGTAGTGACGTTCGCCCTGCTGGAGGTCTGTCGCAATCGCACACCTACTCCACTTCCGGAGATGCGACTGTCGGCTTGACTGTGACAGATGACTTAGGTCAGGTCACTAGCTTCAGCAGTAGTTTTGTGGTTACTAATGTGCCGCCCGCTGTGAGCAAACCAGATGTCTCGGCTGAGGGAGACACTGCGGTCAGCGATGACGGCAACTCCGTGACCACGGTTGAGGGGACAGAGGTCGAGTTTATGCTGACGGTACCGACCGACACCGATGGCAGTCTTACGCTACTGCGTGTGGACTGGGGCGATGGAACCCATCGCGCTTACAGTGGCGGTAACCTGAGCGCGTCAGATTCACTCAACATCGGGCACACCTACTGGGAGCCGGGCACCTACCAAGTGAGTGTCACTGCTGTTGATAACAGTGGCGGAGACACATCAACGACCGTAGTGCAGGCGCAGGAAATTACCGTGCGGGGAGATCACACTGTGCTGGAGGAAGGCACTAATCAGCTGGGGTTGCTGCTGATGCTGGCGGTCTTCGGCTTGGCACTGTCCGCCACCGCCTATCACATTCGCAAAAAGGGATTTACAGGAGATGAAACCATGAACGAGCAAGAAAGAGCCCGCCTGTCAACGCTAGAACAG
>MPMB02056370.1_pt1 | contig 19319 bp, 20 predicted proteins | sample 1617371 | NCBI WGS metagenome assembly MPMB02 (sample SAMN05944808, study PRJNA350692) | marine metagenome | biome: marine; feature: ODZ; material: water; isolation source: 300 m water sample filtered on 0.2 um supor filter | place: Pacific Ocean | collected 2012-04-08 | depth 300m m
AATTATAAGCAGGGATAGCGTATTTTCCTGCCATTGCCTTTTTGAACATCTCTCTGGTGTTCTCAAGACCTAATTCTTTGTAGTGTACTGACATTGTATTCTCTCTTAATTAAATTAATTACTAGGTTTTTCTGGTTGTTGGGCCTGTTAAATCTGGTTTTCAATTTCCGTTAATAATTGTTTATACCAATCCTTTTCAGTATCAAAAGGTTTTCCACCTTTAATTCGACTAAAATCGATAAGGTTCATTTCATTATTATTATTTTCGTCCAAACCTGCGACTCCGCTTTTTCCATCCAACGCCATGTCAGATGCCAATGCAGCAGACTTTTTGATTAATTCCAAGTCATATTCATTGGGCGCTGCTGATCGAGCAAAATAACCGCTTTTCTGAACCAATACTTTATCAGCATTTAATTTTTCTTTAAACTTTTCTGCAAACCATTGACCGGGGTTTATTTCATCCAAGCGTACATGACCAAAGGCATCCCGTGGAACGTTCTCCCCTTCTGCCTCCATTTCTTTTACGATTGTTTCAATCCCGGCACCTTCGCTCAAAAAAATATTTACACCATCTTTTTCATCCATCCGTTTGTTTAAACGTTCGCATTCTGCTTCAAAATTCAATTCTTCTTCCGGTATATACACTGCGTCCACATCCCAACGCTTACGGGAAATAAGCATGGAATCCACAAATGATTTTCCATCAAGGCGTTCACGATATTTTTTAGCAGTTGCCGCTGTGAGCCAACCACAATGTCGCCCCATGACTTCATGTATTATAAGTTGTCGAGTACTCGTAGTGTTTTCATTGGCAATATTTTCAAAAAAGATGGCACCCTGTTCCGCTGCCGTATCAGCACCTAAAGAACGAGCAATTGGAAACACATCATTATCCACAGTTTTAGGTAACCCGACGACAGTAAGGCCATAATTATTTTCTGAAAGAAAGTTGGCTAATTCAGCAGCCATTGAATTCGTATCGTCCCCACCAATCGTATGAAGTATATCCACCCCATCAGATTTAAGTTGGTTAGCGGCAACCTCAACAGGATTTTCACCATCTTTTATATAACCGTTTTTAACGCAATTTTCCACGTTGGTTAATTTTACACGACTATTCCCGATTGGGCTACCTCCATATTTCATGAGGGTGTCGGCATGGCTATGAGCATTATCCGGAAATGAAATTGAATTCCCCAACAACAATCCGCGGTAACCATTTAAATATCCAATGAGATCGGCGTCCGATTCCTTAACATGATATTGTTTGATCAGGGCGCCAATAGACGCCGAAAGGCAAGGCGCCAGTCCTCCGGCTGTTAAAAATGCAATTTTCATTTAGTTAATTGAGTACTGATAATGTTGTTAAAATCTTTATATATTTTTGTAACTAATTAGCTGATTTCAAATGGAAAAAATCATGTGGAAACCGTCTGTTGAGCAAATTGAACGCTCGCAGATGTTTGAATTTAAAGAATTCATCAACACGAGGCATGGGCTAAATCTTGATTCTTATACAGATCTTCACGATTGGTCCGTAGATAATATCCATGAGTTCTGGGCTTTCGCATGGGAATTTTTTGATATTATTCATACACAGCCTTATACGCAGGTTGTAGATGATGTTTCCAAAATGCCTGGGGCAAAATGGTTTACCGGCGTTCGCCTCAATTTTGCAGAAAACCTTCTTCGACGACGAGATGATAAAACAGCGCTAATTTTCAAAGGCGAAAGCCAGCTAGTACGAAAACTCACTTATGCTGAATTGTATAGTGAAGTGGCTAAAACAGCTGCAGCCTTAAGAACTGCCGGTGTAGAAAAAGGTGATCGCGTAGCCGGCTTTGTTCCCAATATGCCCGAAAGTATTATTGCCATGTTAGCCACGACATCTATCGGCGCAATTTGGTCATCGTCCTCTCCCGACTTTGGAATCAAAGGTGTTCTGGACCGTTTCAGCCAAATTGAACCGAAAGTCCTATTTGCAGCGAATGGTTATTTTTATAATGGAAAATTCCACGATTCATTAGAAAAATTGAAAGGTATATTACATGACCTTCCTAGCGTTGAAAAAGTAGTTGTAATTCCTTATAGTGATGAAGACCCGGATATTTGTATCATCAGCAACAGTATACTTTTTTCGGATTTTATTGATAATGATGATGAAGAAATTGAATTTGAACAATTACCATTTGATCATCCATTATATATCATGTATTCATCCGGGACCACTGGCCTTCCAAAATCAATCGTCCATGGCGCTGGAGGAACATTACTTCAACATTTAAAGGAACTTCAGCTGCATTGTGATTTATGTGAGCAAGATACGATCTTTTATTTTACAACCTGCGGCTGGATGATGTGGAATTGGTTAGTGAGCAGTCTAGTTACAGGTGCTTCATTGGTTTTGTACGATGGCGCCCCGTTTTTTCCGGACGCAAATGCCATGTGGAAGATGGCAGAAGAATTGGGAATCACTGTTTTTGGTACCAGTGCTAAATTTATCGCGGGCAGTGAAGCCGCCGGCAATAAACCCATTTCAACCAATGATCTTTCTAATGTACGGCTGATACTTTCCACCGGTTCACCGTTGATGGAAGAAAATTTTGATTATATATATCGTGATGTTAAAAAAGATGTGCAATTGGCATCCATATCAGGAGGAACAGATATCGTTTCCTGTTTTGCCGGCGGCAGTCCTATGCTGCCAGTGTATCGCGGCGAGTTACAATGCAGTGGGTTGGCGATGGATGTAGATGCCTTTGATCACAAAGGAAAATCCAGTCGAAATGCAAAAGGTGAACTTGTATGCAAAAAAGCATTTCCTTCTATGCCTATTTATTTTTGGAATGACCCTGATGGTCAAAAATATCACAATGCTTATTTTGACAAATTTGAAAACATCTGGTACCATGGTGATTATATCGAAATTAATGATCATGGCGGTATAAAGATCTTTGGCCGTAGCGACGCTACGTTAAATCCGGGAGGAGTTCGAATCGGTACAGCGGAGATCTATCGCGTGGTGGAACAAATGGCCGAAGTGGCCGATAGTTTGGTTGTGGGTGTACAGTCAAATGGGGATGAACAGGTGGCCTTGTTTCTTAAAATGGATGAAGGTGCAATACTGAATGATAATTTGATAAACCAGATTAAATCATCTATCAGGGCAAATTGTTCACCGCGTCATGTTCCATCCATAATTAAATCTGTAGAGGATATCCCTTACACAATCAGTGGGAAAAAAGTTGAATTGGCGGTGAAAAAAATAATTCATGGCGAAGAGGTCACCAACAAGGATGCCCTGGCAAACCCTGAAGCATTGGACTGTTTTAAGGGTATCTTTTGATTATTCCAATTATAACTCTTATTATTTCTGTCATACTTTTTATTGGGTCATGGCGAAATGAAAAACGGATTTTGTTTCTTATTCAACTTTGCATTATTTATGCATTGGTTACTACCGGCTGGTATAATATCCAACATAACCCTCATTTGATAATTTGGTTATGTAACATTACCGCTGTCATAGGTTTAATCCTCTCGTTCAGATTTAACCAGAAACTCTTTGATATCTTTTTTTACTTTGCATGGACGGGCGATTTGCTGACGCTGTTGATCTGGCCCAACCCTGTCAGCCCTCCATTGGAAACTTATCCCTTATCATGGGCTGGATTCGTTTTAAAACACACAGCACCCCTTGCATTGACAATTTTATTTATCAAACAGGGACAGTTACTCAATAAAAATGCTGCATGGACGGCGTTAAAGGTTATGCTGATTTATGCCGGTTTTATTTCTATTTATAATTTACTTTTTGATCAGAACATTTTGGATTTGAGATATCCTACACTGGATATTGAACTATTATTTGGAGATTGGCCACTTTATATTGGTGTAAATATCCTCCTGGCATTCATCTGGTATTATGTAATTCATGTAATAACCAATCGCATGAAATTGGTAAAAGTTTTGTAAATTCCAATACCCCCATGGCGGCTGCTTTCCTTTTATTGGGAGCTTGTGATTAAGCGCAGCCGCCTTTTTTTATAGAGTCATTGCGAGCGAGGTACGAGCGTGGCAATCTCCTTCCTTTAGTAAACGTAAAGACATGATAAATCACCGGACGTTTACATCCTCAAGGAGATAGCTTCGTCATTTCATTCCTCGCTAAGACAAATTGTTTGTTTATTTAAAATAATAGATACTGTTATTGCGATGACAAATTTTCTGGAACTGAATTATTCATCATGGCGTACAAGCCCCTAATCACAAGCGTAAACTCAATGAAAGGAGCACGCCATGAAAAAAAACGATAACAGCTCAAAGGGAGCATTTGTTATTTCTCTTACATTCGCAGTGGTAGTTTTCACTGCGATTTACATTCAACACAAAACAACTACTGAATCATTTGTGAAAGTGGAAACACCCGCACTAAATGAAGAAGTGTTAGCTGTTGAACCGGAAATAGCTGAAGTAATGTATCCTGTAGAAAATGAATTGCTTGAAGAAGAAATTGCCACTCCGGAACCACCGGCAGTGATTTCTTTTACCAAAGCTTATTCCTCTGCCAGGGAAGCACTCGGCCCCGGCCAGATCTTTACTTGGAATGGGAATCAGTATTCAACCAATACTGCGGAAGAAGCTGCATCACAAATATTAACTGACGAACCAGAGAGCAACTTGACAAACGCACAAGACTCACTTGGCAATACCCTCTCCCATACACTTACTCCGTAACTGAAACAAAAAGCCCCCTGTTTTCAGGGGGCTTTTATTTTTTCAAGATCTTCCGGATCTGCGTTCGGTGCAGATACTGATGCCCCGCAGCTAAACATAACCATTGAAATGAATTCAAAGGTCCCAGCCATGGATGGTCGAATTTCATGGCCGAACTGCGGTGGTAGCGCTCATCGCTCATGACCGTGATAAATTCATCCTGGAAACCGTTGAAACGGCCGATGATCTCTGCCCCTGTTTTATCTGACGGTTTTACATCGGCAATATCGAGGTCTTTATTGGGTACTTTTTCTTCATTCAAGCTGATGATGATATCCTTTAATTCTCTTCCCACAATGACCAAGTGCTCCAAGACCATCACCGGGGACCAAAACCGTGAACTGTCTTCCAATCCACGCAGCCTGTCGATCAACACCGGAGTTAGTAATTGATCGTTATTCAAAAGTTCGATCAGTGCTTTGATATTCTGGCCTTCTTCGTGAAACAGTTCTACACCGGAATGCCAGGTCATGGTGCGAACATAATTGGGAAAGGTTACATAGCGCAGGTAAAGTGTTTCATACCAAGGCAGGCCTGCACCGGATTCATCAAGGGTTGGCGATATCAGCATTAAATTTTATTAAACGCCTGTTCCAAGTCAGCAATCAAATCATCCCCTGCTTCTATACCGCCATAACGCATGAAAGAGTCTTGTATCTATTTTTTGTTGATTTGACATGAATTTTCCTGTATAATATTTGAAAGAATGTAGCTCTTAATAAGAAAAATGCGCAATGGAGTCAATGAGGTATTTGTCTTTATATTTTTTCTTATTATAATAGTCACTGGATTTTCACTCATTTAATGGACAATTAGAAAATGACAGAAGAAAAGAAATATAAAGGAAGTAAAACCAAAGTAGAATCATTGGTCAAAAAATTGATTAAGGATAACATGTATGACCCTAACGATGAGGAACATTGGCTTATCAATGAATATGATAGATTTAATCACCATGCAAAGGAATCATTAAATGTATTTGAAAAATATTATGGTGCGGTCTGGGATGATTTAAAAAAAATGCGGCGTATGAATATAGAAATTTTTTCAGAACATTTGGAAAATCCGAATTACTATCTTATGGATTTACTTGTTTCCGATTTCATTAAGAAAACAGTTAAACGAAAAGATCTGAAATCACCCCTAATGCTGCAAAAATTGCAAATTGTTTATATTAATGACAGGATAATTTTAAACTAATATTTATACTCTTAAAGTATTCCTTGCAGAAAAAATCTATTCCACGGAATGATTAGAAGTTGTAAGTCATTTTAACGCCAGCATAATTATTTCGCAAATTCATTTCAGGAGCGTAACTCAAATTTAATTGTTTACCATATTTATAGCGCACAGCATCCCGTTTTTCTTCAATGATCTTGGCGCCATGATACACATCGTAGATCACATCGGCGATCAATAGACCGACGCCCAACATAACCAACAATCCGCCTCCACCGCCTTCATATTCTTTTTCCATGGGTTTTAGGTCATAGGTCACATCACTGCCCACCATGCCTGTGGGGATCATTTCATAGCGCATTTCGCTGTCGTTTTCACCTTCTATGTATACTGAATATTGTGATTCCGGCCATTTCCCATCTTTATCATCAACCATAGCAGCTCCGGCAATGATCAGACCGATACTCCCCAATGCTACTCGACGAATTCGTTTGGCTGTTTTTTTATCACCGGCATAATCATGGATCAATCCCGGTATGGGTATTGATGACAGCGCTATGCCGACAGTCAAACGGCGGTTCATATCACGGTATTCTTCGAAGGTCATTTCTTCCGGTATGGGCGTTAAGGGAGTTTCATTCAGTATGTCACCGCCCAATGATTGGGAGTTGACTGCACTTGAAAGAATAAACAATACAATTAAGATCTTCATAACTAACTCCTTGGTCTCAATTTCCAGTTCTGTAGTTAAAAATATATATTGAATATAATTTATTCATGAATCATTCTTTCAATAAAATTACCCACAGCTTTATTATTAGTATATTCTACACCAAGCAGTGTACTGATGGTTTTTGCTATTTGTGAACTGTATAAAGTTTCCATATTTTTTGTTTCACCCAAAGCAGGCGTATCCGGCCCCAGTACCGCGAGCCACACTTTTTCAGCCCCTTGCACGTCACTGCCGTGGTGGCGCCAATAATCAATTGGATCATCACCCCGCCCGTGATCAGTGGTAACGATCAACGTTGTTTTATTTTTATAGCGGTAGTCGCTCTGGGTCCATTCCCATATATTTTGAATAAATCCATCGAGAGCATTTGCTGCATTTAAATATTGACCATATTTTCCCTCGTGGGCGTATTCATCTGTTTCATCAAATGCTATATACAGTAACCGGGGTTTATGGCGCTGCAGGAAATCAAACGCATATTGATAAGTAAAGGCATCATAACGAACTGAACTCCAGGGAACGGGCACCTGAAACAAAAGTTCATTGAGCAGTTTAGCCTTTTGGCTGCCATAGGTTTCTTCAAACTTTTCCATCCCGGAATTAACTGTGAATCCGGCCCGCTGCTCATTGATAATATAATCAAACACATCCCAGGAGCAGAAAGCCGCTACTTGCCCTTTAAAGCCCGGCTGGTTATGTATGTACTCCAGTACGGTGATGTTGGGATTATTTTCTCTTGCATTGCTGTTGCGGGTTGAATCCACATAACCTACAAGTATTTCACTATACCCGGGATAGGAAAACCAATAAGGATTTTTCAACTCCACCGCACTTCCCTTTTGCATGTTGCCAACCAGCTGGCCATGATCTGCAATTGTGCTCCAGAAAAATGGCAACAATTTTTGTCGACGCTGGTTTTCATCATCATCCCAAAATCGGTTTACAATCCTGGCGCTGTCCTTGGTAAATGTTTTATTAAAAATCAGCGAGCTGTCAGCGCCCGTAAATACTTCCTGCCAGCGGATACCATCCAAGGTGATCAGTATAACATTTTTGGTATTGAGCTTCGCCTCAACCGCCACAGGCATTAAATAAAATGCGAACAGGGTTATGATAAATGATCGCTGCAATCCGAAATTCATTATTATATTTCCTTTAACAGTTTTTATTTCCTGTGGCAGGATCTAGACGTTTTTCATGATGAGTGTAAGTATCAAGGCAATGAGATTAAACGTCAGAACTATATATAAAATGCTGAAATGAATCAGCATAATATCATTCTTCAATCAATAACTTTAAATACTTTATCTGTTTTGCGCACTTTTTCACTGACTTTAAGACCTAAACTGTCATTCTTTTTTACTTTTTCAACCTGTTCATGCTCAATCTGCATAGAAGAAACAGTCGTCGTAAAATCAGTTGTTTTACCTTTAAAATGAACTGTATCCCCTGCTTCAAGAGTTCCTTTTGTCATTTCAATAATTGCGACTTCGATATTACCAAAATAATTGGAAATATAACCAATTTCTTGTTCTTTCATCTTTTTTTCCTAATTAAGACTTTTTTTGATTTACAATCAGATATTACACAATTTTAGCTCACAAAAAAAGCCCCATCTGCTAGCTGGCAGATAGGGCTTTGGTCTAAAACGTTAAGATGGTTAATAGACTAATCTATAATTTCAACCTTATCAGCTTTAGGGCCTTTGTCACCATCTACGACTTCAAATGAAACTTTGTCACCATCCTTGATATAAATCCCTTCGGCAATACCACTGGAATGAACAAAATAATCCTTACCATCGTCACCGGCTATAAAACCGTAATTCTTATTTTGGTTAAAGAATTTAACTGTTCCTTCTTGCATGTTTTCCTCTAGTTATTTCAATTACAATGTAGCTGTCAGCTAACATATTATAGTACAATTTAATGATTAATTACTAATATATAGAGTTTAATTTTGACGACGATCTTTATACTCACGTCTGTCCATTCCGGTCCGTCGTTCAATTTCTATCCGTCTATTTTTATCCACTTGAGATTTATTCTTGCGTCGGTTATTCAACCTGCGATCTTTTCCTCTATTCGACATTAATATGTTCCTAAATTGCTATTAACTTCTTTATAATTTAATATTTTTTATATTTTTCGTCAATCAATTCTAGCAGTAAAGAAATATACGTGAACCGCGGATCAAAAGATTAGTCTGAAGTCGGTAGAGAAACACATGCCCTTGGAAGTATTAAATATTCCACCGTTTTGTCCAAATCCTGTGTTCCACTGGAAGGCACCCAAGTTTAGACGAAATCCAGTGCCCCATTTAAAACCGTCCAAACCTCCAATCCCAATACCGCAATAAATGGGAAAAACCGGTGTCGGTTCGTATTCAATACTGATAGAGAGTTGTGGAGTAATATCTTCCAGATAATCATTATTCAGGAAATGCCTGAAGGACGCATGCACAATCAGATCCTGTAATATCCTGTAGGAACCTCCCAATATGAATTGAGAAGGATAGGCAGTTTTGCCAGATCCAGTTGCATAGGAGGTATCAAACTTGGTAAAACTTTGCTCGAGAGAATCCATTTGTTCGTCATTGTAATCTTTGATTTCATCGATATCTTCAGCAGATAAACGAATGGAGAATTCATTTTCCGTAATATATCTCTCCGGCCACGTGGTTGTGCCAAAAAGATCCTTCAGAGAAAGACTAACACTGAGAAGAGGATTAATATCTGCAACAACACCCAAATCCAGGCTGAAACCAGTACCCAGGGCAGGTGTCGGAGAATCCGGAAGATTGAATTCTTCCAGATCAAAATTAGTGAGTATTGTTGTTTTTCCTTCAATGAGAACACTATCAGGAGTAGTTATTATCTCCAACCGATCAGCATCCACATGCATATCTGCTATACCTACCAAGAGATTGAGGCCCGCACCAGCATAAAACCGGTCAACAATATTTTTCAACTGAGGAAGTTGCAGCTGCCGTCCGTAATCCACCGAAATCGGGGAAGCTGCCAGCAGGCTTATATGTAAAGCTGAAAGATCCTTCGGCTGTTCAAATTTTATACCCTCAAAGAGTACATCCATTATAGCCGGAGGCAAATTACCACTGCCCAATACTTTTGGCTGTAAAATTGATAATCCAAAATTGCCCAGTGTAAAACTCATAGAATTTATTTCGGCCGCCATGTTAATATTCCAATTATCAGCCGGGAAGACGGATAAAAAGTCATCTTTCTTTCCAGGGTCACGGAGATCAAGCCCCCCAAACAGTTGATTGTTGATCCAGTCGGGATAGATGGCATTATTGCCGACATATAACCCGGCACCCGCCAAGGTTAACGTAAAATATGGTATTTGTTCAGGCTCTTCTAGTGGGCGATTTTTTGTCACGATCCATGCATCTTTGAAACCACTTCCAATCACTGTGTCTAAAAAGGCATCAACAGTATCCCTGTTATGAAAATCACCTACCCGTAATTTGTATAATGTATCAATCTTAGTAACAGCCCAGGGGATATTATTGCCGAACTGGCCATAAAAAGTTATTTTTGTCTCTTTTACGCGTTTCTTACTTGGGTTAGCAATAAGCTGAACTGAATAATAATTCTGAATGGAATCTTCGGATGCAGAAACCGTATCTTTTTCCATCAGTCCTAAAGTGTCAAGCTTTCCGTCTTCCGCAGCACCAAAGATGATTGGTTTGCCATAATATCCAAGGCTAGCGGGATTTACACCCAAGGCATCATTACCTATTGTCCGGGTCAAATAAGCACCGGCAGTTGCTGTCTGAATCGGGTTGGTATCCGTCAATCCTCCCGCAAGGAGAAACCCTGTGATCAGCGCAGACAGGTAAATAGATCTCATTCGTCACCCCCGGCCAGTTCAGGGCCGTCTATTAAATACTGAATGCGGCCATAAATATTCAGCTGCAGTACGTCAGTACTTAAAAATTTTGATGGCACTGGATTACCATTTTCATCGGTTTGCCCCAATACATTTATTTTAGCCTGCACATACATGGAATCCTGATTAAAGAGCCCCAGCCGATCATCATTCAGATCCAATGAATCCAGACCGGTTTCACCGGCAGGAATCAGCAGAGTATCCACCAGTACATCTGCTGTACCATCATCAAAGTGCAACGTATCCTGACTCATGAGAACGGTAACTGCGGTACCAAATTCAAACTCATTGTCATAGCGGATAAATACTTTAATCTCTTCAATCTCTCCCGGAATTGTTTCTCCTGCATCCGCTTCTGTAGTTAGTTCAGGATCGGTCGTTATTTCCGCATCAGGACCAATCTCCAGTTCCAGCGGCGCCTTGACGGAAAGCAATCCTGCAATGATTTGATCAGACGTGACGGTCCCGGAAGTACCATCACCCCCGACACGGGCAGATCCATATGCCACAATCATGTCCGGCTGAATGTTGATCAACTCATTGGCATTAGGAATGATTACACTTGAACTATCAGTTATATTCCAGTTGGCAATGGAAGAGGTCTCCATTTCACCAGTGGAATTACTAGCTTCCATAGTCAAATCCAGGAAAACAGGGATGCTGATATCAGATTCAAAATCAATACTAATCTCTACATTGGTAAACTCAAAACCGTCCATGTCATCCGGTAACGCAGAGATTTCCTGTTCCACAGTATCAATAGTCACCTCCACTGTATCAATAATACCTGTTACTGAACTGAACCATAGAGTATCGATCAGTACATCAATGGCGATTGAATCATTCAGCGTTAGCGTAAGCAATTCTTCACTGTCAATAGTCAGGGCGGATGTGTAATTCACCTGCTGATTGGCCACATCCAAATTCAGGCTGTATCCAGACAGATCAATAGTTTGCAGCTGCGGTTCTGTGATCGAGGCAATCTCGAATGATGATTCGAGACTGGATCCGTTAAAAGATAGCTCTGCGATTGAAAACAGAACATCTGCCTCTAATCCAATAAAATTCTGTATGATTAACTGGATCTGACCCGAATCGATCAATGCTGTTTCTACCTTGGTGTCATTATCCAGTTCAATGACATCTTCTTCCACGATATCTTCCTGGCTGATGTAGCCCGTTACTTCATCGAAAGTCAATCCTGATAGGTTAATAGCCACATTGATGGAATTATTGAGATCATAGGTATAAGACCCGGATTGTGTTATTGTTGTTGTACCGTAGGTCAAACGCTGATCCTCCAGGCTCACCGGCTGTAATTCATAGCCGGCCAAATTGATGGAGTGTACATTTTCGCCAGGGTTAATAATCAACACAGTATCGAGGTCAATACCACCATGAACCAGTTCCGGTACCGTCAGCTGTACATCCGCTACACCACCGATGTTATTATTGATCACCAGATCCATCTGCCCGGCCGATATATGAGCGTTATCGATCTGTGATTCTGATTCGATAGCAATATCTCCTTCTTCGGTGATTGTCTGTGATTCGATTTGCCCCGTCACCTCATTGAAAAATATATCTGTAATAGCCAGGTTCAGTTCTACATTGTCTGATGAATCTATGTTGACACTGGAGCCTGTGGAATCGGTGGTAATCAGATAATGATAATCCAGACTCTGATCTGTATAATCCATGGCCATGGTCCAGCCAGACATATTCACTGTTGGTACAGAAAATGTACCTATTGCCAATCCAAAATTTTGCGTGAATGTGGAATCCGCCGTGCCAAAATACAGACTGGGTATAACCAGCTGTACATTCCCGGTCAAGGGCAAATTGTTGGTTACGATAATATTTAGGTTTCCGTTGGACATAACCGCCTCTTCCACCACCGTCTCCGATGAGGCCAACTCAATACTGCTGGTATCACTTATGGATTGAGCCGGTACAACAGCAATTGCCTGCGTAACCTGGAAATCGCGCGCTGCCAATTCAATAGTGAAGGTGGAACTCAAGTCCCCAGTGGTTACTGTTACTGTGTCCCCCTGTGAACCATTGGATGTACCTGAAACTTCCACCAGCATATTGCCTGTTAAAGTCATACCGCTTACATCCTGGGTTATTGTGGAAGAACTATCGGGGGCAATCTCTGTATCCCAAACAAGTTGGAAAATTAATGTTCCAATATTGTTTTTTACATCAACATATATTGGTGCACCTAGAGGAATGAACAAATTATTGGTTATTGTTACATCAATATTCCCCGAACTGATATCTGCAGAAGAAAATGAGTCAAAGCTGATTGATTTCTGCTGGGGAACAAGGGCCACTGTATCCACCACTACATTGGAACTGCCGCCGCCGGCAGTAATTGCAGCATCTATGTTAGCGACCAGTGCAGCCGGCATAATATCTGAAAATGAAATGGGGTCCGTTTCTTCCGCACCAATATTATCAAGCTCAACCAGTCCTATCTTCGCATCAATGAGTTCGGTAATATCATCCAGGCCCACTGAATCATATCCAATTGTAAATGTAGTGTTAGAACTATCCACAGTTACTGCACTGGCATACTGCACAAAACTCTTTTCAATGGGATCGATCTTTAATTGGTCTCCCACCTCCACCGAATCAATTTCTACTGTTTTATTAAAAACATAGATAGAATCTTCATTCACACTAATCAGAGAATCTTCCAGGAAAGTATCCAGATCGATCCTAGTCTGGATGATCGGAATTTCAATCGTTGTTGACCAGACCGGAAGCTTATCCTGATCTGGTGAATCCAGTGTACAGCCGAACAATAATATCGCAAGAAAAATGAAAAAGTGCTTTTTCACCGCCCAGCGAAAATCAAGGAGGCTGGTTATAATTAACAGCAAAATATCATCTATATATCTTATCCTCACATATGAATGTAAGAACAAATGTGGAAAAAACAAAAAACCCCACGGAGGTGGGGCTCTTGCTTAAATCCTATTCCTTTGACGGTAAAATAGTTATGCCAGGAGGTACTTTTTCATCAATCAATTTCCCATCCTTGTAAGTTCTTTCAAACACCTTCTTTCCATTCTCATCCCAAGCAGTTAATAATCCATCTTTTTTCCCATCCTTGAATTTAACTTCCGCAGACTTCTGTCCATTCTCATACCAAGCAGTAGTTAATCCATCTGGTATCCCATCCTTGAGGATTCCTTCATCTTTCTTGTTCCCGTCACCATATAAAGAAAATACTTTTCCGGTATATGGTTTATTAGTGTTTTTGGTATAAAAAACACCATCTCTTTCAACAAGTTTAGTTTCATAATTGATAGTTTCTGGTTTAGAACACCCAAAAATCAGTAGAAGTGGTAGTATTGATAATAGTGTCTTTTTCATTTTAATTCCCTTATTTCAACAGCACCATTTTCTTGGTCTGGACAAAGTTTCCTGCACGAATCTGATATAGATACACACCCGCACTTACGGGCTTATCATTGTCATTAGTGGCATTCCAGAGAACTGATTTAAAACCAGCGTCCTGGGTTTGGTTTATGAGCGACTTAACCTGTCTGCCCAGCATATCGTAAATAATGATATTTACATTAGCCTGCTCCGGCAAATCATAACGAAGGGTTGTAACAGGGTTAAAGGGGTTAGGATAGTTATGGTGAATCACAAATTTATTGGGAAGTTTTGCTGTTTCTTGTATATGAACCACTGTTTCATTTCTTAAGTCAAGAATCAGGTTCAAAATGTAGGCATAATCTTCTGGATCATCGGGATTATAGGGTGTGATGTTGAAGGTAGTATCCAAAATGCCTTCTCGATTTAAAAAAAACACATCCCGCTGGCTCGCTCCCCAGCCGGACCAAACCGGGAATCCTTCCGCCTGCACGTCTGCGACCCAGGGTAGAATTCTGCCATCTACCATTGCATCCAAGCTACTATTGTAAATATCCTTGCCCACACCAATAATGCCCACATCGTCAATACCCATAGAATCCAAATCAAGATAAATTGAATTCAAGAAGCCGAACCGGCTTCGACAGGACCCTCACGATTCATGACCAAAAAAAACAATACAAATATCTCCAAGATAATCCGCTGGACCGATCGTATCGCCGTATGTTTCAGAATTCGGGTTCAAGTCTTCAAGATCAAAATCAGTCTGTGCCCAAAGAATACCTGAAATCAAAAGTAATAAAATATATCTACACATATCCAAATCTACCCATTATCCCACAAACAAAAAACCCCGCTGTTGCGGGGCTCTTGCTTAAATCCTTTGGGTGGTTTAATTACTGGCCCTATATTTTTTCTACTTTCCAGTTTTTATTCACCCACAATCCACACACTGAAACGTTTACATATTTGTTTACAAGAAAGGCGACTGCTTGTTTTAGTGACTTTTTCTGTTTTTCATCCGAGATGGGGTTTCCTGCACAGTCGTGATGGGCAACTATTGCAATGCCCCTTGATTTGTGTTTTTCTAATGAAATCTCTATGCATGAAATAATGGTTTCTATATTGTTTCTTGAGGGGTCTGACAGCATTTTAACTGGCCCCGCCTTAGTTATCATGTCGACAAATAGCACATTATATTCTTCTTTAATAAAATTAATTATGGGTTCTTGTGCTCTCCCATCCATACAGTTTATTGCCGTGTAAAAACTCATGTTATGTTAGCCTTTTTAGTTTCTGGTTTAGAACACCCAACAATTAATAATATCTTTTTCATTTCAACAGTACCATCTTCTTGGTTTGAACAAACTCACCAGCTAGAGGTAGACTCCAGAACTTACAGGCGGCTTACCATGCATGTCGGTTGCATCCCACTGTATTAACCTGTAGCCTGCTTCCTGGGTGGTGTTTACAAGTTGGGTTACTTACCTGATATTATTAATTAATCGGTAGTATCAGAATCTGTACTACTTGGTACACAGCATTTTTTCGTGCCACAGCAACAACCGCAACCTCTACCAGTCCAACAGCGAATGACGAAACCCAGAACAATTAGTGGCAAGCCCAGTACTCCACAGCTATACGTAGTTGAACCACAGTATCCACCAAATATTGCTGCACTGAGTAAGTACGCACCGCCAACAAAACAAAGCAAATCTAATAGCCCATACAAATAGCAACACCATTTATTATTACATTTTCCTTTCATAATATCCTTTCAGTAATTAATATTTTCGTCCACAAAGTATAGAAGATTATAATTCCATAATTCTATATAGAGTTTAAACTCTATAAGAGACTAAAGACAATCTGCTTATGCTATAAATAAAAGTCTCTTCAATTTACCCAGAGGAATCAATTTGGAGGGGATCGTCAATTATATCAGGCAGAATCAGATTAATTAAACGAATAACTCATAATCACATTTCCCATATGCCCACTAATACTAATGTAATAATTGCCAAGACTATCATCAGCCATTTAAAATATTTAAAATATTCCTTATCAGATAAGTTGGGATATAAACCCTGAATAGCTGCTGGAGTTAGAGCAAAGACGACTCCAAAAATTGCATAGTTAATTGTTCCATTAAAATATGCATACAATTGTATGCCAAGTATTAGAACAAGTAAAACAGGTAATATTATGGGTTTTAATTTCTTCATTTTACTCTCCTTTGCTTAAATCCTTTGGGTGGGGGTTAGCCAGAGGCGTTTCATTTATATATATTTTATGTGTAATAAATCTCCCATTAGCTTCATAGCAATCACCTTATGGCATTAGTAACTCCTCTGACTATTAAAGGTATCTTGTTGTGGTGTATCTTGTATTGGATATGGGTTAGATATATCATAATCCCTTTGATTTTTACCCTCACGATGGCGAACTTTATAACTAATCTTTTCCACTTCAGAATGTTTAATACATTTCTTAGAAATTGAATCTGGGGATTGTAGAAAGAAAATTTCTTTATAATCCTCATCACTATAATGGTGTACTTTAAATTTATTATCTATTAAGTGTCCACCAGTAATGAAGAGTGCTAAACTAAATAGTAATTCTAATATCATATTTCTTCCTAATAACTATAAAACTTACACAAAATAATCCAATAATGTGGAGAAACAAAAAACCCCGCTACTTGGCGGGGCTAATTATTGTTATGGGCCGGAATATCCTCCCATTCCCCAATTACCGCCTCCGCCTCCAAAATCGAGGCCAAGGCCAAAGTCAAAGTTTAAATAAAGTAATAAGATACATGTAATGACACACATACAACCAACCACTTTACCCCGCCTTTTACTCTTTGCGGTCTTATGTAATCCAAAGAATAAGGAGGCCTAATCACCTTGTACCGAAAACTTCTAGAGCAATATTGCTACTACACCACTGCCTAAAGCTTTACATGCGGCAATAGGCATTTGTTGATATCTATTTGATTATGTTTTAAAGCAAATTATTTTTCCGAAAAGGGAAAACTAATTACATCACCATAGGGTTCTGTGGTGAATAGCTTTATGCCTTTAGGGATATCAAATTCTTGACCTTCTTTTAATGGGACAACTCCATGTGAATAAGGTATAAGGCGACCGTCTTCGGTCTTATCTGCAGTGATGACAGTGCGTATATCGATGCGGGCTGGTTTACCTTTTTCCTCTGGGAACACATGTAGCCATTTTATCTGATTGAATGCGCCGCTACGAAGTGTCCAAGGTTTAAGATCGTCCGTGCTACGAGGTCCTGCCCCCCAGCTTCCTTCGCCCAGATACATCGTACCCTTTTTGTCATCCCGAATAAATCCCATATGGCTACCCTTTTCATTGCTTGGTCTAATTGGGTATGTCATTTTCGTGATGTGCGAGTCAGCATCAAAGGAAAGGTCGAGGCCATAGCTAAAGAAGAGATTGGCCCATAATTTGTAAAGATGTTCGTTTTCTCTCTTACGTGATGTGTGCGGGAAAAAGGGCTTGTGATACCCTGCGGTATTAAATGTGTAATCTTTGTACTTTTTGAGATGCTCTTCGAGCCAATGAGTTTGTGCGCCTTCGGCGTTAATTTGGGAGTTCAAGGCCAAAAAGGAGAAGAAATCACCGAATGCCATGTCATAATAAATATTTTCTTTATTGTCTCCTTGATAGGGAACATCGAAGAGGTGATGGAGCACTGTTTTATCGCCATCTTCATGATTACCATGTACGGGAACAATGGGGATTAGTCGCTCATCGTAGGTCGTTGTCAGAAGAAACCAATCGTCAAACCACTGCTGCCAGCGGGATGATGGCAAGCCATTACCCGAGTTAAAGTCACCAACAAAAATAACAAACAGGGGACGCAGTTTTGAGGTCATCATATTGGACTCACGACCTGCTATGAGCGCAGATCCATAACTCTTGGTATCGCCGCCTACGATGCACGTAAACGCCTTGGGTTTATCCGGGGCCGTGCGAAACCAATATTGAGAACTAACACCTTCACTGTCTTTAATGACGAAAAAGTATTCCTGATCGGGCTGCAAATTTTCGAGACGCACAAACATATTATTCATGCCACGATAGTCAGGCACGTTGCGTGTGGGTTTTGTGAAATGTTTAAATTTTTTCAGATCGCCTTTAACGTTTTTGGTCCCATAATACAGAACCGGGTCATCCCCTTGTATTTGATCCCAAGCAATGGTGGCAGTTGTAGATGGGTCGCCGGTCCAGACAACTCGATATCGCGCTGTTTCTGCAAAAGACTCACTGGAGAATATCAACACTGCAAGTATAAATCTAATCCTCACAGTGGAATGTAAGGATTTTTCAAATCAAAAGTGGGAAAACAAAAAACCCCGCTGGTGCGGGGCTTGATGCTAATTATTATTTCTTATTTTTCTTTTTAATCTTTTGTTTCTTATATCTTTTTCGTAGTTCCTTTAGCCGCCCCTTGTAAGATTTTCTCAGTGATTTTTTTTGCTCTTTAAACTGAATTTTTAATTCATTTAATTCTAAATCATATTGTTTCTTCAGGTTATCGATTTCTGCCTGTAAATCAGGATTATCAACCTTTATTTCAAGAAATTTTGAATCCTTTTCTGGTTTTTGTTTCAGCTCTTGTGCTTGAATTGAAACTTCTGGTTTTTGTTTCAGCTCTTGTGCTTGAATTGAATCAAGAATAGTTAATAAAAATATTGTTAGAAATTTCATTGATTTACCTTTTTTTAATTTAAATTGATTGCCTTTTAGACACATCCTTGGAATAAAAGTTAAAAAATATCTCACTAGTTCTAATTATAAGAATTTATAAAATACAATCTACTTAATTCCCTTCCCAAGTCTACACATCATCCCACAAACAAAAAACCCCACGAATGTGGGACTAGAGTCTATGATTTATAAATTATTTTCTTAAAGAATGTGTATATAGCTAGAACCATATCATTTCTAGCTACAAAACGACTACCACAACTTGGGCAACTGGACAAAAAAGAGAAATACTCTGTTATTTTGGTTCTTTTCCAATTATGCGAACAGGAAAGGCATTTCATATCCAAATCTACACATCATCCCACAAACAAAAAACCCCGCTAGTGCGGTGTGTCCACCATTTCCGTGTCCACTTTTCGTATATGTTTGACCTTGTTTGAATCTATATGACAAAAACAAAAGCCCCTCAATAAAGAAGAGCTTTATGTCGGTCAGATTGGGTTTCTGACGTGTCGGAGTGAGAGGATTCGAACCTCCGACCCCCTGCTCCCAAAGCAGGTGCGCTAACCGGACTGCGCTACACTC
>MPMB02156850.1_pt1 | contig 19260 bp, 20 predicted proteins | sample 1617371 | NCBI WGS metagenome assembly MPMB02 (sample SAMN05944808, study PRJNA350692) | marine metagenome | biome: marine; feature: ODZ; material: water; isolation source: 300 m water sample filtered on 0.2 um supor filter | place: Pacific Ocean | collected 2012-04-08 | depth 300m m
AAAGAATGCTTAGAGCTCTAGATGAATTTGTGATAGAAGGCATTACTACAACCATTGATTTACACAAGAAAATACTTTGTCATAAAAAATTTATTAGTTCTGACTTTGATGTAAACTGGTTAACTAACGAAAATTTTTACTAGATATTTTCACAACTCGTAATCCATAAATCATAAATTGGATGGTCGATTGATTGTAGAGTGGGACTCGATGCAAAAGTCCAACCATTAAATAAAAAAACCCGGTTGTTGTCTTTAGCGGACAAATCTTTAACTTGTATATAAGCTACTGCATCTGAAATATCTGTGCTTTCAAAAAGTTGACATTTTAGAGCTTTAATTTCTAATGGACCAAAAACTTTTTTATCACCAATGGCTAATTTAATGGAAGATGTTTTTGCCGTTATTTTGTCTAAAGCCAATAAATTAATATAAATTTTATTATTTTTTGTAGATTTAGACTCACTTAAAATATTTTCGCTTTTATTTAAAGTAATAGTTTTATCTTCTATTTTTTCTAGCTCAGCTTTATCTTCCTCAAAAGTTGGAGATAATTCATGCAAATTTATTAATGGAACCAATTCAATTTTATCTTCCGCAAAGACAAAGAAAGCATTTGTCAAAATCAAAAGGAAACATAGAAAAAAAATTTTAAAATTTCCAAGTTTCATATTTTTTAATATTTTTTTTCGAATCAGAAGTTAGGGAGCCATCTGGTTTATATGCATTACTTGTTCCTGTTAAATTTCCTACATGTCTCTTTTGCCATTTAAATTTATTTAAATTATCAGATGGTTTTTTATTTGTTAAAAAATGTATCCATAAGTGCCATTCTGGAGAAATTTTTGACGCCTCAACTTTATTATTATAAATGACCCACCTTTTTCCTTTAGAATTAGAATAGTATTTATTACCAAATTCATCTCTACCAACGAATTTTCCAGTAAACAAAGTATAAATAAAAGTGCCAATAGTTTGGCGATGCCACCAAATAAATATTTGCTTAAAAAAATTAATCACAAAATTTTTCCTTATTCCATTTTTAATTATATTTTCCTTTTCAAGTATAAAAATTCACACAATCAAAAATTGTAAATAATTTATTAGACTTAAAATATATATAGTATATATCATATCAATGCCCACTACATACAAAAATAATTAAATTATGGAGATTTACTGTTATGTCAAAGTATTTAGTTGAAACCTTTTATACATGCTCTTTTAAAATTGTTCACAAACTTGATGAACTAAATGAAAAAAAACTTTTTGAACTCGAAAATCGTACTGATGGTAAGTTCGAAATAATTGACATTAAACTAAATAATAGAAAAACCAAAGCAATTGATGAAAAAAGGCCAGATATTCCTTTAAGTAAATCTACGGCAAAAAATATTCCGAATATTTCATCTATTGTTAATGAAAAAATTGCTAATTCAAATAAACCACAAAGTTCCGATAAATTCAATGTAGAAAACATTAATACCCAAAGATTATACAATCAGATAAATAATAGATCCAAAATGCCAGATAGAAGAAAAGGTTATATTCAAAAAGTTTCAATCGGGGAGCACAAAATTTATTTACATACAGGTGAGTATGATGATGGAAAAGTCGGCGAAATTTTTATCGACACGAACAAAGAGGGAGAACTTGTAAAAGCTTTAATGAATAATTTTGCAATAGCTATATCTTTAGGTCTTCAATACGGTGTGCCATTGGATGAATTTGTTGATGCTTTTATTGAAACTAAATTTGAGCCATCTGGAGAAATTAAAGGTAATGATAGAATATTAAATGCTTCTTCCATTCTAGATTATATTTTTAGAGAATTGGCCATATCCTATTTAGGTAGAGAAGATCTTGCCCATACACCTTCGATTAATAAAAATAAAGATGATAGAATTACAAGCGATGGTGAAGATGATGCTTTCTTAAAATTAGTAAAAGACATAACAAGTAAGGGTTTCGTAAGAAGCAACTATAAAGAAAAACTTGTTGATCTTAGTAATGTAAGAATTAATTTGAAGAGTAAAAAATAGATATCATTTCTTCTTATCTAAGACTTTAATACTTAACTCTTTGAGTTGAATTTCGGTTGGCTTCGAAGGGGCTCCCATTAACAAATCTTCAGCATTTTGATTCATTGGAAACAAAGTAATTTCGCGAATATTATCTTTATTAGCCAACAACATAACAATTCGATCTATTCCTGGAGCCATACCACCATGAGGAGGAGCTCCATAAGAAAGAGCTTTAATCATTCCCTCAAATTTATTGTGAACATCTTCTTTCGAATAACCAACCTTTGAAAAAACTTTATACATTAATTCTGGTAAATGATTTCTTATTGCTCCAGAAGATATTTCATAACCATTACATACCAAATCATACTGGTACGCTAGTATTGATAAAGGGTCAGATTTTTCGAAATCTGATAGATTAAGTTGAGGCATTGAAAAAGGGTTATGGCCAAAATCAATCTTTTTTTCTTTTTCATCATATTTATACATAGGAAAATCAATTATCCAGCAGAATTCAAACTTTTTGCTATTTATAAGACCAAGTTCTCGTCCTAACTTCTGTCTTGTTAGTCCAGATATTTTTTCAACATTACTTTTTGTATCGCATGAGAAAAAAACCGAGTCATTTTCTTTTAAGTTGCAAACTTTTACAAGTTCATTAATTGCTTTCTCTGAAAAAAATTTTGCTATTGGTCCTTTAGCAAGGATTTTTTCTTTAGCTTTCTGTAGTAATATATAACCCAAACCTTTGGCTCCCTCTTCCTTAGCCCAATTATTATACTCATCAAAAAAACTTCTAGGTTTTGAAGATGTATTAGGAGCGGGTATTGCTCTCACAACCGCGTCTTTGGCAATTAATTTTTTGAAAATATCTAATTTGACGTCCTCCCTCTTCATTATTTTTGTAACATCAAATATTTCTATTGAATTTCTTAGGTCGGGTTTATCTGTTCCATATTTTAACATTGAATCTTTATATTTAATTCTTTTAAAAGGCGTTTTAGAAACAATTTTTCCTTTTCCAAATTCAGTAAATATTTCAAAAAAAATAGGTTCTATTGTTTTAATAACATCTTCTTGTTCCACAAAAGACATTTCAATATCTAATTGATAATGTTCTCCAGGACTCCTGTCTGACCTCCCATCTTCATCTCTAAAACAAGGCGCAATCTGAAAATATTTATCAAAACCAGAAATTATAATCATTTGCTTAAATTGTTGCGGTGCTTGAGGCAATGCATAAAATTTACCATGATGCAATCTGCTGGGAACCAAAAAATCTCTAGCACCTTCTGGACTAGAAGCAGTTAATATTGGTGTTTGAAATTCTAAAAAACCTTCGCGAATCATTTTTTTTCTTATAAAAGAAATTACTTTTGATCTTAAAATTATATTATCGTGCATTTCTTGTCGTCTTAAATCTATAAATCTATATTTTAATCTCGTTTCCTCAGGATAATTCTGTTCACCAAAAACAGGCATAGGTAAATCTTTTGCAACAGAAAGTATTTCAAAGGATGAGACGACTATTTCTATTTCTCCTGTAAATAAATCCTTATTTATCGTATCTGCAGATCTTTTTACAACTTTACCTGACACACACACTACGGATTCTGGTTTTATTTTTTCTATTTCCTTAAAAAAATTACTAGTATTTTCTGTTACACATTGTGTTAACCCATAATGATCACGTAAATCAAAAAAAAGCAGATTTCCATGATCTCTTTTTCTATGAATCCAGCCTGAAAGCTTAACGACTTTCCCAGCTTCTTTTTTTGTTAGTTCAAAACATGTGTGAGTTCTATATTTATGCAATGTGATTCTCTCTCAAAAATTTATATCATGTTTAATACTTCTTTAATCAATTTTAAGCCAAATGGGCTTCCTTTTTTTAAAGAATATTTATCTAAAATTAAAATAAATTGAGATATTTTTTCATAAGATCTATCAATTCTTTTTATTATATAATCTATATGCTTTTTTTCGATTTTAATCTGTTTATCTGAAAAGTTTTTTGCAAGTATAACGCTAATTAGATCATCGCTCGGAAGATTTATACCGATAGTCACGCTGCTACTAACTCTAGATTTTAAATCGGGTAATTTAAATTTATATACGTTAATCGGCTTAGTAGAAGTAATTAAAAGATATTTATTATCTTGCAAAGTTACATTCCACAAAGAAAATAGTAAATTTTCGGAAATCTTTTCGTTCAAATTTTCAATTATTAAAGCTTCTTTAGTTTTAAATTCAAAAAAAATTTTATCATTTAATGCATCTGATTGAACCTCTAATGTTGATGTTTTGCTTTTCAAGATGGATGCTAGATGTGTTTTTCCAGATCCTGGTGGACCAAATATATTAGCTATATTCTTTATCCATTTAGGCCAACTATTTACAAATTCATATGCTTCTTTGTTACTGGATGACACATAAAAATCTTCTTTTAAATAAACTTCATTTGTTGGAAATTTTAAAATCAATTGATCACTCATCTATATAAAGTTCCCAAAATCCTTGTTTATTTTTTAATCGATAATTAAATTTCAATAGTTCATTCTGCAATCTTTTTGGATTTCCGTAATAATATATTTTAAAAAAAATATGATCAATATTTAATTCATCAAAAAAATAATTATCAATAATACTTATTTTATAAAAGGCATTTTTCAGTACATCTAGATCCTTAAGATTATTATATTGAAATTTTATTTTTATTGATAATGGCATTAAGAGATTTACAATGTTTTCCTCTTTCCAAATATCTGTAATCTGCGTTTTTAAATCTTTTAAAATTAAATTTAATTTTATTTCATTATTTATATCACTAAGTTCATAAGAAATATTTTTGTTTGTCTTTTTGTTATTAAAATTTGCCACAAGATATGTATTCAATAACTTATTTTCATGATGCATTAATGTAAAAACGTAATTTTTTATATTGTATTTGTTAACAAAACTTTCAACATCCAATTCATCTATTTTATTTTTCATTTCCTTTAATGTAGAAATATCATCTAGATTTTCCAGTGGTAGTATAAAATTTATTAGTTCATTTTTGATCTCAACTGTTGTCCATTGTTTGTAAAAAAAATTATCATTAAAATATTGTATTTCTTCATTTGTAAAAAGTATTGGAAAAAAAACTGCAGAAATTTTTTTTGGTAAAGAAAATGAAATATTTCTCTGTCTTAATAATTTTTTAACTTTAATATCATTGTAAAATATTTTGAAGGTTGCTTTGTATTCATCGCCCTGATAGTTCTCCTCTAAAATCTGAAAACTATTTATCAAATCCTTTATTTTTTTTAATTTTATGTTATTTATTTTATTTAAATCTCTTGATAATAGAATTCTAGACATAAGAATTTCGAAGGAATCTAGAAATGCTTTATGAATATATTTGTTTCTTGAAAAATCTATATCCATTGTTCCTTCAACATTAACATTATCAATAATAAAAGTACTTTCTTCTGAAAAACTTTTTGAAAATAAAATTGATGAAAATATAGTTGCTGTTAAAATGATAAAAATATATTCTCTTAACCTGGCTATCAAATATTTGGACATTAGAAAAAATTCTTCATGAAAAAAACTTATAATACTTACAAAAAAAGCGGTGTTAATATGGCAACAGCTGATAAGTTAATAAATTACATATCCAAAATATCAAGAAAAACTTATAAAAAGTATGCAGAAACAAAATCTTTCAAGAATATAGGTAGTTTTGGATCAATTTTTGATTTGTCAAAATTGAAAGTAAAAAAACCCGTTATTGTGTCTTCAACCGATGGGGTGGGCACAAAAATTGAAATAGCAAATCAGATAAAAAAATATAATACAATAGGAATAGACTTAGTTGCTATGTGTGTAAATGACCTAATAGTTCAGGGTGCTAAACCTATTTTTTTTTTAGATTATATTGCGATTAATAAATTAGAACTTAATAAAGTAAAAAAAATTTTAGATGGAATAGTAAAAGGATGTTTTGAAGCAGACTGTGCTTTAATAGGTGGTGAAACTGCAGAAATGCCCGGAACTTATGATAGAAACAAATTTGATCTAGCTGGTTTTGCGGTAGGTGTGGTAGAAAAAAAATCTTTATTAACCAAAGCTAAAATTAAAAATAATGACATAGTTCTGGCTATTCCATCCTCTGGTTTACATTCTAACGGATTTTCTTTGCTAAGACATATTTTAAAAAAAAAAAAAATTAAAATAAACTCAAAAAAAATTTCATCTTTAAATATAAAAAATGAATTAATTAAGCCTACCAAAATTTATGTAAAAGAAATAAATAAGCTTAATAAAAAAGAATTAATAAACGGATGCGCTAACATTACTGGTGGCGGACTAATAAATAATTTAATTAGAGTTATGCCTAACAATCTGTGTCTTAATATAAATTTATCGAAAATTAAGACTTCAAAAATATTTAAATGGTTAAAAAAAAATAACATTCAAGATTCTGAAATGCTTAATACTTTTAATTGCGGCGTAGGATTTTGTTTAATAGCAAATAATAAAAACATTAAAAAAATAAAAAAAATATTTTCTAAAAAATATCAACCCTATCAAATTGGATTTATATCGAGAAATCGATCTAAAATTAAAACATGTGGAAAACTTCAATGGTAAAAAAAATAAAGTCATGTGTTTTCATATCTGGCAATGGATCAAATCTCAAATCAATAATAAAGAACTCGAGAGATTATAATTTTCCAATAAAAATTGATCTAATTATATCAAACAATATAAAAGCTTATGGGCTTAAATATGCAAAAAAATACAATATACCATTCAAATTTTATAGTTCTAATAATCAAAATTACTTTGAAAAAAATTGTTTAGTTGAATTGCAAAAAAGAAAAATAAAATTTTTATGCTTAGCTGGCTTTATGAAAATATTATCTAAAAAATTTATAGAAAATTTTAGATATGAAATTATAAACATTCACCCTTCATTGCTTCCAAAATTTAAAGGACTAAATGTACATAAAAAAGTTTTAAAAAATAAAGAAAAATATACGGGCTGTACAGTTCATTATGTAACTCCAAAACTAGATTCGGGAAATATTATTCTTCAAAAAAAATTTTAGTTAAAAAAAATGAAACTGAAAATTCTCTTAGAGAAAGAGTTTTAGAACATGAGCATAAACTTTATCCGGAAGCTATAAGATTAGTATTTAAATAATTATTTATCAAAAAAAAAACCTATTTCAGTTTTTGCGCTTTCTAAACCGTCTGAACCATGAACAGAATTCTTATCAATTGAAATTCCGTAAATTTTTCGCAAAGTCCCTTCTTCTGCCTTTAGCGGGTCTGTGGCGCCCATTATCTCTCTGTTAATTGATATTGCCTTCTCTCCTTCCAATATCATAACAACTATGGGTCCAGATGATAAATAATTGCATAAATTTTGATAAAATGGTTTTGTTTGATGTTCTTTATAAAATTCACTTGCTTCTTCCTTGGTAATTTGCACTTTTTTGCTTTTCAAAACTTTTAAATTTTTTGCTTTAAAAAAAGATTTTATCTTGTTTTCTAAATTTCTTTCTACGGCATCTGGTTTAATAATGGATAAAGTTTGTTCAATCATAATTCTATTCGTAATATTCTTTCACTAAGTTATTGAGCAAACTAACTCCAAATCCAGTAGCTCCACCAGGATTCAAATTTGCTGCTTTCTTTGAAAAGGCCATTCCAGCAATATCCAAATGTGCCCAAGGCGTTTTTTTTGAAATAAATCTTTGTAAAAATTGAGCAGCTGTAATTGAGCCTGCTCCTCCCACATAATTAATATTTTGGACATCTGCTACACGAGAATCTATCAATTTATCATAATTTTTGTGAAGTGGAAGTTTCCACACTTTTTCGTTAACCTTTTCACCGGCTTTGAAAATATTTTTTGATAATTCGTCATCGTTAGAAAACAAACCTGCATACTCTTCTCCCAAACTAATTATTATTGCTCCAGTTAAGGTAGCAAGATCTATGATAAATTTTGGATTATATTTCTTTTCTGTAAAACTTAATGCATCTGCTAAAACAAGTCTTCCTTCTGCATCAGTATTAAGTACTTCTATAGTTTTTCCTGAAAAAGATTTAACAATATCACCTGGCCTTTGTGCATTTCCCCCAGGCATATTTTCAACTAAACCAACAACACCAACTGCATTTATTTTAGCTTTTCTTAAAGCAAATGATTTTAACAATCCAACGACAACTGCCGAACCTGCCATATCATATTTCATCTCTTCCATAAATTTCGCTGGTTTTAAAGAAATACCTCCTGTATCAAAACACACCCCTTTGCCAACAAAAGCTAATGGCCTTTGGATTGATTTTATTTTACCTTTCCATTCAATTGTTGCCAAATAAGATTTATTAATGCTTCCTTGACCAACCCCCAGTAATGCATGCAAACCTAATTTTCTCATTTCTTTCTCGTCATAAGTTTTAATAGTGAGCCCTAATTTTGATAGTTTTTTTATTTCTTGCACATAGGCTTTGGGACTGAGAACATTTGGTGGTTCTGAAACTAAATCTCTAGCCATAAACACACCTTCTTTTATAGCATGGTAGTATTTATATTTTTTTTTTATTTGTTTTTTATTTGAAGTTACAATTGTAAAATTAATTTTTTTATTAATCTTTTCTTTATTTAAAGTTTTATACTTATTGAATGTGTAACTTTTTAAATTAAAACCAAAAATAAATTGTGAAAAAAAACTTACCATTTTTTCCTTATCAAAATCTAGACTATCTGGATATAAATCAATATTGTTAATGTCTTTAATTTTTTTTAAATACGAAAAAAAACTTCCTCCACTCTCTTGAGAAATATAACTATTATACTTAGTTTTTACTTTAATTATAAAGCACTTTTGTTTGTCTGAAATATCAAAAGAACTTATATCCTCTTCCTTTTTCTTTACTTTTAATACACCAAGAAAAGAATTTATTTTTTGAACTGCGTTCTTTGTTAAAATATTTTTTTTGTCTTTGTAAACGTATTTTTCTGTAATAAATATCGCTAACGCCTCACTATTATGGCCTAAATTGCTTGTAAAACTTAACATTTTTTCATCCTTTAACGTATAAATTGAAATCTATTCGAAGTTGTTTTATTTATATAGCACTTAATTGAGATGAAAAATAGAATTTACAAATATTTTTTTCGTGAATTTATTCACCATTTTCTCATAGTGATTTTTGCATTAACAGCAATAATTTGGACAATTCAAGCAGTAAATTTTCTAGATCTTGTGACTGATGATGGGCATGCATTTAAAATTTACCTTTTATACTCATTTCTAACGATACCAAAGGTATTAACAAAATTAATTCCTTTTACATTCTTAATAGCCTCAATATTAACAATTTTGAAATTTGAAAAGAATAATGAACTAATTCTTCTATGGACATCGGGTTTAAATAAAATTCATATTACAAATCTTATATTTTGTACGTCGTTACTTATCATGCTTTTGCAACTTCTAATGGGTAGTACTATAAATCCAGAAACATTAAATTTCTCTAGAACTTTATTAAAGAATTCAGAATTACAATTTGTTCCTTCACTTTTAAAAGAAAAACAATTTAATGATGCGGTAAAAGGACTCACAATCTTTGTTGAAAAAAAAATTGATAATAAAACATATAAAAATATTTTAATAAGAGATGATGGTAACGTCTTAACTCAAATTTCCAGTGGATCATCTACGATTTTCGCAAAATCTGGTTACGTAACGGAGGATGAAAAAAATTTAGTTTTATTAAATGGCAATATCCAAAAACTAGAAAATGAAAAAGATGATATAGAACTTATCAAATTTGAAAAAACCTCAATATATCTTGCTGGACTTTCTACAAGAACAATTTCTGAACCAAAGATACAGGAAACATCATCAATAGTTATCATCCAGTGTTTAATAGATAAATATAAAGATATAGATAATTGTGGTCGTCAGGCAAAAAATATTAGAGATACAAAAGCAGAAATTAATAGAAGGTTTGGCATGCCCATTTTTATACCGTTAATTGCATTAATATCTTGTTTTCTACTTAGATCGAAAAAAGATGGAAGAATTTCTGGGTTATATAAATACATATATTTTTTTATTGGTTTTACAATTATTGTAGGCTCTGAAATAACTGTAAGATATTCTGGTATTTCTTTAAATGTTACTCTTTTATATTATTTAATACCCATTACATTATCTCCTATAGTTTATCTACTTTTAATAAGAACATTTAAATATGAAAATTTAAGTTAATACATATGATTAGATCTTACGTTATAAATAATTATCTGGCTAGAGAGTTTTTTAGAGTCGTCATAAATATGAGTTTTGCATTTTTGTGTTTAGGTTTTATTATAAATTTATTTGAGGAAATAAATTTCTTTAAAGATTTTGACATTGGAATTAGTGTGCCTATTATACTAACGGCGCTGATTGTTCCAAGTTTGATTTATGACATATTTCCCTTCATAATTTTGTTGTCTGGAATATGGTTTTTTCTGAAAATAAAAAAAACAGAAGAAATTATAGCCATGAGAATTTCTGGAATGTCAAATTTTTCGGTAATTATAATTCCAGGTATTTTATCAATAATCTTAGGTATTTTTTTCATAATGGCAATTAATCCCATTACTTCAATACTAGTAAAAAAATACGAAGCTACTAAAAGTAATTATTATGAAAAAGAAACTAAATACTTAGCCGCAGCAACCAAAAACGGAATATGGATTAAAGAAAAAAATTTTGGAAAGAATTATATAATTAAAGCATCAAACTTAGATAATCAAAGTTTAGTAAACGTTACATTATATGAATTTGACTATAGCAATAATTTTTTAAAAAGAATTGAAGCTAAATCTGCTGATATCAGTTCACTAAATTGGAATATTATAGATGCAAAAGTAATAGACAAAGATGGGAACGCTGTTTCAGAAAATATCAACAATCTTTCTTATCGAAGTATGTATGATATTAAAAAAATTAAAAGTTTGTACTCTAATCTAAATACTATCTCGTTTTGGAAACTGGAAAGTGAAATCCAACTTTTGGAAGATACAGGTTATTCAACAAATGAGATGAGGTCAAAATTTCAACGATCCTTAGCGTTTCCTCTTTTTCTTCTAAGCATGGTTTTTTTAAGCGGCGTATTCACCCTTGGAATGAGGTTTAAAGAAAAGAATTGGCCTTATGTGTTTATTGCTATAATTGCAAGTGTAATAATATTTTACTTTAATGATTTTTCAGCTGCATTAGGTAAAACCGATAAATTGCCAATTGAAGCTTCGGTTTGGATGCCAATTATCATTATTTTCATATTTGGTGCAGTAGGATTGATACATGCAAATCAAAAATAAGGTAATTCTAATAGTTATTTGTTTTTTGAATTTATTTATATTTAATTTAAATCCTCATGCGGAAGAATTTAATATTTCAGCCATAGAGATTACAATTGATAAAGCAAATGAAATTGTCATAGGAAAAGGTTCCGTTGAAGCTATTGATTCTGAAGGAAAACAGATAAAAGCTGACAAGATAACTTATAAAAAGCAAAAAGAATTTTTGTCTGCTGAAGGTTCCGTAGAAGTTTTTGACACTGATGGAAATATTTTAAAATCTGATAAAGCTACATATGATAAAATAAAGGATATAATTATTACTTACGAAAATTCAGAATTAATAATCAAAGATGGTTACAAACTTACATCAAATAAAATTTTATATAATAATGTAAAAAAAATAATAAGTTCCGATCAAATTTCAACCTTAACAGACATGGATGGCAATATCGTTACCGTAAGTATGTTTGAATATCATTTAGAAAAAAAATTATTCTCATCTGTAGGCAAAATAAAAATTATCGATATAAATAGAAACAAATACTTCTTTAAAGAACTGCATGTAGACACTAATAAAAAAGAGATGATAGGTTCGGATGTTAGTGTCGTTTTAGATCAAGAAAATTTTGGCGTAAGTAAAAAAAATGACCCAAGATTTGTTGCTAATGATATCTTTATGTCTAAAGAAAAATCTATTTTATCAAAAGGTATTTTTACCGTTTGCCAACAAAGGGAAGATCGTTGTCCTCCTTGGTCTTTACAGGCAAAAAAAATTAACCATGATAAAATAAAAAAAACTGTATATTACGACCATGCAATATTAAAAGTTTACGATATCCCTATATTTTATTTTCCAAAATTTTTTCATCCAGATCCAACTGTTAAGAGACAATCTGGTTTTTTAGCACCTTTTTTTACTGATGCTACAAGTTTTGGAACGGGTTTTGGACTACCATATTTCTGGGCAATTAGTCATGACAAGGATCTTACTTTTACTCCAAAAATTTATACAAAAGAAAATATGTTGTTCTTAAATGAATATAGACATGCTTTTAGAAATGGATTTTTAACATTAGATACAAGTTATAACGAAGGATACAAGGAAACTTCATTAACTAAAACAAATGGATCGAGAAATCATATTTTTGGTGAGTTAGATCTTAATTTTAGCAAAGATCTGACTTATGAAAGTAATTTGTCTTTTAAAGTACAAAAGACATCTAATGATACGTATTTTAGAATACACGACATAGATACTACTCTAGTCGACCCCGAAAAAACTGATTTGGAAAATAAAATTAATTATAATTTTAAAAAAGATGATATGTACCTAAATATTTCAGGAACTCTTTATGAAAATTTGAGAGAAAGCACAAATTCTAGATATGAATATATTTTACCAAATATACTTTTTGGAAAATCTTTTTTTACTGAAAAATTTGGTGCTGTAGATTTTAAATCAGATACTTCATATAAAAACTACGAGATTGATAAACATATAACTTCTCTTATTAACGATATCACTTGGAGTCCTGCTAGCTATATTAACCAAAAAGGATTTATTAATACCTTAGTGGGTATGGTTAAAAATACAAATTATGAGGCTAGAAACACTACTGATCACAAAACTGAGGGCATCGTAAATGAACTCAGCGGTGTTTTAAGTTTTAAAAGTGCTTTGCCAATGAAAAAAGAAAACTCTAAATATTCTAATATTTTTTCACCAAATTTTATGCTCAGGTATGCCCCAGGCCATATGAAAGACTTAAGTGGAGATAATGTAACTTTTAAATATCCTGATTTATATGCAACTAATAAAACTTCGGTAATTGAGGATGGTTTAAATGCAATTTTAGGTTTTGAATTTCAAGTAAACGAAAAAGTCAAAGATGGAACAAATAAAGAAAAATTATCTATATCGATGGGACAGGTTTTTAGTCCTGAAAGAAATAAAGACATGCCAAGTAAAACTTCACTAGATCAAAAAATGTCTGATGTAGTTGGAGAAATAGATTACAACTTTTCAAAAATAGGCAAAATTAATTACAAGTTCTCTCTTGATCACAACTTTAATGAACTTAATTATAATGAAATTTCAACTAGTCTAAATTTTGGAAAAGTTGCTTTTAACATAGATTATTTAGAAGAACAAAACCATATTGGTAATGAACATTATGTGAACACTGGAATCAGTCTAGATTTTAATGATAGCAATAAATTGAAATTTGAAACAAAAAAGAACTTCAAAACAGATAGCACAGAACTTTATGACATTAGTTATCAATATTTAAATGATTGCTTAACCGCAGGCCTAGTTTATAGAAGGGAATTTTACGAAGATAGCGATATAGAATCAAAAGATAGTTTAATGTTTACAATTACTTTTGTGCCATTTACTGGAGTAAGAACACCTCTTGTAAACCCATGATTAATATAAAAAATACAATTTCTGCTATTATAATATTATTCTTTTGTTTAGTAGAAAGTAATGCGCTAATTAAAGATTCTTTATTCGCAACTGTTGGTAATAAGGCCATAACTCGTTCTGATATTGTAAATGAAATTAAGACAATTTTAATTCTAAATGGTCAAAATTTTTCTCAAGATTATGCACAACAAATAGAATCGGCAGCAATACAATCAACTATTAAAAGAAACATAAAACAAATTGAAATTGAGAAATACAATTATTTAAAATTCAATCATGCTGATCTTAATAACGAATTAAACCAACTGGCTAGTAACATTAATGTGAATTTAGATACGCTAAAAAATACATTTATAGCTAATGGAATTAATTTTTCAGACGTAAACAATCAAATTCGAACGGAACTGCTATGGAACAGTTTGATATTTAATTTATATAAGGACAGATTATCGATTAATATAAATGAAATAGATGAGCAATTAAAATTAATTCAAAATAAAAAAGAAATGGAAGAATATTTAATTTCAGAAATCATAATTAAACCCATTTCAAAGGACAAATTACAGTCAAAAATTAAAGAAATAAAAAACAAAATTAGTATTGAAGGTTTTGAAAAAGTTGCCATTAATTTAAGTATTTCAGAAACGGCCTTAAAAGGTGGAGATTTAGGATGGATTAGTGAAAATGTTATTTCTGAAACATTTAGATCCAAAATAATTAACACTCCTGTAGGACATATTTCAGCACCTATTATTTTACCACAAGGTATATTGTTCTTTAAGCTAAGAGATAAAAGAAAGTTAAAGAAATTTGTAAATTTGGAAGATGCAAAAAATCAATTAGTAAATGCAGAAAAAACGAAAATACTTAAAATGCATTCATTATCACATTATGAAAATCTAAAAAAATCAATATCAATACAGTATTATTAAATGACCAAGCCTATAGCAATAATTGCTGGGGAACCAAACAGTATCTCTTCTGAAATTATTTTTAAAAGTTGGAAATTGAGAAAACGATATATTCACAAACCTTTAATAATAATTGGAAGTATTCAACTATTAAATTTACAAAAAAAAAGATTAAAATATCGCATCGAAATTAAAAAAATTAAAAATAATTTCAACACAAAATGTTTAAATAAAAATGTACTCTCAGTATATGACGTCAAATACAAGCAAAAAAAACCTTTTCAAAGAATATCAAGTAAATCAAACAGATATATTTTTGAGTGCTTTAATATTGCAACAAATCTCGTTAAAAATAAAAAAATTCTAGGTTTTATAAATTGTCCTATTTCTAAGGAATCTTTATTTAAAAATAAACATCAAGGCATTACAGAATTTCTTTCAAAAAAAGCTGGCCTAGAAGGTAATGAAGTAATGCTGATTTATAATAAAAAATTATCCGTATCACCTTTAACAACACATATACCTCTAAGACATGTGAGCAACAAAATAAATAAATTTGAAATTATGAAAAAAATAAAAATTATAAATAATTTTTACAAAAAAATTTTCAACAAAAATCCTAATATTGCCGTTCTAGGTTTAAACCCACATAATTTCTCTTCAACAAAAAAATCAGAAGAAAAAGAAATTATATTTCCTGCTATAAAATCTGCTAATAAAATAAGAATTAAAGTAATAGGACCAATCCCGCCTGATACAAGTTTTATGCTATTTAAACAGCATAAATTCGATGTCATACTTGGAATGTATCACGATCAAGTCCTCGCTCCATTTAAAGCTTTATTTAAATATGACGCAATAAATATTACTTTGGGACTTCCTTATATTAGAATCTCACCAGATCACGGTGTTGCAGAAAATATAGCTGGTAAGAAAATTGCCAATCCCAATAGTTTAATTGAGTCAATTAAATTTTTCAATTATATAAAATAATTGATGAATTTTTTTAAGGTAGCAAAAAAAAGTTTAGGGCAAAATTTTTTAATAGATCAAAATATTATTAATAAAATTATTAAAATTGGAAATATTGAGGAAAGCAAAACAGTGCTAGAAATAGGACCGGGCTATGGAAGTTTAACAAAAAAAATTGCAAGCATGAAACCAAATAAAATATTTGCAGTTGAAAAAGACAAAAAATTGGTTTCTTTTTTGAAAAAAAATTTTAAAGATTTTAGCAATATAAAAATAATTGATAACGATATTCTTAATTTCATTAAAAATAAAAATTTAGGCCAAAACATTATTGTATTCGGTAATCTTCCATATAATATTTCGACCCAAATATTGGCCTCACTTGTGTTGCTTAAAAAATGGCCACCTTGGTATAAAATTTTAATTTTCATGTTTCAAAAAGAAGTAGCTAATAGAATCCTTGCAAAAGAAAAATCTAAAGATTTTGGTAGATTGTCAATTCTATGTAACTGGAGACTTGAAATAAAAAAACACTTCCATGTATCAAAAAATTGTTTTTCTCCTAAACCTAAAATTAATTCGACAGTTTTGTCATTCAAACCAAAGAAAAATAATGAGTTTAATATAAAAAATCCTAAACACCTAGAAACTGTAACAAGAATATTATTTTCAAGTAGGAGAAAAATGATTAATAAAAATTTTTTAAAATTATTTAGGTATGATAATTCTGTAGCTAAAGAACTAAATTTAAATCTAAATCAAAGACCGGAAGAATTGAGCAATGAAATGTTTTATAGAATTGCAATAAAATATGAAAAATTATTTAATTAGTTCTTCTACTTTTTTTGCAATTTGATCTAAATTTTGTTTTTGACTAACTCCTTTTTTTTCAGACATCATTATATTAAATATTCTATTATAGCATATTTCTAAATCATCATTTACCACTACATAATTATATTCAGGCCAATGAGAAATTTCTTCATTAAATTTATCCATTCTGTGTTTAATTAATTTTTTTTGCCCTTCGTGACGATTTAGTAATCTTTCTTTCAACACTTGAATATTTGGAGGAAGAATAAAAAATGTCACTAATGATAAATATTTATTCTTTTTTAACTGCTGTGTACCCTGCCAATCAATATCGAATAATACATCTTTGCCTTGTGACAAAAATTTTAACACTGGTTCTTTAAGAGTTCCATAATAATTGTTAAAAATTTTTGCAAATTCAAAAAAACTTTTAGTTTTAATTAATGAATTAAAGTCTTTCTCATTAACAAAGTAATAATCTTTTCCATTTATTTCGTTGAGCCTTGGTTTTCTTGTGGTATGAGAAATTGAAATTGCGAAGTTTGTGTTATTTTCCACAAGCTTTCTTGTCAAAGTTGTTTTACCTACCCCGGATGGGGAAGACAATACAAACATCATACCTCTTTTATTTACAGACATTTTTAAAAATTGATTGGACTGATGTTTGTTTAAATCTCAAAAAAACTTTTTTTATGCTGCTTTTTTCTCAATAAATTTTATAGCGTCACCAACGGTAAGAATTTTTTCCGCTTCACTATCGGAAATTTCGGAACCAAACTCTTCTTCAAAAGCCATTACCAATTCAACAGTATCTAAACTATCTGCACCAAGATCATCAATAAAACTTGCTTCATCAGTAACTTTTGCCTCTTCAACTCCCAAATGATCGGCAACCATTTTTTTAACTTTGGTTGAAACATCTTCTGTCATTTATAATTCCTTAATTTAGGTTATTAGATCTTAATAAATTATTAATTGATTTTGTCAAGACATATACATACCACCGTTAATATGCAATGTTTCGCCAGTTATATATGATGCTTGGTCTGAGGACAAGAAAGCTACACAGCTGGATACGTCCTCACCCGTCCCGAGTTTCCCCATAGGTATTCTTGTTATTAAGTTCAATTTGACTTTTTCTGCAATATTCGTTGTCATGTCTGAGACTATAAAACCGGGAGATACACAATTAACTGTTATGTTTTTTTTGGCATATTCAATAGCAAGACTTTTTGACATACCAATTATACCTGCTTTTGAGGCTGCATAGTTTGACTGACCTATATTTCCAGTATGCCCTACGATAGATGTAATATTTACAACTCTGCCGAATTTATTTTTAAGCATTTTTTTTATCGAATGTTTGGTTAGCAAAAAAGTAGAGGTTAAATTTATATCAATTACTTTCTTCCATTCCTCATCCTTCATTCTTAAAGATAAGTTATCAATGTTCATTCCTGCATTATTAATTAGAATATCCAATCCACCTAATTCTAAAGTAATATTATCAATAAACTCCCCAATTTTTAAATGATCTGACATATCAAATCTTTTAACTCTAACATTGGGATATTTTTTTTTTATTAATTCTAACTTTTCAACCTTTGTTCCAGTGCCAAAAACATTACCTCCCAGAGAAACAAATTTTTTGACAAGTTCATTACCAATGCCTCCGCTCGCACCTGTTATTAAAATATTTTTATTTTTAAAACTAATCATTTTTTAATATTATCAACAGAATTAATATTTGATACTTTAACATCTCTATTTATTTTTTTTACTAAAGCAGAAAGCACTTTACCAGGACCAATTTCAATAAAATCTGTAACTCCTTTTTTTATCATATAATTTACACTTTCTCTCCACCTAACCCTGGATGTAATTTGATTAACTAATAAAGGTTTAATGATATTTACGTCATCTTCTTCTTTTGCGGTAACGTTACTAATAATACCAGGTTTTGGATTTAAAAAATCAGTGTTTTCAATTTTATCTATCATTCTTTGTGAAGCTTGTTGCATTAAAGAACTGTGAAAAGGTGCACTCACTGGCAACAGAATTCCTTTTTTTCTTTTTTTTTTCAAATTTTCACTAAGAATTTCAATAACTGTCTTTGTTCCACTAACAACAATTTGACCATCACTGTTGTCATTTGCTATTTCGCATATTCCTTTTTTTTTCAACAAACTAATTTCTTTTTCAACTTCATTCATCCTCATACCTAGCACAGCAATCATAGCACCTTGGCCTGGTGGCACAGACTCCTGCATAGCTTTACCCCTTTCATGCAACAAGTATGCTGCTCTTTCTATAGTCAATGATCCTGCGCAAACTAGCGCCGTATATTCTCCTAAAGAATGGCCAGCAAAAAATCTTGACTCGTTTAGATTTAAATCAAAATGTTGTTTCAAAACATTAAATATAGAGACTCCTATAGTCATAATAGCCGGTTGAGTATTTTGCGTAAGTATTAATTCTTTTTCAGGTCCATTTAATATTATCTTCGATAGAGCAAAACCTAAAGTTTTGTCAACTGTTTTGAAAACTGCTTTTACTGAGTCAAATCTTTCATAAAAATCAGACCCCATACCAACATATTGGGATCCCTGACCTGGAAATAAAATTGCACGCATATAAAATATTAAAAATATAATATAATTAAATTTTAGCAGTTGTATATTGAAAATTTTAATAGTATAAATCGCCAACTTCTACCAAAAAAATGGTGGATTATTCGAAAATATATCGAGTT
>MPMB02049475.1_pt1 | contig 19109 bp, 17 predicted proteins | sample 1617371 | NCBI WGS metagenome assembly MPMB02 (sample SAMN05944808, study PRJNA350692) | marine metagenome | biome: marine; feature: ODZ; material: water; isolation source: 300 m water sample filtered on 0.2 um supor filter | place: Pacific Ocean | collected 2012-04-08 | depth 300m m
AGTTAAGCAGATTAAAGGTGAGTCAACGGATCACCCACAAGCCGGCTTATTAAAAGTTTGCTTGTGGGAACAATTAAATCCAAGTATTCCTTACATCCAACTAATTAGATTAGATATCCGTTCTTTCTTGATAATGGATTTTCCCACTTGATAATAGCCACCGTAAAACTGGCTAAGAAGATTGTTGATGCAAGAAACGATAGCATTAACATTGAAATTATTCCTTTAAAGCAAAGTTGCTACCGTCCTGCAACTGCTCTGCTTTGTCTTTCAACCAAGCATAATATCTGAGATAAAAGGGAGAGGCTATTAAAGCCCCACGAAGAATCCTGACAATATGTTTTGCTTTCATTGCCACTTGTTGAGAAGATGAATGATAAACAACTAAACCAGATATACGCAACCTTTTTAACATCTTTAGCACTATTAGTCTGCAGAAATATGAAGATGAAAAAACTCACTATCTCAATGACCCCAAATATTATATTTACAAAGACAAAGTAAGTCTTTAAATATTTCAGAATGCAGTGTGCACCAAAAGATTTCCTGAATAATCTTTGAATGTTTTAGTAGAAATGTAAAACTCTTCTGATAGATGCAGAAAAATAAATTTGCAGAGACCGCAGTTGATTTAATAATTTGAAGATTTGAAATACATAATAATTTCCAGGCATGCTGAAAATTGTTAACAGAAAAAACAATTTCAATTCAAATAGCTTAGTTTAGATGTCAAATTACGTCAGCACCCACTGGGGAACTTATAAAGTTTCTCATGATAGAAATAATAAAATAAAACTTGAAAATTGGGAGTTAGATTCAAGTCCAACTGAATTTGGATTAGGTTTAGCTGATGCGGCAGTAGATGATTTAAGAATTAAACAGCCGCATGTCAGAAGAGGGTGGCTGGACTGTAAAGGTAAGAGTGATGGTAAAAGAGGAAGAGATGAATTTATTGCAATCAGTTGGGAGGAAGCGTTTAATCTTGCATCCACAGAATTATTAAGAGTGAAGGATGAGTATGGTAATGCTTCTATTTTTGCCGGTTCTTATGGTTGGGCTAGTGCAGGTAGATTCCATCATGCAAAAAGTCAGATAAATCGTTTTTTTAATTTATTTGGAGGTTTTACTTCTTCATACCAAAGTTACTCTCATGCCACAGCTCAAACACTTTTACCTCATATAATTGGTTTAGATTTATCTTCCACTTTGTCGGGACATACCTCATGGGATGCACTGTCGGAAGAGTGTGAATTAATAGTTATGTTCGGAGGGATGCCTTTAAAAAATTCAAGAGTTTCAGCAGGAGGTGTAGGAAAACATGTCACAGAAAAAGGATTAAAAAAATGTATCGATAATGGTGTAAACTTTGTCAATATTAGTCCTTTAAAATCTGATGCCCCAAAATTTCTAGAGGCAGAGCAAATCACAATTAGGCCGAATACAGATACAGCACTAATGTTAAGCCTTGCCTTCATTATGATTAAGGAAGATTCATATAACAAAGATTTTGTCAAAAAGTATACAGTAGGCTTTGATGAATTTTCAGATTATGTAATGGGAAGAAAAAATAATGCAGAATGTTCGCCTGATTGGGCATCTGGAATAACAGGAATTGAAGTTGATTCAATAAATAAATTAGCGGAAAAAATTATTTCCAAAAAAACTCTCATTTCAATGTCCTGGAGTCTGCAGAGGGCCTCACGGGGTGAGCAGCCATTGTGGATGGGGATTACTTTAGCTTCAATGCTTGGGTATGTAGGCACAGCAAAGGGTGGTTTTGGTTTTGGATATGCTAGTGTTAACAGTATTGGAGATTCATTCTCAAGAGTTCCTTGGAAAAGTTTCCCTCAAGGGCAGAATAAAGTAAAAGATTTTATTCCTGTTGCCAGAATAACTGATATGCTGGAAAATCCCGGCAGTGAATTTAGTTATAATGGCAAAAAGTTACTTTATCCTGATATTAGGTTAATTTATTGGGCAGGCGGTAATCCTTTTCATCATCATCAAGATTTAAATCGCTTAGTAAAAGCATGGCAAAAACCAAATACAATCATTGTCAATGAAATATGGTGGAACTCTCAGGCACGTCATGCTGATATAGTGTTTCCTGCAAATACTGCATTAGAACGAAACGATATAATGCTTAATCCAAGAGACCCTACAATTGTCGCAAATCACAAGGCAATGAAAAGTTTTGGAGACTCAAAAACAGATTTTGAAATTTTCAGTGGTTTAGCAAGTAAGCTTGGATTCGAAGAGTTGTTCACTGAAAACAGGAATGAAATGGATTGGATAAAATCCATTTGGGATGAGTCATCAAAAATTTGCGAAGAATATAAAATAAATTTACCTGAATTTTCAGAATTTTGGGACAAAGGGTTTTATGAAGTTCCGCCTAATGAAAATAAAAAAGTGCTGCTTGATGATTTCTATCAAAATCCAATTGCTAATCCTTTAAACACCCCTTCAGGTAAGATAGAAATATCTTCAAAAACTATTGCCAGTTTCAACCTAAGTGATTGCCCGTCTCATCCACAATGGTTAGAGCCATACGAATGGCTTGGCAAAGTAGATAAATTCCCGTTACATCTAATTTCTAATCAGCCAACCAATCGTTTACATAGTCAACTAGATAATGCGATTAGTAGTCAAAATGAAAAAATAGCTGGAAGGGAACCAGTATTGATTAATTCTAGAGATGCGGAGAGAAGGGGGGTAAAGTCAGGAGATGTAGTTGTTTTGAGCAATGATAGAGGTTCTGTGCTAGCAGGTGCAGAGATTACAGACGATGTAATGTCAGGTGTTGTTGTGTTACCGACTGGGGCATGGTTTGACCCAGATGATGATATTAGTTTGGATCGTCATGGGAACCCGAATGTGCTAACAAAGGACGTCGGTACATCTTCACTTGCACAAGGGCCAACGTCTCATACAACCCTGGTTGAGATGCAAAAGGCAAATAAAGAGATAATTAAAGATGTGGAAATCTTTAATAGTCCTAAAATAACTAATTAACAATACTTTAATAAATTAACCATCTCATAAAGTTTCTTTAAATGGAAAATATAATAGAATTTCAAAATGTTTCCAAGTCTTTTGGAGATTTAAAAGTATTAAATAATTTAAATTTACAAGTAAAAGATGGCGAAAAACTAGCCTTAATAGGCCCTAGTGGTTCGGGGAAAACAACTATCTTAAGAATATTAATGACCTTGGAAAACATTGATGATGGTTATGTTTTTGTCAATGGAGATTATTTGTGGCATGAAAAAGTTAATGAAAACATTATATCTGCATCGGAGAAACATTTACACAACATGAGGGATCAAATTGGAATGGTTTTCCAGCAATTTAATTTATTTCCACACTTGACTGCAATTGAGAACGTAGAACAACCTCAAATTCTAAATAAACAAAAGAGTAAATCAGAAGCAAAAGATAAAGCTGAGGGGTTATTTAATTTAGTTGGATTAGGTGATAAAAAAAATCATTACCCGCATCAGCTATCAGGCGGTCAACAGCAAAGAGTCGCAATTGCAAGAGCATTGGCAATGGATCCTAAAATTATGCTGTTTGATGAAGTTACTTCGGCTTTGGATCCGGAACTTGTAGATGAAGTGTTGGGTGTTTTACGTAAATTAGCGGCTGATTCGGATACAACGATGTTAACAGTGACACATGAGATGAATTTTGCTCGCGAATTTGCCGACAGGGTCTTGTTTTTTGACGGTGGCCAAATCGTTGAGGCGGGACTTCCTAAGGATATATTTTCAAATCCTCAAGAAATAAGGACAAAAGAATTTCTAAAAAAATTTATTAACAATATTTATTAACAATATTGATTTAAAGGAGTGTTTAATCAGTAGAGTATAATCATTACATTTCAAAAATAATCCACATACACTGTTTGACGGAATCTTTTAAAGGAAAATATTTAAGATTTGTCCAGTAGAGGTAATACTCTCCCTCCTGAATAGTAACGTCCTCTTCTTGAATATCAGAATTCTGTCCAAATTATGTGCCTGCTTATGTTTGCATCAAAGTGTGGGACACTTTAGTTGTAAGGTCCCAACTCTGTTGTTTGCTAACAAAAAATATTTTGCGAATGTTTGTTGACAAAAATTTTTTTCTAGAATATATATACTTTGTCACGATTTGCATATACTCATTTGCAGTTCGTTAGTGGAAAAGTATACGAATAGTTTGCTAAAAAGATTTGTTTGGTGCATATAACTAATTCAGTGGGAAACGTAACTCGATGTTTTTTTATTAATTAACGAAGGCCTAGCAGCGTGCTGGGCCAGAAATAACACCACTATCTGCTTCAGTAGGCGGGTTTAATCATTAATCATGGAGGCAACAATTACATGATAAATCAACGGATTCAATTATTAATATTTTGAATAGACTGGGTCATCTTCCAAGTCTTATCTTAATCATAATACTTATTTAAAATGAGTATGGTTTTAACTTTCATTTAGGAGAAAAAAATGAAGAGTCTTAATATTAACATGATGAAGAGTATCATGTGCATTATGTTGTCGTTAGGTATGGTTTGTGGAATAGTTACCACATCGTTTGCCGAATCAGAAACCTTAACAAGATTGAAGAAACAAGGTTATGCAACTGTAGCAGTAGCGAATGAACCGCCATACAGTGATATTAAACCTGATGGGTTTGTTGGTGGCGCAGCACCTGATATAGCAAGAGCAGTTTTAAATAAATTGGGAGTTAAAGATCTCAAAGCAAAAGTAATTATGTATGGGGCCATGATCCCTGCGCTTCAAGCGAGAAGAGTTGATATGGCTACTTCAGGACTTTACATAAAGCCTACAAGATGTAAATCAATTATTTATTCTGAACCAGATCTATGTGGTGCAGAAGCATTTGCAGTTCCTAAAGGGAATCCGAATAATCTTCTAAAATATGAAGATATTGCGGCTAACTCATCTTTAACAATGACAACATGTGCAGGATGTGCAGAAGAAAAATATGCTTTAGATCGAGGTGTTAAAAAAAGCCAAATTAAGTATTTTTCTGATCCACCCAGCGGGATTAAAATGCTACAACAAGGAAGAGTTGATGTTTTTGCTTTATCTGGTTTAGGTACGCAAGATTTGCTTAAGAAAACCAAAGATCCAAATATCGAATTGGTTATGCCTGTAAAAGGTGTTCCAATGGGTTGTGCAGGAACAGCTTTTAATATGGACGATAAAGAATTTAGAGCTGAATTTAATATGGCTTTAGCAGCAATTAAAGCTAGCGGAGAATTTGCAGCTATTATTGAACCATATGGTTTCTCGGCTGAGGCAACCTCATTCAAATCTTACTTAGGTTTATGCCCAGAGGGCAAATAATATATCTTCTTTTATTAACAGCCTTGCATTTTTTGCGAGGCTGTTAAACCTTCCCCATGATTGAAATACTTGAATATTATCCAATACTCATTACTGGCACTATAACTACGGTGCAACTAACAGTTATGAGCGCTATTTTAGCGTTATTTATTTCATTTGTTGTTGGATTAGCAAGAATCTCAAGATTTTTATCTGTTAGAATTATCGCTACTATATATTTGGAATTTTTTAGAGGAAGTTCAGCAATAGTTCAGATGTTTTTTATCTTTTATGTTTTACCTTTGTTAGGAATATATTTCGATGCGTTGACTTCTGGAATTATCGCATGTGGATTTAATTTAGGCAGTTACGGTTCTGAGGTGGTTAGAGGAGCCATATTAGCAATAGGTAAAGAACAACATGAGGCAGCTGTAGCTTTAAATTACAATACATATAAAAGGTTTAGATATGTAATTATTCCCCAAGCAATTCCAATTATGATCCCCACTTTTGGTAATTTGCTGATTGAACTTTTAAAATTAACAGCAGTTGCTTCTCTTATCACAATTTCAGATTTAACATATATGGCACAAATTATTAGAGTACAAACTGCTCTTACATTAGAGCCTTTTGTAGTCATTCTTATAATTTATTTTATAATTTCTTCTATCCTATTAAAGATTCCAGATTATTTTACCAGAAAATTTTCAAAGGGAAGGAATATGATGTTAGCAGGGCAAAATTAAAGATGGAATGGAGTTGGGAAGTAGCATTTGATGTATTTCCGCAATTAGCCAGTGGGTTAATTGTGACTGTAGAGGCAACTTTTGTAGGAGCATTTATTGCGTACCTTTTAGGCCTTGTGATTGCTGTTCTGCGAATGTCTAGGAGTAAAATTGTAAGAGTGTCTGTTTATTGGAATGCAGAATTCATCAGAAGGACACCACTTCTAGTACAACTGTATTTTTTATTTTACGTTTTACCTGATTTAGGAATATTCCTATCTCCATTTGCTGCAGGTGTCTTTGGATTAGGTATACATTTTAGTACATATACATCAGAAGTTTTTAGAGCAGGAATAGATAATGTTCCCAAAGGCCAATGGGAGGCAGCAAAGTCACTTAACTATAACAGATACCAAACTTGGAGAAATGTTATTTTACCTCAAGCGATACCGCCAATGGTACCGCCTCTGGCAAATTATTTAATCACAATGTTTAAGGAGACTCCTTTACTGGCAGCAATAACTGTCGTTGAATTATTTAGAGCGGCGGATCAATACAGTAATAGCCACTATAAATATCTGGAGCCAATGACACTTGTGGGCGCATTCTTTTTGTTGGTATCAATTCCTTCAGCAATTGCTGCAATGAAATTAGAGAAGAAATTTAAACTCAGACAGCTGTAATTGCTTCAGTATAGATGACTTTGGGTTATTATTAATGTGCATATAATAACTTGAAACTCAGAACTCTCTAATTCACGTTTCAGTTATATAAAAATGCATCACCTTTGAGCAGAAGATTTTCAAAGAGACAGAGCCTGATTTGGAAGTTTAGAACAATAATGAAACTCTGACTTCAGGCAGTGATCCCGTAAAAGGTAAGACTGTTTTTTATGCAAACTGTACCTCCTGTCACAATTATAATCCAAAAAACCCTGGCAGCATTGGACCAGATATTTATGGTTCTTCGATAGAACTTCTCACAAATAAAATTCAGTACGGTAAGTATCCTCAGAATTACCAAGTAAAAAGGCCAGGCAAAATTATGTCGCAGTTCCCTCATTTAAATCAGCAAATATCAAATATATATGCGTTCCTAAATTAGCCTTCAAAATAAAAACCCTGTAATCCCAGCCTTTTATATTTCATGGCGAGCCTCTTTTATATGGCATGAGAATTGCGTTTTTCAGACGATTATGTGTGTGTAACCGAGAGTAAGATGCGCTTCGTTTAAGCTTGTCTAAAGCAGGAAAAAATTATTTAAAATCTCCACAGCGTTGCCATGCCGGTCTACCAACTGATTCCTGAAGTATCTTTATTTCCGCCGACCGAAGAAGCGGAAGAAGATGGCTTGTTGGCGATTGGCGGTGACTTAACTAAAGAGCGTTTGCTTGCTGCATACAACAGAGGTATTTTCCCCTGGTATGAAGTAGGGCAGCCGATATTGTGGTGGAGTCCTGATCCGCGCCTGATTTTAATTCCGGAAGAGTTGAGGATTTCACGCAGTATGCGCAAAGTTTTGCGCAAGCAACAGTTTGAAATTCGTTTCGACACTGCTTTTCAACAAGTGATCAAAGCCTGTGCTGATGTTAGAACGGAGCAGGGCGAAGGAACTTGGATCATTCCGGAAATGCAGCAGGCATACACGGAACTGCATCAGGAGGGTTTTGCGCATTCTGTAGAAAGTTGGCAGGATGGCAAATTGGCCGGTGGTCTTTATGGAATTTCCTTAGGGCAGTGTTTTTTTGGTGAATCAATGTTCAGTACAAGGAACGATTCTTCCAAAGCGGCACTGGTGGCACTGGCAGAATTTTCCAGAGAGGTCGGGATCAAAATGATTGACTGCCAAATGACAACAGCGCACCTCTTGAGTTTAGGCGCAAAGGAAATCCGACGGGAAGTCTTTTTGAATAAATTGAAAATACACCTTGGGCAACCTACTCTAAAAGGAAGCTGGAACAGAGGTTCCGCTTCAGTTAAAACAAATATATTTCAAAATTGAAATGCCAGAATCACAAGCAAAAAAAGTATTTCGCATTCAGTTATCTGTTTCAGTTGTTTTACTGTTGTTTACTCTGAGTGCCTTAAGTTTGTCAGCGTCATTTTATTTAGGCATGATTGCTGGTAAAAGTATGCAGCGTCCACCGGAAAATTCTACAGATGAAGCAGAATCATTGGCAGAGAAACCAATGTCTGCTGAAGATCTGAAGTTCTTCAGCCTGGGAGAGCGAAAGAAAGGACAGGATTTACTTGACCTCGAAGAAATACGCGATTTAAAAAAGAAAACAGAGGAACTGACAAAAGTACCTGAAAAGCCGAAAGCAACTATGCCGGCAAAGCCCAAAGCCGCAACCCCCAAAGTAACTCCACCCGAAAGTCCTGCAACGGAACAAAAAATTATCAGCAAAAAACAGGAGCCTGCAATAAAAACAGACGTGCCTGAAAGTCCGGAAAAAGTAAAAAAAGCTGTCGCTAAAATTAAAAAATCCGCTGCATATACAATTCAGGTTTTTGCTTCACGTAATCATCAAAATGCAAAAATACTGGTCGAAAAACTCAAGAAGAGCGGATTTAAAGAAGCATTTATCTTTAAGCATACAGCAGGCAGCAAAACGCTTTATCGGGTCCGTGTAGGTAAGTTAAAGCGTTCAGAAACACAAAAATTTGCGAATGAGCTGAAAAAGCTCAAATATATTGACTCCGTCCAAATTACACGCTTTTGAAGCGTGCCCAGTATTAAGCGTCATTATTTCAAATATTCTCTCTTAACAGTTAATCCGGGCAGCCATGAGTAATTATTGGCGTTTTTCACGATCAGCATATTATTCGGTGGTCGCGGCACTGCCGTTACTAGTGGTTTATGAAATACTGGTTATTTTAACGCAGTCACGTTATTGGGGCATCAGAAATGCCGCCGATATGTGGATACGTACATTCCTGATGGCCTTCGATTTACAGGCGCAGCATTTGACCTTTGTGATGATTGGGATTGCTTTTGCGCTGATTCCACTGGCTAAGACTCGTTCCTCTGGTGTTAAATTAAAAGCGAATTATTTTTTGCTGATGTTCGCGGAAGCATTTGCCTACAGCCTTGTTCTGGGCGTGGCACTGCAGTACATTTTAAGACTCAGCGGGCTTACCGCGGGAGGTCTGGGAAACGGAGCGCTACAGAATTTTGCGCTTTCCCTCGGAGCGGGTTTATTTGAGGAAATTATTTTTCGGGTACTCCTCCTCAATCTGCTGTTTTTTCTCCTCAGCTACGTGTTCAAAAGTAAGGTTACTACAGCCGTCATTTCCGTTTTAGCCGCATCCTTCCTGTTCTCATGGAGCCACTATATCGGCTCCATGGCTGATTCATGGCAGCTATACAGCTTCATGTTCCGCTGGATTGCGGGCATGCTTTTCACTGTTCTGTATTTCATGCGTGGTTTTGCCATAACAGCCTACACTCACGCACTCTATGATATTTGGGTGCTGGTTTGATTTTAAACTTTCAGATTAATTTTTATAAATTTACAATCAAACTTTAGTACTTCAACCCAATTCAATAATTTCCGGACACGACTAGAAAAATAGTATGAAAGTTCCTTTGCTCGATCTGCGTCCTCCATTAGAGGAGTTACGTGATGAAATTGTAGAAGCCGTTACTCAAGTCATTGATTCAACCCGCTACATTATGGGTCCGGAAATAGATGGTCTTGAAAAAGAAATATCCGCATATTGTGGAACAAATGACGCAGTAGGTGTTTCTTCCGGAACAGATGCGCTTTTACTGGCATTGATGGTTTTAGATGTAGGTCCCGGCGATTTAGTCATGACGAGTAATTTTTCCTTTTTTGCAACTGCAGGGGTGGTTGCCCGTTTGAATGCTACTCCGGTTTTTGTGGATATTGATCCGCAAACTTTCAACATAGATCCGGAAAGTTTGAGCAGGGCTTTAGCAGAGATGGATGCGCAAACCCGTAAGCGTGTCAAAGCAATTATTCCGGTACATCTCTATGGACAATGTGCTGACATGGAAGCAATTTTAAAAATATCCAGAGAGTATAATATCCCTGTGATTGAAGACGGAGCGCAGGCTATCGGTGCAGAATGTGAAATTGACGGGCAAAAACGAAGCGCCGGAAGTTCAGGAGAATTTGGCTGTTTTTCCTTTTTTCCTTCAAAAAATTTAGGTGGAGTCGGTGACGGCGGAATTGTTACAATCAACAACTCTGAAATGGCGGATCAGTTGCGTCTCAAAAGAGTTCATGGCGGTGAACGTAAATATTACCACCGGGTCATTGGGGGTAATTTCAGGCTGGACCCAATTCAGGCTACCGTGATCCGTGTTAAACTGCCTCACTTGAATAAGTGGCACAGCCAGCGACAGGATAATGCGGAGCACTACAATAAGTTGTTTGCAGAAAAGGACTTAGGCGGGAAAGTTCAGTTGCCTTTCGTCGGACATTCTGAGAATCTTCAGAATCCTCATATTTATAACCAATATGTGATTAAAGCAGAAAGGCGTGATGAATTGCAGGCGTTTTTAGCAGAAAATGAAATTGCCTCTGAGGTTTATTATCCGCTGCCTTTTCACCTGCAGGAATGCTTCCTCCATTTAGGTGGAAAGACAGGTGATTTTCCAGTCTCGGAAGCAGCAGCAGAAGAAGTGCTTGCCCTACCTGTTTATCCCGGAATGACTAAGGAAATGCGGGAAACTGTCGTAGAGCAAATTGCAAATTTCTACCAGTCTTAACCTTCTTTTTCCTTAAGTTTTTCCTGGCGCTCCTTGATCACTTTTTCCTGAACAAAGGCAGGGCACTCTGCATATTTCTCAAATTCCATCGTGTAGTTTGCTTTACCGGCGGACATCGAACGCAGAGTAGTAGCGTAACCAAACATTTCCGCCAGTGGTACTCCGGAATTTATCACTGTGTCGTCACCTTTTACTTCTGATCCGTAGATCACACCGCGGCGCGAACTAAGGTCACCGATGACAGAACCCTGATATTCGTTTGGTGATTCCACTTCAACTTTCATGATCGGCTCAAGCAAAACAGGATTTGCTTTCCCAACTGCCTGACGCATAGCGTAACGTGATGCAAGTTGATAAGCTAAGTCACTGGAGTCAACATCATGGTATTTCCCTTCGTTTAAGGTTACCTTAATGTTAACCATCGGAAATGCCGCAAGTGGACCTTTTTCCATGACATCCTTGAATCCTTTTTCACAGGCAGGAATGTGTTCAGAAGGAATTGAACCGCCAAAGATTTTGTTTTCAAAAACAAAATCTTCTTCATCATCCAAAGGCAGTGGTTCAATAGAACCTGCGACACCAGCAAATTGTCCGGAACCGCCAGTTTGTTTTTTGTGTAAATAATCGTATTCTGCTGATGTAGTAATTGCTTCACGGTAATTGACCTGTGGTGCACCGACGATCACATCCACCTCAAATTCGCGGCGCATGCGTTCAATGTAAATATCAAGGTGTAATTCACCCATTCCGGAAATTATTGTTTCTCCGGACTCTTCGTCAGAGGAGACATGAAAAGTCGGATCTTCACGCATAAAACGACCCAACGCTTTACTCATCTTCATGTGCTGTTCGTTATCTTTCCCTTTAACTGCTAGTGAAATAACGGCATCCGGAACAAAAATAGATTCGCAGGAAACACGTGCGCCTTCTCCACAGAAAGTATCTCCGGAAGCGCAATCAACCCCAACCATTGCCACAATATCTCCAGCCTCCGCAATATCAATATTTTCACGGTCATTTGAGTGCATTCTAACCATACGGCCGATACGCATCTTGTTACCGGTTCTGGAGTTAATCACCTGCTCGCCTTTGGACAATTTCCCCTGATAAACTCTGGTATATGTCAACTGTCCAAACTGCTCTTCTGTGAGCTTAAATGCCATTGCTACTGTCGGTTTGTCCGGATCACATTCCAATAGCACTTCTTCCTGCGTTTTGACGTCAGTTGCTTTCGTTGACGCGGCTTCCAGTGGTGAAGGCAAGTAGCGGTTAACTGCATCTAGGAGTGTTTGTACGCCTTTATTTTTGAAAGCACTTCCCATGTATACAGGACAGAATTCCAAAGTCTGCACACCAATTTTGACAGCTGCATGGATGGCCTCTTCGGAGATTTCTTTTTCTTCCAACAAATCTTCCATCATTTGATCATCAAACATGGAAACCGCGTCCAGCATTGCAGCACGGTAACTGTCTGCATCAGCCTGCATCTCCTCTGGTATTTCTTCTATCCGAATGTCATCACCATGGTCTCCGTCAAAATAACTCGCCTTCATTGTAACCAGGTCAACTACACCGACGTGGTTTTCCTCAAGCCCAATCGGTAGTTGCATGGCGACCGCATTCAAATCAAGAATATCTCTAATTCCTTTAATTCCGTTGTGTGGATTTGCACCCATGCGGTCGAGCTTATTGATGAACGCAAGTCTCGGCACACGATAACGCTTCATCTGACGGTCGACTGTAATCGATTGTGACTGAATCCCTGCCACTCCGCAAAGGATCATGATCGCACCGTCAAGAACACGTAGAGAACGCTCCACTTCAACCGTGAAATCAACGTGTCCGGGTGTGTCAATGATGTTTATTTTCTTGTCTCCCCAAGTCACACTGGTTGCAGCAGAAGTAATCGTGATTCCCTTTTCCTTTTCCAGTTCCATGTGATCCATGGTCGCTCCGGCACCGCCGCCGCGCACTTCTTCAATCTTGTGAATTTTTCCGGCATAGTACAAAACACGTTCCGTGAGAGTTGTTTTTCCGCTGTCAATATGAGCGGAAATGCCGATGTTTCTAGTGTTTTCGAGAATCTTTTGTGATGCAGGGTTCATTGCCCAATCCGTTTTAAATGGTATTTGTGAAAAATAGTGAAATAAAATGTAATCCTTCAGTATAGCTGGAAGTTAACTCTGATTCAAGTGATATTCTCAAAGTTGAAATTTGCGGGATTGGATTAAGTTTTAATCGGCGGGAGTTATCGAAAGCAGAGTTTAGACTCGCAGAAGTTACTGACGTAACCAATTTGGGCTGAAGCCGTAATACCTGCATCATGCAGGGCTTTTAAAACAGCTGGAGTTTGGACTTCCGGAACTGCAACGAGGAGTCCGCCGCTGGTTTGAGGGTCCAGCATTAATTCCTGTTGTGTAGTGGAACAGCCTTCTGCAAAACACCAATTATTTTCGACCAGAGACCGATTAGTTTGATTAACTCCTGTTGTGACACCGCGCTCGTACATTTCCCTGGCCTCGTTCATGATTGGAATCGCGTCCAGCGAGATATTAAAGGACAAGTCCGGACCGCTCAGCATTTCCAATGCATGACCCGCAAATCCAAATCCTGTTATATCTGTAGCAGCGTGAATCTCAAAATTTGCAAAAACTTCAGCGGCTGTTTTGTTGAGTAAGATCAAGGAGTCAAGGCATTCGTCGAGGGCTTTTGCTGAGACTAAATTTTTCAGATTAGCATTAAATAAAACTCCGCTGCCGAGAGCCTTAGTCAATATTAGTTGATCCCCCGGCTGTGCACCGCTGTTTCTCCAAATCTTTTCAGGATGCACCATCCCGGTAACAGTCAGGCCAAATATTGGTTCATCGTTATCAGTTGTGTGGCCACCTAAAAGAACCGCACCGGACTCTGTTATTTTCTGCAGTGCTCCGGATATAATTCCTGTTAAAATTTCATGATCAAGTTTATCAGCAGGAAAACCGGCCAGATTTAGACAAGTTAATGGTTTGCTGCCCATTGCGTAAATATCACTCAAAGAGTTGGCAGCCGCGATTTGTCCAAACAAATATGGGTCATCCACTGGAGGGGTGATAAAATCAGCGGTAAATACGAGAGCCTGCTCATCATTCAGTTGATATACCCCGGCGTCATCACTGGTGTCAAAACCAACCAGCACATTCTTGTCTATATTTTCAGGCAAAGAAGCCAGCAGTTTTTTCAATCCGACCGGACTGAATTTCGCTGCTCAACCACAGGTTTTTGCTAAACTTGTGAGTGTTGGCTGCTGGAAGAGTTTTTTCAGATTCATAGTATAGTTTTGAAGTGTATGGTCTTTCTGCATTTGAATTAGCACTTGCTGCAGAAATTACTAAAAATTCAGGATTTCAGGAAAGCCGTAAATAAACAAGACTTATAGCTCAAAACAGGCTCTGATGGCCTCAGGAATTACTTGTGCCTGCAGACGGTTAGGATCGTCGGGATGAGGTCTGGCCCATACTCGAACTTCGCTGCCTTTTACGGCAAGCCGTCCGTTGTTATGAATTTCGTGAGTTGCAACCAGTGTTTTGTCACGCCATTCACTGATCCAACTGCTAACTTCAATTACGTCACCATATTTTGAAGGATAAAGGAATTCCGCATGAGCATCCACGATCGGCAGACCGACTACACCGAATTGATCCATTAAATCGCCCATATTTGCGCCGGCTTTGTCAAACAGATGGTGGGCACTTTGATCAAACCAGATAAAATAATTTGGATAAAAAACAATTTTTGCAGGGTCACAATGACCCCAGCCGATATGAACTGAGAGTGTGTTTTTAATCATTGAATTCATCCAGATTTAGCAAATGAATGACGCAGGAAAAAGATTAGAGTCGAAGACTCTAAAGAAATTAAATGCGTCTTTTAACGGTTTTCAAGCCTGAATTTCAAGTTTGAACCTTAATCAGCATAAGTAGAATATTGGCAGAATGCAATAATCTATGTTGACAAACTCCAGTTGCCGCAACAGAATAATAGTTATAGAATTCTGGTTTAAGCTAAGTCTGATGATTAGCAATAAATTTTAAATACAATTTTTGGCATTTTGGACACAACGAGAAATCTAAATGCTATTGGTGTTTAATATATGAAAGTTTTTTTGTTTCGCACGAAACGAAATGACACGGTTACAGGATTTCATTTCAGCAGGATCAAACACGTTTTATAAAATAATATTTTTAACAATTCCGGAGACAAAATAATGGCTTATGTTTTTACGGCACAGGAAACGCCGTCAGTTGCGGTAGCAGGGACAACAGATGTTTTTCCGGTACACAGAATTTATTGCGTGGGACAGAATTACGCGAATCACGCCAGGGAGATGGGAGCAAATCCTGAAAGGGAGGCTCCATTTTTCTTCAGCAAACCGGCAGATGCTGTTTGTCCAGAAGGTTCACGGCTGCCCTTCCCTTTAGCAACTGAGAACCTGCATCATGAAATCGAACTTGTGGTTGCAATTGGAAAAAAAGGGACAAATATTTTAGCAACAGAAGCATTGGATTATGTATTTGGTTATGCAGTAGGTTTGGATTTGACCCGTCGTGATCTGCAGTCAGATGCAAAAAAGAAAGGCCGTCCTTGGGCAACTGCAAAGGGTTTTGACAATTCCGCGCCTTGTTCCGCCGTGCATACAGTCAGCGAAGTTGGACACCTTGAACGTGGATCAATCACCCTGTCTGTCAATGGAGAACTGCGGCAGCAGGGAGATATTTCAGACATGATATGGTCTGTAGCGGAAGTTGTCTCAAGCCTTTCCGGCTTTTTCGAATTGTGTCCGGGAGACTTAGTATATTCTGGAACTCCGGCTGGAGTAGGTCCCCTGAAGAAAGGTGATAAACTGGAAGGTGAAGTGGAAAATTTAGCGAAGTTGAACATTACTGTTGGCTGAAATGTGAATTAAGCAAATTTGTACTAAAGTTTCTTCATAAATTGACGAAACTAATAATAGTTATTTATACAGGAAATCATGTTTCACAATTTTGAAACACGATTTTTTGAAAACAAATTATTCAATCAAGTTCAAAAAATTAAAATGCTTATAATTTCACAAAAAACGTATTGGCTGATTCTTGTTTCAGGGATATTCTTTTTTGCTTCCGCATGTTCACAAATACGTGATTTTACGAAGGAGACCACGGGTCCGGTGTCTTGTGCGGATCTTGTCATCGAAAAAGCCTTTAATCTACATGAAGAAGCGAAGTCCGGTTTAGCCTTGTTTTTTGATGAACGCAGTGACAATCAGTTATATCAGGCTTTTTACGCAGCATCGGATTCAGTTCACCAATCGCGTAAAGTCAAAAAGTGCTGGGACAGAAGGGCTTCTCATTATTATGCAATGCAGAATTTGGAGGAAATGAATTCCTCTTTGGCACGAGTTATCCGCCGTAACCTGCCTGATGACGGCAGTGGTGAAATTATAGCGGTTTACCATAATCAATACGATTGGTTGATGCCTAATCTGCGTTGAGTTTCATAGCTTGATTATTTGCCTTCCCCCATTTATCTTATAACTTTTTGCAGTTCCAAACGCTCCATATCAGCGCTTAATTTACATATCTTTTAATCTTCCATATATTTTTTACATGAGTGAGTCTTACCCGATGACCCAACTGGGCTACGAAAGTTTGAAAGCAGAACTCAAACAATTGACCAGCAAAGACCGTCCTGCAGTTATAAATGCTATTTCCACTGCAAGGGAGCATGGTGATTTAAAGGAAAATGCGGAATACCATGCCGCCAAAGAACAACAGGGCTTTATCGAGGGCAGGATTCAGGAGTTGAATGAAAAGCTGGCTCTCGCCAATGTAATTGATATTACTAAACTCTCAGGAGAAAAAGTTGTGTTTGGTGCAACTGTTTCTTTCGTCGATGTTGATACTGACGAAGAAAGCAACTATCAGATTGTAGGTGCAGACGAATCGGATTTGCAGAAAAACAAAATATCAATTTCTTCACCAATAGCCCGTGCCTTGATCGGCAAGTCTGTCGGAGATACCCTCAGCATTCCGATTCCTAAAGGCAAAATTGAAATCGAAATTCTAGAAGTGGAATTTGCTAACTAGGTTTTTAACTAAGTTTATCCCCCTTGTTCGAGCAAAGTCTGCAATCCATTTTTTTGAAGCATCGCACTCCGGAAAACTTCTTTTAAATTATCAAGTGTCTGAATCTGCTGAAAAGGAAGTTTGAGCGACTTTGCGGTTTCCTGGTAAATCCACACTGGTGATTGATGTTTTTCACGCAGCAATTTCAGCGAAAGAGCGCCCGCGGATTTTGAAAGTTTGTTTCCGGAATTGTCTGTAATTAACCGATGATGTACAAAACGAGTTGCTGGAAAATTTTGATCATTTAAGCATTGCGCGAGAAAAAATTGCGCGGCTGTGGAAGCTCGTAAATCCTCTCCCCTTACCACAAGATTTACTCCAAGTTCCAGATCATCCATGACAGACGCAAGTTGGTAAGCCGGAATCCCGTCCCTTCGTTTGACAACAAAATCACCCATTGCCTGAGACACATTTATTTTTACAGTTTTGTGCGTAAATGTTTTGAAACTCACATAAGTATGCTCAGGAACGTGAACTCTCCAGCTTAGGCTGGCGTTCTGAAAATCCAGCTCTTTTAAGCGGCAGGTTCCAGGATAATTTCCGCTTTTTGAAAGTTGTCTGATTTCTGAACGGGAACATTCGCAGGCATACAAGTTCCCGGAATTGTGGAGACTTTGAAGAGCATTTGAATAGCGTTCCATACGCGTGTGTTGTGAGTATTGTTTAAACAATTCGTCAGGCCCTGAAGGTCCGGAATTGTAGTCTATCCCCATCCATTCCAACTGCACAAAAATATCTTCTACTGAAGCAGGATCAACTCTTGGTCCGTCCAGATCATCAATCCGAAGATGTAAATGTCCATCCTGGAAATCTACAAGCAATGTCGTCAGTAAAAAATTAAATGCATTACCCAGATGAAGAAAGCCACTTGGTGTGGGCGCAATACGAGAAGTGACGGGTTGGGACATGATATTCTGCGAATGTAATAAATATTTATTTGTCTTTATAATATAATTAAAGCATAATCAAAAAAGAACAAAAGAAACTATCTGAGACAATCTTTTCCGCAGATCATTTTACAATTATTTTGTAAATTTATAATACTAAATATTTTAGCAGGAGTAAGTTATGAAATCACGTGCAGCAATTGCCTGGGAAGCAGGAAGGCCATTGGAAGTTGACCTGGTCGATCTCGAAGGTCCAAAAGCCGGAGAAGTGTTGATCCGCAACGTTGCTACAGGAGTTTGTCACACAGATGCCTTTACACTTTCAGGAGACGATCCGGAAGGCATTTTTCCTTCCATTCTCGGACACGAAGGTGGAGCGGTGGTAGAAGAAATTGGCGCGAGAGTCAACAGCGTCAAAGTCGGTGACCATGTAATTCCGCTTTACGTTCCGGAATGTGGTGAATGCCGATTCTGCAAATCAGGAAAAACGAATTTGTGCCAGTCTATCCGTTTAACTCAGGGCAAAGGATTAATGCCGGACGGCACCTCGCGTTTTTCACATAAAGGCAAAACACTGTTTCATTACATGGGAACTTCGACATTTTCTGAATACAGCATTTTACCGGAAATTTCGCTTGCAAAAATAAACTCTGCAGCACCTTTGGAAAAAGTGTGTTTACTTGGCTGCGGAATCACCACCGGAATTGGTGCGGTTTTAAATACTGCAAAAGTGGAAGCTGGGGCAACAGTGGCTGTATTCGGTATGGGTGGAGTAGGTCTGGGCGCAATTCAGGGTGCAGTTTTAGCCAAAGCGGAACGTATCATTGCAGTCGACATCAATGAAGGCAAAGAAGAATTTGCACGTCAACTCGGCGCAACTGATTTTGTAAATCCCAAAAACTATGACAAGCCGATTCAGGAAGTACTTGTTGATTTGACCGACGGCGGTGTGGATTATTCCTTTGAATGCGTGGGTAATGTCAATTTGATGCGTTCCGCACTGGAATGTTGTCATAAAGGCTGGGGGGAATCAATCATAATTGGTGTTGCAGGAGCAGGACAGGAAATCACTACAAGACCTTTTCAGCTAGTTACCGGACGCGTCTGGCGCGGTTCCGCTTTCGGCGGAGTGAAGGGGCGTTCCCAACTGCCGGGATACGTGGAGATGTACATGAAAGGCGATGTTAAAGTGGATGAGTTTGTGACATATACTATGTCTTTAGATGACATCAACAGCGCATTTGACTTGATGCACGAAGGCAAAAGTATCCGTTCCGTGAT
>MPMB02153192.1_pt1 | contig 19048 bp, 17 predicted proteins | sample 1617371 | NCBI WGS metagenome assembly MPMB02 (sample SAMN05944808, study PRJNA350692) | marine metagenome | biome: marine; feature: ODZ; material: water; isolation source: 300 m water sample filtered on 0.2 um supor filter | place: Pacific Ocean | collected 2012-04-08 | depth 300m m
CACAGTCCGCGCAGCAGCCGGGGGCGGGCAGCGGCGTCAACCAAACTCTCACTCACGTCAAGTGTCTCCAAAGGCCCCGCTGCGATCGCGTGTGCGGGGGAACTGTACGCGACAACGGGGTGCTGGGTTCAAATTCGCTGCTTCCCATCATCGACTCCGCAGGGGAATCTGGTGCAACATCAAACCCCATTTCTGGCCCACGAGACCATGCTAACGAGGGATGGGGGGTGTCTGGATACACTGGGCGAATGGCGGCGGCGCATATGCAAAATCGAACTGAGGGCACAAGACATCCAAGGCTGCTCGGTGGGGACACCGCTCGCAGCGCACGGGCGGAGTCCCTCGTCGATCTGAGCAATCGCGTCTTAGACAACCGGCAAACCCGCACATTGGACAGTCGCCGGAAGCCCGCTTGGATTCGGGCTCAGGTGCCGGGGGGTGATGCCTATTTGAGCCTCCGCAGCCGCATCGAGGGACTGGGGCTCCATACCGTCTGCCAAGAAGCGTCGTGCCCCAATATCGGTGAATGCTGGAGCCGTGGCACGGCCACAATTATGGTGCTGGGCGACACTTGCACACGTTCTTGCGGATTCTGCAACGTCAAGACCGGGCGACCCCCCGTGACCGATCTCGACGAGCCACGCCGAGTCGCCACGATGCTCTCCGACGCCGGGCTGCGACATGTCGTGATCACCTCAGTCGATCGTGATGATCTTCCCGACGGCGGGGCAGCCATCTGGGCCGAGACCATTGAGCGGACCAAGGCATCCTGCCCAGATATGACCCTTGAGGCACTGGTGGGCGATTTCAAGGGGAATCACGAGGATCTCCAACTCGTCATTGACGCCGCTCCGGACATCCTCTCGCACAATGTAGAAACTGTCCCTCGAATGCACCCCGCCGTACGACCACAGGCCGATTACGACAGATCAATCGAAGTGCTGCGACGGATCCACGATGGTGGGCTGACTGCAAAAACGAGCCTCATGGTGGGTATCGGAGAGCGGGATGAGGAAATCATGACCACGATGCGGGACATCCGGAAGCGGGCCCGTACCGACATTCTCACGATCGGGCAGTACCTCCAGCCAACCAGAAATCACTTGCCGATCGATCGGTGGGTGACCCCGGCCGCCTTTGATCAGTGGAAAGACATCGGCCTTGATATCGGCTTCAGGGCTGTCCAGTCCGGTCCGCTGGTCCGCAGTTCCTACCACGCGGAGGAACACGCCAGGGCAGTTGGAACGACGCGAGAAGCCTGATCGTGCTACAAACAACTGGACGGCCCCGTGTATCGGAGCCGTCCAGTCGGAGAGAGAGGAGAGAGTGTTGAAGGGGACGCATTCGTCGCATCCAGCAAGGACAACGCCGGAGAAGAAAGGCTCTTTCAACTCTGAGGAAAAAAACCGTCGATTGAGGTGAGATACCCCTTGTGGGGGTCATTTCGAGGGTGTCCCTCCATATCTCATGACCAAAACCGATCCCAAACCCCCACGCTCCGCCTCAGCCGAACCGCTGTCTACATGGCGGGAACGGCTGCTCTCGCGGCGTGCCTTCGCCCGGCATGGGGTGATGATCCTGGCCGCCATGCTGACCGGGGCCGTCGCCCTGTACTTCCGGCAAGCCGACTTTCTGGGATCGCAGATCTTCATCGACCTGCACAACGCCGACACGATCCTCGGATACCACCTGCCCGGCGGGCTCGGCGTCTGGATCGCCGCGGTCTGGGTGGTGGTAGCCATGGTGCTCATCATCTGGCTGCGGGACCGATTCTTCCCGGGTACTGAGGGAACCGGCATCCCGCAGGCGATCGCCTGCCTGAAGGTCGAAGACGGTCCGTTTCGGCAGTACATGCTCTCGCTGAAAATCGCCGTGGGCAAAATCCTGCTCCTGACAATCGGTCTGTTTGGTGGTATGACGATCGGTCGCGAAGGACCGTCTGTACATGTCGGCGCCTGCCTCATGTATCTGGTCACCAAAGTGACCAAACTCCCCCACCATCTCGTTCAACGGGGGCTGATTCTCGCTGGTGGCGGGGCTGGAATCGCGGCAGCCTTCAACGCGCCCATCGCCGGCATGGTGTTCGCTTTTGAGGAAATTGGCCGCTCGTTCGAGAAAAGCAACGCGGCGACGGTCGTTCGAACCGTTTTGATCGCCTCGCTGGTCGTCATCGCGAGTCTCGGCTGGAACTACTTGTTCTATGGACAAGTCACGCACGAATTTGGATTCAACCCGAGTCACTGGCTGTGCGTCATCGTGATCGGCGTCATTGGCGGGTTTCTAGGTGGGCTGTTCGCCCGGAGCGTCGTGTGGGGCACACCCCTGATTACCCGCGGACTCGCACGCCACCGATGGCTGGTTGCCGGCGGGCTCGGGCTGTCGCTGGCTATCACAGGGCTGATCTCCCAAGGGCAGAGTTATGGCAGTGGCTATTCACAGGCCCGGGCCATCCTCATATACCGGGATACCGACTTCTATCAGACACTTGGAGTGGAGCAGACGGCCAGCGATGCCCAGATCCACGATGCCTACGAGTCACTCGCCCACAAGCAGACACTGCTCGACAAGATGGGCAAACCCATGGCCGATGCCATGGCGATTGAACTGGCCTATAAGACACTCGCCAACCCCGACGAACGCCGCTTTTACGACAGTTGGGTGATGAGCGGCCCCTTTCCGTGGTGGTATGCGCCCGCCAAGGCGACCGGCTCCTTTTTTAGCCTCATCAGTGGCATTCCAGGTGGCCTGTTCGACCCGAGTCTCTCGGTCGGCGCGGGCCTTGGCGACCTGTGGGCGGACTGGTTTCACGACTGGTTCGGCGGAATTCGCCCGCAGTTCGTGATCATGCTCTTCATGGTGGCCTACTTTGCGGGTGTCGTACAGAGCCCGATTACGGCATTCGTCATCATGATTGAGATGACCGACGCCCGGTACGCCACGCTGCCGCTGATGCTTGCAGCCATCATCGCCTACGAATGCTCCTCGCTCGTGTGCTCCAAGGGCATCTATGAGGCTTTGGCCGATTTGTTTTTCGCCAATGTGAAGGAGCGAAACCGCGAGGACCCGAAATTAGCCCCGCCGATGCCGCAGTGATCTGATCCGGCAAGACCGCCACCAAATTTCATTCTGAAATTGCGCGAACTCCTGCCCCTCCCCCGCCCGTAGCAGCACTCGCCGAAGATCCATCAACGCTTCGCGAGGCAGCATGACCGTACCAACCATCACATCCGAACTTGATGCCTATTTTCGTGACATCAGCCGCATTGCGCTGCTCAATCCGCTGGAGGAACGAAGTCTCGCATGGCGAATTGTCAACGACCAGTGTCATGAAGCCAAGTCACTGATGATTCAAGCCAACTTGCGGCTGGTTGTGAGCATCGCCAAACGATACGCCTCAAGGGGCATTCCGCTTGCAGACCTGATCAACGAGGGCAACCTTGGCTTGATCCGGGCGGTTGAGCGGTTCGATCCGGCGCTCGGCCATCGGTTCTCAACCTACGCAACCTGGTGGATTCGCAAGACCGTCAAACAATCAATCGAAAGTACCGGGCATCCGATGCATGTGCCCTCGTACATGCAGACCCGGATGACCCGCTGGGGCGAGACGCTGCGCGAACTCCAGGAAACACTGGGCCGCGCACCGACCCCTCAGGAAATGGCTCTCGCCATGCAGGTGCCGCTGTGCAAACTGGATCTCATCCACCGCACGATGGCCGCCACCAAGGGCATCGCAACTGGATCGGCTGGAAGCGATAGCCGATTTGCTCCGATCGATCAATGCCCTGCGGACCGCTCGGAGCACGTCACGCTCAAACTCGAGCGGGCAGACGACATCGCCAAAATCCGGCGGCTGCTCGATGAACTCGACCCTGTGCATGTCCGCGTGATGTGTATGCGGTTCGGCCTCGACGGCACCAAGCCCACGACGCTCAAGGAGACGGGCCGCGCGGTCGGCCTGACCCGCGAGCGAGTGCGGCAGATCGAGCAGCGGGCGCTGGAGCAGATTCGACAGGCGTTCATTCCCGTTCGCCGCGCTGGCTGAACGCAGTCAATCAATGACCTTCGTGGCCGGTGGTGATGCCACCGGACCGCTGACGGCATTCCGCAGCGAGAGCAGCATCATCCCAAAGAAGATCAACTGGATGCCGAAGAGCAAGCCCGGCGCCCAAAGGGCGTCGGAGGGATACCAGAGAAAAAGCAGTACCGCGACCAGAATGCCCGCGATGCCGCTGATGACCTGAAGCCCTGGCGCAGTCAACGAGCGATACGGAAACCCGGATAGGTCTGAGATCCCGCGGATGAGCGAGACAATACCGAGCACCAGCGTGATCGCCTCCAACCCTTCGAATGGCCAAACGAGCAGCAGCACGCCAAGTGCTCCGATCAGTATGGCTGAGCCTGCAGTCGCTGCTCGATGTTCCACGCCACCTGCAACGCTTCGAATCAGGCCGAGCACGCCGAGCATCACCGCCAAAATGCCGAGCACCAACTCCAGGCCTACGCTCGCGATCATCGGGAAAATAATGGCGAAGATGCCGCCAAGAAGGCACACGATGCCCTCGAAGAGCAGCAGACCCTTGCCTTGTCGAAGTAGTTCCTGAACTTGGGCAGGTGTCGGCTGGGTCGGGGTGGCGGATGTGCTCATGTGGGCCTCCTTCGGCGAAGGGCGGCATGCTACGGCAAAGGAGTCGGGCACCGCCCTCCATTCCAACACGGGACCCGACGTGAGTCGGATCCCGTGCGGGTGCGTGTTGGGATGGGGATGCGATTTGGCGGGACGTTCACGCACGACGCGGCGCCTCGCAGGGAAGCGAATATCGTCAAGCCGTCTTGATGTCGATTCTCCGCGGCTTCCTTGCCTCGGCCTTCGGAAGCGTGACGTTCAAGACGCCATCGCAATAGGTGGCCGTGATGCCGTCGGCATTGACGCCGTCACCGATTCTGAAGGATCGATGAAAGTCGCCCACGCCGTACTCTTGATGGCGAACATCGCCGAGTGTGGCGTAGCGATCACTGACCTCGGCGTCGATCGTCAGCGTATTGTCCTCGACCGAAATTTCGATCTGCTCCGAGCAGGTGCCGGGCATATCCGCGATGACGCGGAACTCGGTGTCGGTTTCATACACATCGACAGGGGCGCGGTAGTTCTGGGGTCGCTTGATAGTATCGGTGGTGGTGCAGCAGTCGCGGCTGTCGGTACCGCAACAGGTCGTGTTGTGTGTCTGGTTGATCATGAGATTGATCCTTTCCCCCCCGGAATAGGCGAAACAAGTCGTTCAGTTCTCTCGGACCGCGACGCGGCGCGTGCGGGTGCCTTCGAACTTGGGAATCGTGACAGTCAGGATGCCATCCGTAAGCGTGGCATCGATGTGGTCGGTATCTACACCGGATGGAATCCGAACGAGCCGCTCGAACGTATGGGTCGATCGTTCGCAGCGGAGCGAGGTGGAATCCTCGGGTGTCTCAAGTGTCCGCGTTCCGAAAATCGTCAGCATGTTGTCAGCGATGGTCACGTTGAGGTCGGTGGCGGTCACGCCCGGCAGTTCGGCCTCAAAGAACAGATTGTTGTCATCCTCGATCATGTTGACGGCCGGGTGTGGCCTGATGGCATCAAGGAAACGAGTGGTCGGCCATACCGAAGCGAGGGCTGGGGTCGTCAGGCGATCAAAGACGCGATCGATTTCATGACGGAGTGAGTCCATCGCGGTGGTTGCCGGCGCGAGAATGGTTTGTGTGTTCATGGCAGTACTCCACGTTGGTTGTCGGAGTCGTACTCCGAGGTTTGTGTATGTGCCGGCCCGATGCCGGCGGCCGACTCAAGAGCAGCAAGAGGCGTGCCAAGTCGCGAACTCGCCTCTCAATCGGTGGTCACAATGCCACCTGCCAATTTCGAAACCACCTGCCAGAACGTCTGTGCGCACAGCCACGCCGGAGCACCTTCAGGCACTCCGGCGTGGGTCGAAAGGAATCATCTTGGTCTCACTCAGCTGACCAGGACTCCTTCACGACTGACGTACTGTTCGCTGGCCGTCTCGATCTTCTTGGGAAGCACGATGCTCAACACACCGTTGACGATCTGAGCGGAGATTTCGGTCGTCTCGACGTCGAGGCCGATGGCGAACTCACGCCGCAGAACGCGGGGAGTTCGGCTCTCACAGTGAAGCATCGAGGCGTAGGAAGGTCGCTTGTTTGAGCGAGCGACGACAGCCTCGATGATGAGGCGCCCATTGGCAGCGGTGATGTCCACGTCGTCGATGCTGACGCCGGGGAGATCTGCTTCGATGATCCAAGCCTTGCCGTCCTCATAGACGTCGATCGGCATGATCGAGCCCTTGCCGCCGCAGTACTCGAAACCGTTGACCCACGGCTGAGCAGCGTTCATGGACTGCGTGTTGCATCCAAGGGCGAGGTTGGCGAGTTGACGAGCGGCCAGCACGGGGTTGACCAGTGCTGTTTGCACGATCGCAAGCGCCTCCTGGGGATTCACGACGGCGACTTTGACGATCTTGCGAGCGAGGTCGATGTCGAGGTTGGCGACTTGAACCAGTTTGGCTGCGGTCCACGTGCATCCACCGGCGACGGCGCCGAGGGAGGCAATGAACATCGGATCGATCGTGGCAATCTGCGAAGCGACGTGGCCCAGTGCAGGATCCATGGCCGCGATTCGACCGATGATCGTCGGGGTAGAGTTGAGGTTCATGCCGTTGAAGCCGATGGTCGTCGGCAGCATGCCGTTGGAAACGCTGGTGAAGGGCTTGCCCTGACCGAACGTTCCGAAGGCCATTGGCTGGCTGTAGGTGCCGTACCAGTTGGTTCCGGCGGTGTTGAAAGTGTTGATCGGAGTTACCCCGACGCCGAAGTTCGGCATGCCGGTGGTGTTCATGGTGTATCCGTCAGCGACGAATGAACCATTGCAGCGATCGGTGAAGGTGCTGGTGCAACCACGATTGTCTTTGACCTGTACTTTGATAGCCATTTTCGAGCTCCTTGAGGTTGAGGTCACTCAGGAGACCGATACGCCCCCGCTACGCCGCGGGAAGAAATCGGTGTCCTGTTGGGAAGAATGCATTTGGTTCGCAGCGGCGTTGCGAGCGTGGGCCAGCACGTCGGCGGCAACTCCACCGATTCCGTCGGTAGCCCGCGCCCCGTCATCACGAACCGGATTTGATTTCAGCGGTACTCGGACTCGTACTCCGCCAGAGGGTTCTCGCGTAGCGATCACAGATCCTCGAGGCCGCTCCCGCAACACGATGCGGGTCATCACACGTTCGATTCCGGGCGAAGGTGCGGCTCGACCATCAATCGCCGGATGAACCGCTTCGATGGTCAGGACACGGCCGCGAAGTCGAACGCCTGTTGTTTCTAGGCCAGTCCCCGGGAGATTTGCCTCGACCTCGATCCACTGTTCAGGCAGCGTTCGCACTGAAATGCCCTGTTCGGCATGTAGAACCTTCTGCGTGCTGCTCAGTGATTCCGTCTTCGCGTCGGTGTGCGTATTGAGGTTCATGGCTGAACTCCCGGGCCGACCGGCCCATCTGTGCCCGCTTCAATGGCGGGCTCGACTCAGGGGGAACAACCGGCGTGCCACACCGAAGGATGATTCGAGAGCGGAGGACGAAACGATGTTTAGATTCGATAGCGTGGCAATTTGTCTCATGAGAGTTCAAACAAACTGCCCGCGAAAGCGGCGCATGATCTTCAATGTTGACTGCCGCATCCCGAAGCCAAAATCACTCTTCTGGTGGCTGCGAGTTGTTACCAGTTGTGGACACCCGCCGAATACGCGGGCTTATCGAGTTTCCTGCCCGCTGCTGCCAACTTGGCATCCACGCTCGGGTTTCGACAGGTTCGGGGCCAACACGATGACGCCGTCCTTCACGGACACTGCATCTTGAAGCGATGCCGCCCCGATCACGCAGCCGGCCGACGCCATCGCATCGGCGATGGCCCCGCTCGGGGCGATGACGGTCACATCGCCGTGCCGCGACATCCAACGGCCAGTTCGCGGGTCGATAATGTGCGAACGGCCGGCGTTGTGCTGCTCGCCGGATCCCGATGTCGCGACGCCGCACTCGGACAGAACGAGCGGCGCCTCCCCCGCAAGCAGCCACACGGACCATCCGGCTTGACCGGGCGGTGGCCCCCCGATCGCGAGATCGCCACCGATATCCACCAGTGTCGCCTCGATTCCATGGTCACGGATCGTCGCCACGGCCGCGTCCGCCGCAAGTCCCTTGCCGATGCCGCCGAAGTCGAGCCACGGCACCGGGCGACAAAATCGCACTTCGCCGCTGCGAGCCTGCACACGCTCTCCTGGGGAGCCGACCTGCGAAACCACCTCGGTCCACTCAACAGGAGGTTCTCCTTGCTCACGGGATCGCCGCCATGAACTGCTCATCCGACCGCAGGCTGGATCAAATGCGCCGCCCGTAGCCCTCCGCACGCCGAGCGAGATCTGGAGGGCCTGATCGAGGTCCGGGCTGACCTGATGCCACACATCGGGCGGAGCCGCTCGAAGCCGGGCCACCTCACTCTCGACCCGCCAATCGCTCAGCACAGCCTCCAATTGCTCAATTCGCTCGAAGGCGGCAGCGGCCGCCTGTGCCGCCAACGCCTCATCCGCTGCGTACAGCACGATCCGAGCCTGAGTCCCCATGCGAATGCGAACGTACTCAGAGCGAGATAAAGATTGCCCACAACCCCCGAGCAGCCCCAGCATCAGCAGTAATATTGATCGACCCATGCAAGCACTCGTGTACACCCTCTCGGCCCTCGCCGCAACCGCAACACCAGAATCTGGAAAGCCGGCGGACATGGTGATTCAGCAGCAGATCCCCGGCACCTCCCTGCAACTGGTCTTGGTGCCCATGTCTGTACCCGATGGATCACCCACGGTTTGGGTCTCCCGCGACGAAATCAGTTGGGACCTCTATGACACGCTGGTCTATCAGCTTGATCGGACGGATACCACCGCCCCCGAAGATGGCGGCATCACCCGCCCGACCAAGCCCTACCTCATGGCCGATCGGGGCTGGGGACATGCCGGCTATCCGGCGCTCAGTGTTTCACACCGCGGAGCGGAGGCATTCTGCGCCTGGCTCTCGGCCAAGACCGGCAAACACTGGCGACTTCCGACCGTGGCTGAGTGGACGCGGCTCTGCGAAACCTCCGGACTGAGCAGCACCACCATGGACGAACATGCCTGGCACAAACCAAACGCCAAACGCAAGACGCAGAAGATCGGCACTCGCAAGGCTGACGCCAATGGTCTACGCGACTTGCAGGGCAACGTCGCCGAGTGGTGTACGACCCCCGATGGATCGTGGGTCCTGATGGGCGCCAGTTTCCGCGATGACGCGACGAGCATGCCATGCGATGCAACCAAGACACCCCTTCCGGAATGGAATGACACCGATCCCCAGATCCCGAAGAGCATCTGGTGGCTCTCCGACGCGCCCTTCGCAGGATTCCGCGTCATGTGCGATGAGACAACACCTGCCGCTCAACCTGAAGAGGACGTGAATGATGAATGAACAACCACAGGACCCCTGCACACGCAGGTCATTCGTGGCGGCTGCCGGCACAACGGTCGGCCTCATGGCCGTCGCAGGCTGCAAGAGCACGGGAAAGCAGAACACCACGCTTGCATCCGGCACGCTCGCCCATACCGAGGGCGACGACAAGATCCGTGTCGGCCTCATCGGCTGTGGCGGCCGAGGCAGTGGCGCCGCGGGACAGGCGCTCAAGGCCGATCCGGGTGTGGTGCTGTACGCCATGGGAGATGCCTTTCAAGACCGCCTCGAGAGCAGCCGCACACATCTGAGCGGTACCTATGGTGATCGAGTTGATGTGCCGAAGGAGCGACAGTTCATCGGCTTCGATGCGTACAAACAGGTGATGGACAGCGGAGTCGATGTGGTGATCCTCACGACCCCTCCCCACTTCCGGCCCGAGCACTTCAAGACGGCGGTCGCAGCAGGCAAACATGTCTTCATGGAGAAACCAATGGCCGTAGATGGGCCGGGTGTCCGTTCCGTATTGGAAGACGCCAAGATCGCACGCGAGAAGAACCTCAACATCATGGGCGGCTTCTGTTGGCGGTACAACATGCCGAACCGTGCATGCTATGAGCGCATCCACGACGGCGCAATCGGTGATATCACGTGCGTCCACTCGACCTATCTGACTGCGCCGCTGGGCACCCGCCCCCGGAAGGATGACTGGTCGGATATGGAATGGCAACTGCGAAACTGGCAGCACTTCAACTGGCTCAGCGGCGATCACATCGCCGAGCAGGCATGCCATGCCGTCGACAAGATCAACTGGGCCAAGAACGGCGTTCATCCCGCCAAAGCCATCGCGCTGGGCGGGCGACAGATGCGGGAAACACCCGAGTCCGGAAACATCTACGACCACTTCTCGGTGATGTATGTCTATGACGACGGTTCACGCTGCTTCCACGATTGCCGGCAGATGCCGGGATGCTGGAATGACAACACCGAGTATCTGGTCGGCACGAACGGCACCTGTTACATCAACTCCTGGGGACCAACGCAGGAAATTTCCGGGCCGAACGAGTGGGCATACGAAGGACCGAACCCGAACATGTATCAAGTCGAGCATGATGAGCTCTTCGAGGCCATCCGCGGCAAGCGTGATCGCATCGATGATGTCGACCAGATGATGACGAGCACACTGATGTCGCTCATGGGACGCATGAGTGCCTATTCGGGCCAACAAGTCACGTGGGACGAGGCCCTCAACAGTACCGAGCGGCTCGGCCCCACTGAGTATGCGCTTGGTGATCTTCCAGTCATGGCCGTATCCGTCCCGGGAAAGGTTGCCTCATGGAATACACTTCGTACATCAGAGGCATGAACATGGACCGCAGACATTTCATCGGCACCTCCATCGCAGGCATTGGAGCGACTTCGCTGCTCGGAAGTGCAAGTTTCGCTGCGGGTGAAGATCGCATGCGCCTCGGTCTGATCGGCTGTGGTGGCCGCGGAACCGGGGCAGCCTTCAACGCAGCCTCCGCCTCACCTGAGATCGAGATTGCAGCCATGGCCGATCTCTTCCCCGACAGGCTCGCGGGAAGCCGGGGGCACCTTGCCGAACTCGGGGATCGGGTCTCCGCGAGCGATGAAGATTGCTATGTCGGCTGGGACGCCTATGAGCGGCTCCTTCAACGGCCAGACATCGACGTTGTCATCCTTGCCACACCGCCCCACTTCAGACCGATCCACCTTGAAGAAGCCGTCAAGCAGGGCAAGCATGTCTTCATGGAGAAACCCGTCGCGGTCGATCCGGCTGGCGTGCGGAAGGTCATCGCGGCTGCCAAGGAAGCCGACACCAAGAGCCTCTCAATCGTCGCGGGCACACAGCGACGGCATGAAGCGTGCTACCTCGAAACCATGCGTCGCATCCGTGATGGCGAGATCGGCGAGCCGATCGCGGCGCGTTGTTATTGGAATCAAGGCGGCCTGTGGAACCACGCCCGCAAGCCCGACTGGTCGGACATGGAGTGGCAACTCCGCAACTGGCTCTACTTCACGTGGCTCAGCGGTGACCACATCACCGAGCAGCATGTCCACAACATCGACGCCACGAACTGGGCGCTCGGTGGCCACCCGATCAGGTGCATGGGTATGGGCGGTCGACAGAGCCGCACGCAGCCACAGTATGGACACGGCTACGACCACTTCGCCATTGACTACGAATATCCAGGCGGTGTACACGCCCTCAGCATGGCCAGGCAGGCCGATGGCAGTGCCAATCGCGTCGAAGAGGTGATTCAGGGCACAACTGGGCGCAGCCTGACCAGCAGTGGACGCGCACAAATCGAAGGTGGCAGCAACTGGACGTTCGAAGGCGAGAACCCGAACCCCTATGTCGTCGAGCATCAGGATCTGCATGCAAGCATTCGGGGCGAGGTACCGCGGCTCAATGAAGGCGAACGGATCGCCGAATCAACTTTGACCGCCATCATGGGCCGCATGAGCGCCTACAGCGGCAAGGAACTCTCGTGGGACGATGCACTGAACTCGCCATTGGACATGCGGCCGCCTGCGTATGCGTTCATGTCGCTTCCGACACCGGTCGTTTCGATTCCAGGACGCACATCACCGCATGACACACTCTGGAATATAGAGGAACAACCCAATGGATAGACGCGCCTTTGTTGCCGCAAGCATCACCGGAGTTGGCGCCGCTGCGCTGGGAATGCATGACGAGCCATTTGATCTACCACCGGACTTCCCTCCTGGGCACGAACCGAACGCGCCGGGATTCGCCCCGGACCGGCAAACACCCATCAACACCCCGGAGACTTTCACGCTCGACTATGCACCACACTTCGGCATGTTTCGACACCACGCGGGTGACGACCTCATAGATCAGATCGACTTCATGGCCGAAGCAGGTTTCCGATCACTGGAAGACAACGGGATGCGTGGGCGATCCATCGACGACCAAGAACGCATCGCCAAAGCACTCGAACAAAATAATATGCGACTCGGGGTCTTCGTCATGAACATGGACGGGGCGTGGCGGCCGAGCCTGACAACGGGCAGCAAAGACGAACGTGAGCGATTCGTTCAGAACGCCCGCGACTCGGTCGAAGTCGCCAAGCGTGTCGGCGCAAAGTGGATGACCGTGGTCTGTGGTGAGGTTGACGACAACCTCTCAGCCACCGAACAAACTCGGAATGTCGTCGAGGCGCTCAAACAGGCGTCCGCGGTGTTGGAACCGCATGATTTGGTGATGGTGTGCGAACCGCTGAACTGGCGAGATCACCGCGGTCAGTTCTTGCAGTTTACGCCGCAGTCGATCGAGATCTGCCAACAGGTCGACTCTCCATCCTGCCGCATCCTGCAGGATCTGTACCACCAACAGGCAAGCGAGGGCAACCTCATCGACCACATGAACGCCGCCTGGCACTACATCCCCTACTTCCAGGTCGGCGACAACCCCGGACGGCGCGAACCGGGCACCGGCGAAATCAATTACGCCAACGTCTTCAAGCACATACACGAACGCGGTTATGACGGCATCGTTGGGATGGAACATGGCAAGAGCCAAGGCGGCAAGGAAGGCGAAGTCGTGCTCATCGAGGCCTATCGAGCGGTGGATCCGAGTTGATCCTGACAGCACTGGCCTGCATACTCACAGTTGGTGAGCATGCCACACATGATCTGACTGTCACCGGCCCACAGGGGTGGACTTTTGATGCGCGCCTCGTGGAACCAGCCGGTAACCGCAGCGGCTTGACCGTGCTCTTGATCGGTGGTGGTTTCTGCAACGACCTGGACTGGACGGTACCGGGATCCATTGACGTGAACGGCATGGCGACGCCATTGACCCTCGACGGAACAACCCATCGAGATGCTCCGATGATTGCGCAAGCTCTAGCGGACAAGGGGCACGCCGTCATGCATTACTCCACAATTGCCCATGAGGATCCCAAGCGAGATCTCTGGCCTCTTGAAATCACGCCACTCGCGTTGACTGATCTTCTACTGCTCCAGAGAGCTGCCACGCAGGCGATTCAAGCCGACCCCCTGACACATGATGATCGAATCGTGCTGCTTGGTCACAGCATGGGTGCCCAGCGTGCCTGCGCCCAGGCTGCGGATGACCCCGCCATCATCGCCCTCATATTGATGGGCCCCGCCCAGATGACCCGAACCGGGCCGGATGATCCTGGCAGGAACCTCAATCGAGCTGAGGCCCACAAGCAACTCGCCCAGCTTGATGCCGATGACAATGGTTCGGTAACGAACGACGAGATCCCAACCTCGATGGACTTCGATCAAGACGGCACCCTTCGAACTTGGGAAGTCTCGGCCGCCCTCGCCAGGAAGGCCCGCCGCGACATGAAACCAGTCAAAGGGACAGACAAGCATGGCATTCCATTTGGTGTGGATGCGATCAAGAGCCGTCCGGTTCCCACGCTGGTCCTGTATGGCAACCTCGATGAAGCCCAAGGACACCACGCACCGATCCTGCAGGATCTTGTCACAGACGGTTCGTTGAATACGGTCGAAGTCCGCGTTCTGCTCGGTATCGGTCACCAGATGGGACCGGAACAAGATGGTCGGGTTGGCCCGATCAGCAAAGTGGCTCTTGAGCAGATCGTCGAATGGCTTCAGGCACGACAACCCAAGCCTCAACCCTGAACATCAACCCGCTACGTGCCGCGTGCTCCGTGGGTAGAAGGCCAGCAGGATCGCAAGGCAGCCGAGAGCCGCATACATGGGCACTCCGTAGAGGAAGGCGTAGTCGATCTTGGTCTGCGGCTCACCATCCTTCACGACTTGGACCCCGTCAGCCATCGCGGGAACCATGGCCCAGTCCCCGACATGGCCAGCCACGATGCTGCCGACCACGATGCCGATGCCGACGATGACTAGGTTGAACAGGTTCTGGGCTGATGCTTTGATGTCAACCGAGGTCTCCTCGTCCACCACCAAGAAGGCAACGAAGATGAAGGATCCAAAGCAGACGCCATGCAGGCTAACCCCAGCAATGATGATCACAATATCCGGGATACCTAGTGTCTCCTGGATCCAGCTCATCTGGGAGAAGAGGAACATCCGAAGCGCATAGGCGAAAATTCCAACGGCTAGGAGAAACTTCCGGGATACCTTCGCCGCGAAGAACGGGATCAGGAAGATCACGAAGAACTCGGACATCTGCCCGATGGTCATGATGCCTCCACCACCGACCCCGAAGACCTTGTTAATCTCCGCCGTCGTCGATTTGGCCTGGGCAGACTCTCGCTGAATCTCACTCAGGAAATCTGCCGTGTAGACGAAGTAGAACTGGTGGATCATGCTGATCGGGACAGCAATCAGGAAGAGCATCAACAGCGGCTGCCTTGAGCATTCCTTGGCCGCCTCAGCCACGGCGAACTCAGCCTTGCCCTTTTGGGGTGGCGTCTTGGGCAATGAGAAGCAGTAGACACCCATGATCACACCAAGGACGGCGCTCAGTCGGAAGGCATCTTTGATGCCCATGGATTGCGCCAGCTCGATATCGCCCTCGACCGGGGTATGCATATGCAACAACCACTGCCCAATGCCGACACCCACGACGATCCAGCCGATGGTTCCCCAGCAACGGACCCACCCGAAATCACGGTCGCGATCTGGAATGTGATGGAACGCGAGTGAGTTCGTCAAGGCAAGCGTTGGCGAATACAGAAGCGAGTAGAGGATCGAGAACCCGAAGAACATCCAATACTCACTGATCCATGAAAGCTGCCAAATCAGGAGGCCGCCGATTATGTGGACGATCCCTAGATATTTCTCTGTACTGAACCAGCGGTCTGCAACCTGGCCGGCAATGAACGGGCCGAAGATCGCACCTACGCCACCGGCCATGAAGATGTACCCGATCTGGCCGGGCGAGAACTTGAGCACGTCGAGCATGTAGGACAGCAGGAGCGGCAACCACGCTCCCCAGATCGCGTACTGCAGGAACATCATGAAGGACAGTCTGCTGCCGAGTCCAAAGCCCATTCGCGGCGCGGTGATTGCATTCATGGGTGAGAGGTATACCAGATCCCGCCAGAACGCCGCAGTATCATGATCTGCATGATCGACCTACGAAGTGACACCGTGACACAGCCGACCGAAGCCATGAAAGCCGCGATGATGGCCGCGCCGCTCGGCGATGATGTACTCGGCGACGACCCGACGATTCTGCTGCTGCAGCAGCGATGTGCCGAGTTATTCGGCAAGGACGCCGCGTGCTTCGTGCCGTCGGGGTCCATGGCGAACCAGTCCGCCATCCGGGCCCAGACATCACCCGGCGACGAGATCATCTGCCACCGAGACAGCCACGTGTACTGCTATGAAGCGGGAGCCTGGGCAGCGCTCTCCGGCTGCTCGATCGCATTGCTGGACGGGCCGCGGGGACAATTCGAACCGGAGGATGTTGCCGCTGCGATACAAGCGGACGATCACCACTTTGCCACATCGCGGCTGCTCGTCGTTGAGAACACACAGAATCGGGGAGGCGGCGCCGTCTGGCCACTGCGCCGAATCGAAGCGGTTACCGCTGAAGCCCGCAAACACGGCCTGCGATGCCACCTCGACGGTGCACGAATCTGGAATGCCTCCGCCGCAAGTGGCGTGAGCCTTGCTGAATATGCCCGGCATTTCGACACCGTGTCGGCCTGCTTCTCCAAGGGTCTGGGCTGCCCGGTGGGTTCCATCATCTGTAGCGACGCCGACACCATTCACCGCGTGCACCGCGCCCGCAAGATGCTCGGTGGGGCCATGCGGCAGAGTGGAATACTCGCCGCCGCCGCGTTGTATGCCCTGGACCACCACCGCGATCGACTCGTCGACGACCACGCCCACGCTCGACGCATTGCGGAATCGCTCGCAGGAATCGACGGCGTATCCATTGATCCTGACACAGTCGAAACCAACATCATCTACTTCGATGTCCAAGCCGATGCGGCAACCGTGGTTGAGTTGGTCGAGTCACATGGGATCCGCATGCTCGACTCGGGACCCCACACCATCCGCGCCGTGACGAGCCTCGCGGTCGATGATTCGGACATGGATGTGGTGTGCGAATCACTCCCCAAAGTGCTGGCCTGCCGATAGGATGCGCCACAAGGAGAATCCGCTGTCATGACCGTCAATTACCTCGAACTTCCGACCGGTCCAGATCCTCCCGCGATCATCAATGCCATCATCGAAATTCCACCACACACCGCCAACAAGTACGAGTACGACAAGCAATTCAACGTCTTCAAACTCGACCGCGCGCTCTTCAGTCCGGTCCACTATCCGGGCGCCTACGGGTTCATCCCGCGGACACTCGCCGAAGACGACGACCCGCTCGATGTGCTCGTGCTGCTCGATGGGTACTGTTTCACGGGCGCCCTGATCGAAGTTCGCCCACTCGGCGTCCTTGAAATGAAGGACGACAAGGGATTCGACCACAAGATCCTCGCCGTGCCGGTATCGGACCCGCGAAAAGAGGAACTGCACGGCCTCCAGAACGTACCGCGACATACGCTGCGGGAAATCGACTACTTCTTCCACATCTACAAGGAACTTGAAGACAAGTCCGCCGACACCTATGGCTGGAAGGATCGAGTAGACGCGTACCGAATCATCGAGGAATCGATCGCCCGCTACGGTTGACCGCAGCCTTCCTGCATACCAACAATGACTTCGAGCAGGTCTGCCAGATCTACACGAAGATCGCCCTTCGGTGGTGCAAGGTCGCAGTTGGCATTGGGACTCGCGAACTTCACATCGCCCCAAGCGAACAACACCTGCAGAAGATCTCGCACATCGACCACGCCGTCGCGGGTCACGTCGCTCTGACAAATTGGTGACATCTCACCCCAGCCGCCGCTTTGGCATGAATCTAGAATCCCATCCATATCGTCATCGAGCTCGCACCCGAGAGCGATTTCGATACCGTCGAGGATGCCATTGGTGTTGCAATCGTCAAACGGCTGCGTGAGTTCGCAACTGTCGCCGCTCATGGATAGATCGGTCTGCGCGAATCCATACGGAATGCCTGTTCCGGGGGTGCCTGTTCCGTCGGAGATGCCCACCACACCATCGGCCGGGATGCCGCCGATCCATGCCATCTCGATGGCGCCATCCGGATGCAGCAGGATCTGCATGTCAACATCGTACGTCTGGTAGTACAGAGGAACGTCCTGATAGGTGATGACAAAGGACCCGCCAGGGCCATTTCCTGCAAGTACCTGCCCACCTGCCTCCGGATCCAGGTCTGTCATGAAGCCGGCGATGCGGGATTCCTGAAAGAACGCGTACAGATCTGTTTCATGGCCCGTATCTCCCCCGCTGCTGAAGTCGACATAGCCATTGCTGCCAATATTCACAGATGAGTACGCATCGCCCATGAACGGGAATGAGAATCCGATCGGCCACGGCTGTGAATCATCGTCGTACAGCAGGACCTGTGAATGCCCCGCGGTGTCGATGGGCAGTGTGGGCATATTCTCCGAGCACACCTGCCAGAAAGGTGGTTGAGCCAAGCCTGTCGGACTCCAACGGACCTGCGTGTATCCAAGATCAAAGTCACCCGTAAAGTGCTCGACGCCCCAGAGCGGTTCTCCAATCGGCCCGATTTCGCACGCATCAGGCAAGCCGTTTTCATTGCAATCGCCTCCGGAAATCGGTTTCGCCACACAGTCCCATGCATTGGAAAGATCGGCCAACACAAGATCGTTCGGCACACCATCTCCGATAGACGGGCCGACGATTGCCGTGGTGGCTGTCAAAGACGGCCAACTCATTTCGATGACATTGTCCGGATGTAGAACGATCTGGACGGTATTGGAGGTTCCGGAAACCATGTATTGAGGCACATTCAGCCAAGTCACGACAAACGAGCCGCTCGGACCAAGCCCAACGAGCACTTCGCCACCCTCACTGGGATCCAAGTCGTCGAAAAATCCGCTGATGCGAGGGCGATCAAAGTGAGCAACGAGCGTCTCGATGTAGGTCGAATCACCCATACCGAATGTGAGGTATCCGTTGCTCCCGACAAAAACATCCGTCCAATCCTGATTGGCATAATTGAATGTGAATGGAAGCGATTGCAGTTCAAAATCGTCGTCGGTCAGAGAAAGCGGAGTGTGGCTCGATGGATCCAGCCAAACATCGCCTGACTGCGTGGTGCAGAGTTGCCACAGTGGAGGCGACTGATTTCCGGTTGGCGAGAGCCGAATACCCAGCCCGGCAAGGTCAACACCATCGGCGAACTGCTCTGTCATCCACCATACATCGATCGGATTCGAAGACGGTTCGCAGATATCTAAGACGCCATTGCCATCACAATCGGCCGACGGATCAGATGCGATCTCGCATACATCGAGCACACCATTGCTGTCACAATCGGCCGCCGGATTGGATGCGACCTCGCATACGTCGAGCACGCCGTTGCCATCACAATCGGCCGACGGATCAGATGCGACCTCGCATACGTCGAGCACGCCGTTGCCATCACAATCGGCCGCCGGATTGGATGCGATCTCGCATACATC
>MPMB02061393.1_pt1 | contig 18957 bp, 10 predicted proteins | sample 1617371 | NCBI WGS metagenome assembly MPMB02 (sample SAMN05944808, study PRJNA350692) | marine metagenome | biome: marine; feature: ODZ; material: water; isolation source: 300 m water sample filtered on 0.2 um supor filter | place: Pacific Ocean | collected 2012-04-08 | depth 300m m
CAAGAGCCTTGAAGGGTGGCAAAACAGCAATGATAGCCGCCGCACTGCTGGTCGGATGTGGTTCGTCGAATTTATGGCTGGATGCTGGCAACGGCGACGTATCCGCGGTAAAGAAGCATATCAACTCCGGTGCGGATCTGGATGCACGGGATTCGCTGGGTCGGACGCCGCTCTATTACGCGGTCTACAATGAGCGTTTGAAGATCGCCGAGTTGTTGATGACAAACGGGGCGAATGTGAATGTGAAACATAAAGCCAACAAAACTCCGCTGCATCTGGCTGCGGAATTGGGGAACATGCAGATGGTTCGGTTGTTGTTAAAGGCAGGTGCGAAGGTGAATGCGCTGGACAGTGACCGGGGCACACCGCTGGATTGGGCGGTTGGCACGCTGCACAACGACACCGCCGCATTCCTGCGCAAAAACGGTGGCAAGGAGGGCAGTGCTTTAACACGATGACTAATATGTCATAGACGGCAAAGATATGAACGAGACAATGCAATCGATCTGGGACTTCATCGTCATGGCTTGGACCACCGAACTCTTCGGGCCCGACACGGTCACCATCGGCGGCATCCTGTTGCTGGTGTTCCTGTTCGCGTCAGTGATCATCGTTGAGCGTATCCTCCAGCGGTTGCTCATTCGACGGTTCCTGTCCAAGACCCGGCTTCAGCCTTCACTGCAGTATGGATTGAGCCGGATTCTTGGTTACACCCTGATCGCCATCGGGTTTTACGTCGCCTTTCAGGTGGCGGGGCTGGACTTGAGTTCCCTGGCGATTGTTGCGGCCTCGCTGGGCGTTGGTGTTGGGTTTGGCCTACAAAACATTATCAACAACTTTGTCAGCGGTATCATCATCCTGGCCGAGCGGCCCATCTCGATTGGCGACAGGATTGAGGTGGCCGGCGTGGCTGGGCGTGTGACGAAGATTCAGCTTCGGAGTACAACGGTGGTGACCAACGACAACATCACCATGATCGTGCCCAACGCCGACTTCATCTCGAACACCGTGACCAACTGGAGTCACGGCGACCCGAAGGTGCGCATCCGAGTGCCGGTCGGCGTGGCGTACGGCAGTGACTTGAAACTGCTGCAGAGATTGTTGCTCGAGGCGGCGGAGGAGCATCCAAAGGCCCTGCGCGACCCGTCACCGGTGGTGTTGTTCACCGAGTTCGGGGACAGTTCGCTCAACTTCGAGTTGGGAGTTTGGACTCAGGAAATGACAGCAACCCCGATTCATTTCACCAGCCAAATGAACTTCATCATTGAGCAAAAACTGCGGGAGAACGACATTGAGATACCCTTTCCCCAGCGTGATCTGCATGTCCGTTCCGGCCTTCCCGCGACGCAGGGGCCATCGGGTGAAGTTTAGCCGGGCTTTAATTGAATTTATGACGAATAAAACCAAAACAAATATGCGACGAGGAGGTTTCACGCTGATCGAGTTGCTGGTGGTGATCGCGATTATTGCGATTCTCGCCGCGTTACTGCTGCCGGCCTTGGCCAAGGCCAAAAGCAAGGCGACCGAGATGAAGTGCCTCAGCAATTTGAAACAACTGGGTTTGGGCTTCTTCCTGTATTCAAATGAAACAGGCAAGACTCCGTCATATACCATGGGCAATGGGAAACTTTGGATGGACTCGATTGGGGAGTATTATTCCAAGACCGATGCGATACGCCTTTGTCCTACTGCACCGTACAGAAAGGGGAAGGGAGGCTCTTCGACCTCCGCATGGGTTTGGGGTGGTGAATTGCGACCCGGTACACGCGAACCGAAATGGACTGGCAGTTATGCACTCAATGGCTGGTTTTATGCCGGCGATTGGAATCAAGCTTGGATAGCACAGCACGGGATGGCCAGAGATCTAGCCTTCCGACTCGACTCGGATGTGCGGCAATCGAGTCAGAGCCCGATCTTTTGTGACTCGATGTGGGTGGACGCCTGGCCACTGGAGAGGCATCGACCGGCGAGTAACCTCGCCCTTGGCAGCACTGAGAATGCAGGGATGTCGAGGGTCACGATGGCACGCCACAAGTATCCGGCTGGAAGCCTACCGCTGCCTTCGAGCAAGTATCGGGATAAGCCTTTGCCGGGCGCCATCAACCTGGTGTTCTACGACGGTCACGCCAGCCTGACTCCAAATGAAATGCTTTGGGAGTATCACTGGCACAAAAACTGGAAGAACCCGGGCAAGCGGCCACGGTGATTGTCTACTCCTTTAATGCTTCAACTACGTTTGGTCGGGTTAGGAAAATCAAGATGCAGATCGGGTAAATCACACCGATTGCTGTACCGATGATTGCGCCAAAACCGGCTCCTATTGCAACTGGTCCAGCTTGCGCAAAGATGACTGGCCCGATTGCGTTGACGGTGGTGTGTATAATCCCCAGTATGGCATAACCTAGTGAACAGGTACGTCCCCAGTTTTTTTCCTTGAGCAGGCCGATGCCGCAGGTCAGCAGAAAGATGCTTAATAACAGGCCGATCACAGCTGCAAACATTATAAATGTCATGTAGCCTTCGGAATACTGAGTACTTATTGCGCTCTGAATTGCATCACCCATTTCGCTGGAGGATTGCATTACCACTAGTGCTAAAAAACCGAATCCACCGCAGACCAAACCTAGAGAGCCAAAGATAATGTTCAGAATGCCGAAAACCTTGATCGATCCCGGTTTAGGGGCGTCATGAACCACTGAGTAGGGGTTGGGCTGTGGAAAATTCGTTTGCTGATCCATGTTCCCGATTAATCTGTTCTGGTGAGAATCTACCACAGAAGCCCGAATCGATACAGCCTGATCTGTTCGTCAAACAGATGCCACGTTCATGCCAGTTGTTTTCACATGAGACCGTCTTTGTCCCAGGGGAAGTGGTATCGTTTGCGCCATGGCTGACGAGCCAATAGAATTGAGCGAAGGAATGGGTGCCGCCCCGAAAACAACCTATCTGCCCTGGGACAAGCCGCTGCTAACCTCAGCTTCGGAGTGGTTGCTCGCTGGTGAAACCAGCGGCACCGCGGACTTGAGCGCCACGCTTCTGTTGCTGCCGACACGGCAGGCCGGGCGTAGGTTGCGCGAGGCGCTTGCAACTGAGATGGCCCGGCGCGGCGGCGGCCTCTTTCCGCCGCAAACAGCAACTCCGGCGCTGATGCTGGTCGACGAGGAGTCCGCCGAGCCGACTGCCGACACGGTGGCTTGTCTCTGGCATTGGGTAAACGTGTTGCAGGGCGAGTCGCTGGGGCGTTATTTGGCGCTTTTTCCGCAGTTGCCGTCGGTGGTGGATTTCAACTGGTGCCGCCTGATGGCGAGGTCGTTGCATGAACTGCGCGGTACGCTGCTGGATGCCGGGCTGGATTGCGCATCCGTTGCGGAATCGGGGCATGGCGATGTGGAACGTGCCCGCTGGCGGGACTTGGCCAAACTCGAGTCAGTTTACCGAGCATCGCTGGCAAAGGTGAGCTTGCGCGACGCGCACGATGCCAAGCGGGCTGCCGCAGGTAAGCCGGTTTTGCCTCAGGGCATCCGCCGGGTTGTGCTGGTGGGCGTCACCGATCTGTCGCCGCTCGTGCAGTCCGCGCTTGGCCAAGCGGCGGAGCAGGGGATGATAATCGAGTCTGTGGTATTCGGCCCGGAAGGGGGCGAGTCGATGTTCGACGACTGGGGTCGGCCGGTGCCGGAGTGCTGGGCTAAGCGCGAGCTGCCTCTGGTCAACGGGCAGCTACACCCGTCGCTTGATGAACGGACGCAGGCGCGCGACGTGACCAACTGGCTAAAGCGCTACAAAGAAAATGTTTACCATACAGTCGGCGTCGGCACGGCTGATCCCAAGTTGATCCCACATCTCGAGCGCGAACTGGGCGAGGCCGGGATACGGCACTTTGACCCAAGCGGCCAGCCAATCCGCCGCACTTCACTGCATGCGTTTCTCCAGTCCCTGTTGGCAGTGCTGCAGAACCCGACATTTGCCAATGCGGATTCGCTGCTGCGCCTGCCGGACGCCTGGAGCTGGCTGGCGCAACAGGATGACTCGATCCAGCCCACGGACCTGCTGCGCGGGCTGGATGAGCTGCGGCTCAGGCATTTGCCGGGGGACCTGGCGGCGGCAGTGCGGCTGGATTTTGAAAAGCGGCACGAGAAGGAAAACATCAGTCATCGCATTACGGCCCGCACGGCGCTGAGGCTGCTGCAGCGCGCGCTGGGTGAGTTGGTGAAGGAGCCGTTGTCGATTGGCTTGGCCGGTTTTTTAAAAATGACCCTCGTCGACCGTGAGTTCGACAGCGCAAGTACAGCGGACGAAATCTGCATCGAGGCCATTGCCAAGCTGAACGGAAGCCTGGTCAGGCTGGATGCCGCCGTTCCGACCAAGGCCGGGCGCAACGCGACGCAGGAATTGACGCTGGTGCTTGATGACCTCAGCCGCGAGGCGCTGTTCCCGGAGCGGCCGGCGGACACGATCGATCTGCAGGGCTGGCTGGAGTTGGCGTGGGAGGACGCGCCGCAGTTGATCGTGGCTGGCACCAACGAGGGGCTTCTGCCGGAGTCGATCCACGGCGACCGGTTTCTGCCGGAGAGCCTTCGCGTGCCGCTGGGACTGCGCACCAACGGCGATCGTTTTGCCCGGGACGCTTGGCTGCTGGAACTTCTGGTGAGCAGCCGGGGCAGGAACGGGCGGGTCGATTTTTTCGTTGGACGCCAGCGGCACAATGGTGATCCGCTCAAGCCTTCACGCCTGCTGTTTCGCTGTCCGGACGAGCAGTTGGCCAAGCGGGTGGCGCATTTGTTTGACGACTTGCCGCCGGATGAACAGCCGCCCGCATGGAAGGCGACCTGGCCGCTTCGCATCAAGGATCTCAAGCCGGTGGAGAGGCTCAGCCCCACGGCGATCCGGACATACCTGGCCTGCCCGTACCGTTTTTATCTACGCCACGTGCTGCGGATGGAGTCGCTGGACTTCGATCTGCGCGAACAGGACGCACGCGGCTTTGGCTCGCTGGTGCATCGGGTGCTGGAGGCGTTCGGGAACGACGAGACCATCCGCAACTCAACCTCGCCCGATGTGATTTACGGGTTCCTGGCCACCGAACTCAAGCGGCAGGTTGCGCAGGATTTCGGCGCTTACCCGCCGCTCCCGCTGCGAGTGCAGCAACAAATCATCGAACGGCGGCTCCATCATGTGGCGGCCGTGCAGGCCCGTCAGCGCGCCGGGGGCTGGGAGATCGTTGAAGCCGAGCGGGTGTTTGACCAAACACTGGATGAGATGCTGATTCGCGGCTGCATCGATCGCGTGGAAAGGAACAGTGACACCGGCGCGGTTCGCGTGCTCGATTATAAAACCTCCGGCATCGCAAGGGAACCGGCCAGGGCGCACTGGGGAGCGTACAGGGAGAAGCGCGACGCGGACACCGTGCCCGAATACGCGAAGCTGGCCATCAAGGTGAACAAACGGGGCGGCGCGCGCCGTTGGCTGGACCTGCAACTGCCGCTCTATGCCTGGGCGCTGGAGGAGGAGCACGGCACGGAGGTGAGCGCCGGCTACTTCAATATTCCCTCGGTGGGTACGGACACCGGCGTGAGTCTGCTGGCGCCGTTCGATGCCGAGGTGAAAGAGTTGGCGATGGACTGCGCGCGCGGCGTGGTGAAGGACATCACGGCAGGCCGTTTTTGGCCCCCGGCGACCAAGCCGGAATACGACGACTTCAAGGACTTACTGTTTGACCAGCCGGAAAGCACGGCTGTCAAGCCAGGAGGAGTGGCGGCATGAGCCAGGTCCCCAACATGATGATCCGCGCCTCGGCTGGCTCGGGGAAGACATTTCAGCTCACCAACCGTTTTATCCGGCTGCTGCTGTGCGGCGAGGCGCCGGAGCGAATCATCGCACTGACTTTCACTCGCAAGGCGGCCGGTGAGTTTTTCGAGGGCATCCTGAACAAACTGGCTAAGGCGGCGGGCGATCCGTCGGAGGCCATGCGGTTGGCCAAGGGCGTGGGACAGCAACAGGTCGGGCCGACGGAGTTTCGCGCCGCGCTGCGCCGATTGGTGGACAGCATGGGGCACCTGTCGCTGGGTACGATCGACAGTTTTTTTCACCGCGTGCTGGACCTGTATTCAACCGAGTTTGGGCTGGGCGGCAAGTTCGAGATGATGGACGAGTTCGAGAAGGAACAGGCGCGCCTGGCCGTTCTTGAGCATCTATTGGCAAATCGGCAGGCGAAAAAAAAGGAGCAAGACGACCTGATCAGATCGTATCAACTGGCCACCGCGGGAAGGAACAATCTCAACTTTGTCGGCTCGTTTGCGAGGCACTTGGAGGATTGCCACGAACTGCTGCTGCGTGCGCCCGGGGCGGGCCTCTGGGGAGATCCCGTCCGCATCTGGCCCGGCGGCAACCCGTGGGTGAGGGAAAAGGCGGAGCTGCCAGACTTAGTGGCCGACTGGCGTGAGCAGTTGGTTGAGCAGGCTTTTGGGAAGGGGCTGCAAAACGGCTTCAAAAGCATTGCCGATCACTTGATGGTTTGGATGCCGGGCAAGGATATTTTTGAGAAATCCGGAACCCTGGTGAAACGGGCAATTGCTGGAATGCAGGATATGGAGCGAGGTGAATGGGAATTTAAATATGGAAATTCCAAGGGATTGAACCGACCCACGGTGGACTTTAGCCAGAAGCTGGCGCGTGTCCTCCGTTACTGCATCGCTTGGGAGCTGGAGTTGAAGCTCGATCGCACACGGGGGATTTATGGCCTGCTGGACGCATTCGAGCAGCGTTACGACTTGCAGGTGCGGCGGGCCGGCCGGCTGATGTTTGGCGACCTGCCGTTGCTGCTCGCGCCGCCTGGAAGCCGAGTAATGCTCGGCGGCAAAGGGCCGGACCGGCTTGATCTCGAGTACCGCCTCGACGGCGCGTTTGACCACTGGCTTCTCGACGAGTTTCAGGACACGAGCACCGTCCAGTGGCGTGCGGTGGCCAACCTCATCGACGAGGTGGTGCAGGATCCCGGCGGCGAGCGAACTTTCTTTTGCGTCGGCGACCAGAAGCAGTCCATTTACCAATGGCGTGGCGGGGATCCCCGGCTGTTCGACCGAGTGGAGGCGTTTTACGGCCAGGGCAAGGACAGGGAATTAGAGGTCAGGCCGCTCGACGAGTCGTGGCGCTCATGCCCAGACGTTCTCAAGATGGTCAACAAGGTGTTTGGCGATGACTTGAAGCTCGCGCTTTTTGATGAAAATAAGACTGCCGCCAGTCGGTGGTCCAAGATTTGGAACGAGCACAAGTCTGCAGAAAACCGGGTCGGAGAAAAGGGGCACTCGCTCTACCTTCAGGTTGATGACAGGGAAGACCGGTGGCCGGTGGTGGCGCAATTGCTCGAGCAGCTTCAGCCCATCGAGAACCGGCTGGAGTGCGCTATCCTCGTGCAGACGAACGACGTTGCGCGCGATCTGGTCAACCACCTTCGCGGCGCCGGGCTGGGTATGCCGATCGTTGGAGAGTCGGCCACGAATCCCGGCGCGGACAATCCGCTTGGCATGGCGTTGCTCTCGCTCTTCCGCGCGGCGGCACATCCGGAGGATCGGTTCAGCGCCGAACACGTCCGGCTCACGCCCCTGGCCGGACATTTGCCGGCGGAACCGGCCGAATGGCAGGTCGCCTTGCGGGACATGCAACGAGACATCCACCGGCAGGGATTCGAGGCCGTTGCCCGCGAGTGGATCGGGCGGCTTGAGCCGGAGCTGGACGACTTCGGCCGTTGGCGCGCCCCGCAATTCCTTAATCTGGCCCGGCAGTTTGACCAGACCGGCAGCCGTGACATCGACGCGTTTCTCCGGTTCGTGCCGGCCCAGGAAATCACCGAGGCCACCGGTGTCAGCGTGGTGCAGGTGATGACCATTCACAAGGCCAAGGGGCTGACCTTCGACATCACCATCGTGCCCGATCTCGAGGGCAACCGGCTAGACCAGGCGCGCAACGAGGCCCTGCACACACAACGAAAAAAAGACGGCGAAGTGGACTGGATACTGGATCTGCCAAGCAAGGACATTTGCGCGCAGGACGTACCCCTTGCCGATGCCGTGGCCGAGGCCCGCTCCGAGGCGTGCTACGAGAGTTTCTGCAAACTTTATGTGGCACTCACCCGTTCTAGCCACGGGCTGTACGTCATCACCACCAAGCCGTCGGGCAAATCGCAGAACTACGCGCAGTTCCTCAGCGACACCCTGGCCGCTCACGGAGACAAGCCGCTGGGGGATGAGCCTGCGGCCGCCCGGGTGATCTTTGAATCCGGTGACATTGATTGGGTGAAGGCTCGGCGCGCGGAGTCCCCCAAGCCGATCGAGGAACCGGAGCTTGTCCAAGCCAAGCGCGGGCATGTCCGCTTGGCTCGGCGTCGGGCGTCGGGTCACAGTTCCGTCGTCTTGTCCGGTGCGCAACTGTTTGTAACGGGTGGGTCGGATGCCGTCTCGTTTGGTTTGGCTGTCCACAAGGTTTTTGAGCAGATCGAGTGGGTGGACGACACGGCCTTGGCCAAGCTGGAATCCTTGCGGGAAACGATGCCGGGCGAGGCAGTCGACGTGGTGGCCCGGTGCCTGGCCGACGAGGCCTTGGCCAAGCGCTTGGTCAAGTCGGAAGACGACGTGCAGCTCTGGCGCGAGCGCGCCTTCGATGTGGTGGTGGAAAACGAGATGATCTCCGGTGTGTTCGACCGGGTGCATTTGTTCCCCGACCGCGCGGAAATCATCGACTACAAAAGCGACAGAGCGGCCGATGAAGTAGCACTTCACCAGGCGGCCGAAAAGTACACTTCACAAATGACGATTTATCGTCAGGCCTTGGCCAAGCTCACCGGCCTTGCCGAGTCAGCCATCCGTTGCAGTCTTCTCTTCACTCACCTGGGCAAGGTGGTGGAGGTGTGAAAATAAAAAACCACGCTGGTTGAGCGCGGTTTTTTGAAACGGCCTGCTATCGGCAAGTCGCTATACGTCCTTCCACGCGCGGTCCTTGGCGGAGGAGAGGACGGCGTCGCAGACCTTGGAGGTCTCGAGCGCTTCGCGGAAGGTGGGGTTGCATGGCTTGCCGCTCTCGAGGCTGCCGAGGAAGTCAGCGACCTGATGCACGAACGAGTGCTCGTAACCGATGCAGAGGCCGGGTACCCACCACTTGTCCATGTACGGCATGTCGCCGTCGGTGATGTGCACGTTGCGCCAGCCGCGAGTGGTCGACTCGTCGCGGTGGTCGAAGTACTCGAGGCGGTTGAGGTCGTGCAAATCCCAGCGGATGGAGGCATCCGCGCCGTTGATTTCAAAAGTGTACAGCGCCTTGTGTCCGCGGGCGTAGCGGGTGGATTCGAAAAGCCCGAGCGAGCCGTTCTCGAAATGGCAGTGGAAGATGCAGGCGTCGTCGATGCCCACCGCCTGCACCTCTCCGGTGGCGGTATGCACGCGTTCCTTGATGAAGGTCTCAGTCACCGCCGACACGTCGCTGATGCTTCCGTTGAGCCAGATGGCGGTGTCGATGCAGTGGGCCAGCAAATCGCCCGTTACGCCGCTACCGGCCGCGTCCACGTCCAGTCGCCACAAGCCCTCGCCGCCTTGCGGGAGGTCGACGCTGATTGTCCAGTCCTGCAGGAAGTTGGCGCGGTAGTGAAAAATCTGCCCGAGCTTGCCAGAGTCAACAATCTGCTTGGCCAGCGTCACCGCCGGGATGCGGCGGTAGTTGTACCAAACCGTGTTGGGCACGCCGGCTTTCTCGACGGCATCGACCATCGGCGCACTCTCCTCCGCCGTGCGCGCCAGCGGCTTTTCGCACAACACCATCTTGCCCGCCTCGGCGGCCGCGATGGCGATCTCCGCATGGGAGTTGTTGGGGGTACAGATGTCCACCGCGTCGATGTCGTTGCGCTTCACCAGATCGCGCCAGTCGCTCTCGGTCGACTCAAAGCCCCACTGCTCCGCGAATGCCGCCCTCCGTTCCTCGTTGCGCGCGCAGATGGCCTTCAGTACGGGACGATGCGCAAGGTCTGGAAAGAAGTCGTTGACGCGCTTGTAACCATTCGAGTGGGTGCGGCCCATGAAGCCGTAGCCCACCAGTCCGATATTCAGAGGTTTCTTTTCACTCATGATGTCAAAAGTTTATTCCCAGCCGTGCGCCTCGCGGACGTCTATCATGGCCTTGAGGATGGTGTTCCACGTGGCTGGAGTTTCCAGCGTGGCGTTGGGGAACATACAGCCGTCCCAGCAGATGTGCTCGATACCGCGATCGGCGGCGTCCTTGAGCCAGTAGCCGGCGCAGCGGGTGATGTCCAGTTTGCCGTTGGGATCGTCGGCGAGGCAATGCTTTCCGGTCTTGTCGTGGTCGCCGGCGCCGTGCACTTCGCCGTCGTTTTGGGCCACGTGGAAGTCAATGGTCCACGGGCGGAGATTATCGGTCATCTGCTCGTAGGCCGGCCAGAACTCATCGTCGGTGTAGCCTTCCTGCACGAGGGCATGCTCAGGGGCGTTGTAGCCCAGCGTGTACAGATAGGTGTGCGCGAGGTCGGCCTGGAAGCCCAGTGCTTCCGGCATCCCGACACCCTCGAGAACATCGAGCATGTCTTTCCAGTTGTGCATGCCGGCCCAGCAGATTTCGCCCTCGGCAGCGAGGCGTTCGCCGTGGTTGGCGGCGATGGTCGCGGCCTCTTTGAAGGTGTCAACGATGGTTGCTGTGTTGGCGGCGGCGTCCTCGCGCCATTTTTCCACGCCGAACTCCGCCGAGTCGATGCGGATCACGCCGCGCTTGCGGGCACCGTGCTCGTTGAAAATTTTCGCAATGCGACAGGCCATCTTCACCGCGTCGAGGAACTTACCACGCTGCTCTTCATTGCCCATCGCGGAGTCGCCGACCGTGCCAGGCCATACGGGTGCCACGAGCGAGCCAATGTCGAAGCCCTTGCCTTGGATGAGGTCGGCTATGCCCTTCAACTCGTCGTCGCTGGCCTCTGGGTTGGTGTGCGGCAGAAAGAGAAAGTAGTCGATGCCATCAAATTTTTGGCCATCCACCTCGGCGGCGGCGGTGAGGTCGAGCATGTGCTCGAGACTGATGGGAGGTTCCTGGCCTTCGTCGTCGCCCTTGCCGACGAGCCCGGGCCACATGGCATTGTGTAACTTGGGTGCACTCATGGTTCTGCTTGGTTTGAATTGAAAATCCGTAAATCGGGCCGGGCATAATGGGAGAAGCCAAGCTGGAGGTCAAGCCGCCGATTCCCCGCTTGGCCAAGCGCTTGGTCAAAAGTGCGTGGGGGAATTGTGCTTGCACGCCAGCCTGTGGACGGGTAGGAATTTCGGTCCTCAAGTTGGAGGGATTCCCACGATGCCCGCGTGGCGGAATTGGTAGACGCGCATGATTCAGGTTCATGTCCCAGCAATGGGGTGCAAGTTCAACTCTTGCCGCGGGCACCATCTGTTCTAGCCTTTTCTAACAGGCACTTTCGGCAACTTGTTTATCAAAACAAGTATGTCTCACCATTGAGATTTGGAGCAGTGAACCGGAATCTGATCAGAGCGGAATCTCGAGTCAATACACAACTGGCGACGACCTCCTCAACGTGTTCACCGGGCGGAAACGAAGGCTCGTATCAGGGCGACACGTTTCTGCAACTACGCGATGGCCCAAATTGTCTCTGCTCGCGGCAATCAACCACCGCTTGCAACGGATTCTGATTTCCACAGGGGTTCCTGACACCTTTCCTCGGATCGATGTGGTACGGGGCAGGCGGTCTTATGGAAAGTGGCAGCACCGGATCGCTTCCCGCCGGGCGGGATGCTCCCAAAACGCAGGGGGTGTGGTCGACACCGACATGCGACTCGACGACGCCCCCGGCCGCCTCGGCCAGAACGGCCTCGCGCTGCGCCCGGTACCCTTCAGCACGGGAGTCGCAGATCATGGGAGAGCCGATCATGGTGATGACCTTTTCCTCCGCCGCCACCTCGGCCATTCGCTTTGCTTCCCAGGCATCGTGGGAAAGCGGTTTCTGGCAGTAGCAATGGAGGCCCCGCCGCATCGCCGCGATGCTGATAGACGCGTGGGTGTGGTCGGGCGTCGCGACCACCACGCCGTCAAGATGCTTGTGCTCCTTATCGAGCATTTCGCGGAAGTCGGCATAAAGGCGCGCCTTGGGATGTTCCCTTGCGCCCCGGATTCGCCGGCGGTCCACGTCGCAGAGGGCCGCGATGTTGGCGCCAGCTTTTGCACAGCCTTTCGTGTCGGCGGAGCCGATGCCACCCGTGCCGACGATGGCGACGTTCACCTTTTCGTTTGCCGCATACGTGCGGGCCGATCCGGCGGGCAGGATCGTGAAGGTCGCCGCGGCGGACGAGGTTTGCAGGAATTTTCTGCGGTTGAGTTTGGTTTTTTTGTTCATAGTCATCGGTTGTTTTTCTCGCGATATTGGTTTGGCAGGGATTAAACATGGCGTTGCCGTCCGATTGCCCTTTGGGGGAACAGGCCAACAAGCGTTCTCGGATTCGAAACGGGCCGAATTCAGTCTTCCAGTATCGCCGCCATTTTTTGCCAAAGCTGGCGCAGTTGCTCTTCCTGGCCTTGATCGAACGATCCCAGCCGTTGACCGTACGTATCCATCCAAACGATCAATCGTCGTCGGTCGTCCTGTGTGAGTTTCACGTCGTAATGGCCGGAGCCAAGGAGTTCCCAAAGAGGGTTCATCCGCGAGGCGCACTCGCCGGGCGACGAACGGCCCTCGTGGTATCGGGTTTGGATGTGCTGACGAAGGCTTGGTTTGCCGTAATCAAGCAGCGAGTCGTACGAATGACTGGCGGTCAAGTCGAACTGGGGATCCTTCCCTCCCGACTTGTGGCAGCCCACGCAACGGTTCTTGAGCACCGGCTGGACCAGCACCCGGAAGTCCAACGGCCAAGTGCCTTCCGGTCCCGGTGTTATCTTCGATGGGTCGCGCCGGGCGGCGGCCGTGGCAACGTTGGGCGGGGCCGTTTGACGATGCTCGTGGCACCCGATGCAAGAACGGCGTTCCCCCGGTTGGAGGTACGTCGCGCTGCGCATCGTTTGCACCGCCATGCCCTGCTCATCCAGCGCCTGCAGGAAGAACGTCACGCCCGAAGGGGCTCGGAAGTAGGCCGATCCGTCTTTTTCCACCGGTACCGTGCCCATGACGAATTTGCCCGGATCGTCGCGTGTGACCCCTATGGCCGGATTATTCATCGTCGGATGAGTTTTCGGCGGGACGCCCACCAATCGCAAGCGGCGAATTGTTCCGCGCGGGATTGTTTCCAGTCCCTGATACACGTCCTGCAGCAGCATTTCGGCCTCTTGCGGGCCGTCGATCTTGACGAGCGAACCGATCGTTGGCGGGCGTCGCCGCGGACGAATCGGCAGCGGGTACATGCTGCTGATGGCCGGATCGCGGTAGATCAAGTTCATGTTGCCAAAGGTGTCAAACAGGTAGACGCCCAGGTCGTTTGTCGGACCCGGCATCGCCCAGGCCGGTCGCTCCGGCGGTTGTGGCACGCCCGACGGAAGCGGCGAGTCGCTCCACGCCGTCAAGTAGTGCTCCTCGGCCAACGGGTACGGATTGACGAAATAAGTGCTCGGCCAGCCTTCCGACTCGGGGAAGCAGACCTCCGGGGTCAGTCGCGTCATCGGGGCCAGGCCGTCCGTTCCCCGCTGGGGGTCCAACAGTACCAGAGATCCACCCGTCATCGCGTGATGGGCCGAGGCGGTAAAGATGATCTTTCGCGAGCCGGGAATGCTGCGGGCCTCGAAGAAGCAATGTGGATTGCGGGTGTAGTTGCCGAACACGGCTAGTGGGGCCGTTCCGTCGGGCATGGTCGACCAGAGGCTCATATAGGGCATGTTGTGCCGGTCGATATAATCCCAACGCGAGTAGAGGATCCGTCCGTCATGGTCGATGCTCGGCGTCCACTCGAACATCTCGAACGGCGAAATTTGCTCGATATTCCGACCGTCGAGACCCATCACATGGAGCGTATAGACGGCCACCGGTCGTTCGGGTCCGCCCCCACAGCGGACATAGACATCCGGGCTTGAGCCGTCGATGCACGCGGTCTCCTTGCCGCACTGGATATGTCGTCCTCTCCGCGTCGAGAGAAAGACGATCCGGCCGTCAGGCAGGTAGCGGCCGTCGAAATCGTCATACTTGCCGTACGTCAGTTGCCGCAGACCGCTCCCGTCAAGGTTCATCTCGTAGAGGTGATAGAATGCGTCCTCGGGCACGTTCGCTTTGTCGAGTTTGTTCGGTTCGTCCTTCAGTCCCGGGTAATGCTTGCAGTGGGCGAACAGAACCCGGCGACCATTGTAGGAGATGTCAGGGCGCAGGATGCTTCCTGGGGCCATTTGGTCGGTCAGACAGAGAAGGTTCGGCGTATCGGTCTTGAAATCCTCCAGAATGTAGAGACCGCCGCCGGGCCGCGAATACCAGCCGTAATACTGGTCCGACATATGGGTGAACGAGCCTGGCGCCCGCTTGACCAGCAGCAAGTCGTCGAAATCCAGGAGAGGATTCTTCATTGCCACGCGGCGCGTGGCGTGGCGAGCCTGGAAGTAGAGGCTTCGGCGAATTTCCTCAGAGGCGTCCGGCGACAGCGACGAAAGCGCGTCGGCCACTTGCCGAAGTGTTCCGGCCTCCGCCTCGACGTCCGCACCGCGGTGACGCAGATCGTCGGCCAACTCCAAACCGCTCTGAATGACCTCGGTCGTTCGATAGTCGGCCTCCTCGGCCCGGGCGCTCGACCACTTGCTGACGCTCGACTGGTCGGCCGGCTTGCCCATCGCGAGGTTCGCTTGGTTGCCGGTTTGGTAGACCTCGACCTCGTCGAGGTGGAAGTACTCGGCAACGGACAATTGCACGCGGACAAAGCGCGCTTTGGCGCCGTCAACCGGAATCACGAGCGGTTTGCCGTCGGGCTGGCCGAAGAACGTGGTCCCGTCGTGCCGATAGAACTCAGTCCAACTTCGGCCGTCGTCGGAAAGGAGGGCCAGCAACCGGTCGGCCCGATTCGCGGCGGTCCGGTCGCACCGGTTGTAGATTACCACTCGATTCAACGGCAGCGATTTGCCCAAGTCGACCTGCCACCAAGGATTTTTATCTCGGCTTGTGTGGAAACCATAGGTGCCGTCCTTGATCCCGTCGCAACCTCCAGCCGCGTCCCGCTGAGCGGTCATCGCAATCGGCTGACGAACCGTGTCCTGCAGCAGCCAATCGTCTTCGATCCGTTGAGGCGTCATCACGGACTCCGACGGGCCAGCCCCGGATGCGATGGGCGTCGATAGCGTCAGCAATAAGCCGAGGGCAAAAGTGATTCGTATTTTCATCAGATCTTGGTGGCGTAATCTTCGTCTGCGACACCGACAATGTCTCGATTGACCACAATAACTGGTATGTCGGCCTTCTTGGCAGTGCACAGCGCGTCGGCAGAACCTTCCCGGTCTATCGGACCAAGGACAGGGTAGTCCGGTTTCTGTGCGACAATGTCTTCGACGTCGGAGATCTGCCTGACGAGTTTTCCCTGTGCATGCGTCACCCTAAAATTGTAGTTTCTCTTTTTGGCTTCCTTGTCCATCTCATCTGCAAACGCGATGAACCACGAGTTGGCATCACTCACCGAAGAGTAGGTGATCTTCAGTCCGGTTGATTGTTTCTCGCACGAACCAAGTGCTATGACGGCCACAAGAATCAGCATCAACCGTGACAGCAATCTCTTCATTGTACGTACGCCCATTGAGTTTGATCATTTTCTAAAGGTTGGAAACGCGGGTTGACTGTTTCTTCGCAATCTCTTCCTGAAGAAGCTTTTTAATGCCTTTCACCTCGATGCCCTTGCGCAACTGGATTCCGTCCTTAATGCTGCTGAGTATCTTCTTGTAATCCGCGTCATCCTTGTTCTTGAAGACAGGTTCTATGCTGTCGCCGCAAAGCCCCCATCCACCGGCATCTTTCGCCAAAGGCGCCAACGCAGATGCACTGTGCGACGGGTTGCTCAAGTTAATGTGCCGAACCCGCATTCCGCTATTGGAGATGCCCCATTGACCCGCTGGCCCACCGACGTGGCGGGCAATGTGATGGGCATTCAAGCCTGACGCCGTATCCGGCATCGATTGGTTGTGGCAACTCGCGCACCGGCGGGCGTACACGGTCCTCAGGCTGTTTATGGCTGTTTTGTTCAGTGACGCGGGCGGCACCTGACGGTAATGGCTGAAGAACGGAACATTGGAATCAACCCACAGAAACACTCTCAGTTGCTCGTCAAAGGAAATCGATTTTCCGCAATGTTCAGCATCCTCGATGTATTTGGTCAGTTTGCTTATCACAGATCCCCGGCTGAGAGGGGCCTGCTCATCGGAGTCATTTGTTGGCTGAGCATGAGTACTTCCCGTGCCGGGCTGGAAATGCACGTGTCCGCCGTCCGTCAACTGCATGTAGGACATGTTGTATGCGGTTGTTCTGTCGCCTGTCAGATCCAGGTGGCCGTCTGGATTCTCACCTCTATGGCATGAAACGCAGTACTTGTCGAAGACAGGCTGAACGACGGTCTCATATTCAATGACGCCTCGCGTCCCCCAGTCGGGCAGTTCGGGATGAACCGGCGGTTTGCGAAGCGCGATCGGGTTTTCGCTGTAATTGCGAGGAGGAGCCGAGGCGCCCTTTCGCTGTTCATGGCAACCGATACAGCTTCTGACCTCACCCGGCATTGTGTGAAAATCAGATCCCTGGGTCATCAACATTTTTCCGTCTTTATCCAACGCATGGAAAAACAGACTCCGCATCGCTGGCACCTCGAAAAGCGCAGAGCCGTCTTTTTCAACAGGCACCAGGCCAAGAAATCTGTTCACGTACCAGATTGTGCCAACACCGATTGCGCCACCTCGGCCATGTGATTGCGCAGGTTGCTCCATGACGGCGAGGTACTTGATTTGTCCTCGCTGAATCTCCGGCTCAAGCCCCTGATACACGTCCTGCAGCATGAGTGTGGCCTTCTGGGTCCAATCGGGATCATCAAGCAAGCGCTGGTGAAGGTCCTCCCTTGCGTTCCAATTCTTCGCGACAATTCTGCTGGGGATCAACGGCGGAACCGTTCTTGCAATGAACGGTTGAGCGGTATGAATGCCCAGGTTAGAGCCCTCGATGATACATTTCCTGTTGCCTGAACGGTCGTAGAGGTAAAGGGCGGCGTGATTATGTCTTCTGCCACCAAAACTAACGAGGAAAAGCTGCTCATTAAGCGGGTAGGAATCCTGATAGGACCACGCCTGTGGGCTATCCCCAACGGATGCCGTATCCTGCGTAATGCGCCGAAAGCCCAAGCCATCCCGAGACTCCTTGCCTTTACCATTCCAGACGAGTCCGAGAAGGCCGGCCAGCTTGGCGTGATGCGGACCGAATATCGTCAGGATCTCCGGGCGACCTGGAATCTGCCGCGGACGACACAAAGATCGTGGATCAATGACGGTGTTGCCGTAATACAAATCAATGCCCGACCCATCCGGGTTTTGGGTCCATAATGCATGGCGGTTAAACACATTTTTATTCACGCCATAATCCCAGCGGGTGAAGATGATCTTGCCATCATTCATAACCGTTGGCGCCGTATCAATGGTGTTGTTGGCTGAAACCAGTTTTCGATTGGCGCCGTCTGGATCACAAATAAAGAGCAGGCGTCTTGAGCCATTGCCCTTGCATGGGGCCTGACCGGAATCGTTGTCAAAGAAGATAATCCGGCCATCCGGCATCTGTGACGGCGACTGGCCGGTGGTGATCGTACGGAAATTGGTGCCATCGCTATCGATGGCCGAAACCATTCCGCCGCCCCCGATGAAGATAGTTTTGCCATCCCACGAAAGATTGAATTCATTCGGGCGGGTACGCAATTTTGCCGCCTTGAAATCGACGATTGTCTCCACCTTTTTTGTTTGCGGATCAAAAATCTTGAGACTTGCGTTGCCGGATCCTGCCCCTTCATACATCATCGAGTCATACACATATGTTTCCCTCTCCAGGTAGATCAGCTTGGGAAGATCCTTGATCGTCTCATCCCAAAGTTGGTCGAGTTCCCTGACTGCCGCGATTACCTGGTCCTTCATCGGATCGCCGGTTGCCTCGTCAATCTTTGCCAGCAATGGAACAACACGCTTCTCCAGTTCCGCAAGACGCGCGGTGTGCCTGTCTCCGGCCGGGGAGGTGGGGTAATTCTCCAACTCAGCTTCCATTGCTGGAACAACACGCCCCTTGCTGTCCAGCGCCGCACTCTCAACACCGGGCATGGCATGCGGGTAGAAGTTGATCGCGCGCAAGCGCTTCAGCCCGTCCGCATATAGTTGATCTTCGGTGAACATGAGCTCGGCCGCGTTATAACTGTGGTAGGGCAACTCCGTTGGAAGGTCCTTGACGTGCGGGCGCCACATTCTCTCGAAACCCACTTCATGACGCAGCTTGGGGTGCAGGCCTGTAATGGAAAATGCGAAACCGTAAGCGTGTCGATTATTCGTCACTTTCCCCAAGAAGTGATTCACGCCCGCGCTGAGCATGACTTTCCTGGCCTTGGGCATGTCTCCATGACCGTTCCAATGAATGATTTCCTTTCCATTCAACAGGCATTTGTAACGCCCGGTGCGTAACCCCGATTGTCTGCGATCCGCCTCGGGGGAGCGCAGAATGAAATCGAGTTCCACCTCTGTATCTTGTTCAACGGTGATGGTGCGATACACGTACTGGCTTTCACCAGCGGACGGCGCAGGTCCGCGCGGGAGCTCCTGATAGTAGCCATCGAGCCAATTGGCATGCCGGGTCCAGGAGCGCAGGGCATCTGGCGTTGCCGGGAAGTTTGGCGCGGGGTAATTCTTGTGCAGAAGGGGCTGCCCACCGTTGGCGACCGTTTCCTTTTCGACGTCATAATCAAACTTGAAGCCCGATTCGACGTTGACCACCCAGTCAAGCAGGGGTCC